>OGFW01001033.1_pt1 | contig 24059 bp, 18 predicted proteins | sample 1570991 | NCBI WGS metagenome assembly OGFW01 (sample SAMEA2582074, study PRJEB24529) | metagenome | biome: Human gut stool | place: China | collected 2011
TGAAAGCAAAAGCACTCGCTGAAAAGAAAGCTGCTGAAGCTGCTGAAAAAGCTGCTGCTGAAAAAGCTGCTGCTGAAGCACCTGCAGAGGAAGCTGCAGCTCCGGCTGAAGAAGCTCCTGCAACAGAAGCTGCTGCTGAATAAATTTCAGCAGATTCCGAACAAGAAATCAGGAAAAGCTATAAATCCTCTCCGGTCCGCCGGAGGGGATTTTTTTATTGTTTTCTGCTATAAAACATATCAAATTATTTATTCCGTTCAGAATAAAATGCCTTTCTTTGCATCAGCATAGTTCAGCATAGTGTTATTTATTTTTCGAATATGAAACGAATTGATAAAAAGGCAACATTCGGACAACAGGCAAGCAAGGTTACGCAACTAGCGGACGCACTTAGCCAGGCGATTTCCAGAAAAGAATTTCTTGAAGGAGATTCTTTGCCTTCCATCAATCAGTTGAGTGCTCAATACGGAGTATCACGCGACACCGTTTTCAAGGCTTTCCTTGATTTACGCGAACGAGGCTTGATCGACTCCACTCCCGGCAAGGGTTATTATGTGACGAGCCAGGTGACCAATGTCTTATTGCTGCTCGACCAATATACTCCTTTCAAAGAAGCCTTATATAACAGTTTCGTCAGACATCTGCCTATCAACTATAAGGTAGACTTATTATTTCATCAATACAACGAACGGTTGTTCAATACGATCCTCCGGGAATCCATCGGGAAATACAACAAATACATCGTGATGAATTTCGATAACGAAAAATTCAGCACTGTTCTCAATAAAATTAATCCTTCAAGATTACTACTCCTTGATTTCGGCAAATTCGAAAAAGAAAAGTATTCATATATCTGCCAGGATTTTGATGAATTTTTCTATCAGGCATTGAATCTGCTCAAGGAAAGATTGAAGAACTATCACCAGCTCGTTTTTTTGTTTCCCAAAAGCCTGAAACATCCCCAAAGCAGTAAGGTGTATTTTACCCGTTTCTGTCAGGAGCAAGGATTCCTCTGTGAAATACAGGAGGATATTGAGAATCTGATCGTACGTAAGGGAGTTGCCTATATCGCCATCAAGCAACAAGATGTAGTAAAAGTGGTGAAACAAGGAAGATTGGAAGGGCTGAAATGCGGAAAAGATTTCGGTCTGTTAGCGTATAATGATATTCCTTCCTACGAAGTGATTGACGAAGGAATAACCTCATTGAGTATTGATTGGGAAATGATGGGAAACGAAGCGGCCAATTTCGTTCTTAATAATGTACCGGTTCAGAAGTTCTTACCAACGGAAGTAAGGCTTCGAAAGTCACTTTAATTTTTTTTTTGCGAAGACATCAGCACAGTTCAGCACAGATATTAATTAATCCTTTAATAGATAGAAACCATGAAAAAGTATCCGAAAATCGGGATTCGTCCCACAATCGATGGTCGCCAAGGTGGCGTTCGCGAAAGCCTTGAAGAGAAAACAATGAATTTAGCAAAAGCAGTAGCCGAGTTAATCAGCAGCAACCTGAAAAACGGTGATGGCAGTCCGGTAGAATGTGTTATAGCCGATAGCACGATCGGACGCGTAGCCGAAAGTGCCGCTTGTGCGGAAAAGTTTGAAAGAGAAGGGGTCGGCTCTACCATTACCGTCACTTCTTGCTGGTGCTATGGTGCTGAAACGATGGATATGAACCCGCATTATCCGAAAGCTGTCTGGGGATTCAACGGCACAGAACGTCCGGGAGCTGTATACCTTGCTGCCGTACTTGCCGGACACGCACAAAAAGGCCTTCCCGCATTCGGTATCTACGGACGCGACGTTCAAGATCTGGACGATAATACAATCCCTGAAGATGTATCGGAAAAGATTCTTCGTTTTGCACGCGCTGCACAGGCAGTAGCTACGATGAGAGGCAAATCTTACCTGTCAATGGGTAGTGTATCTATGGGTATCGCCGGTTCTATCGTTAATCCTGATTTCTTCCAAGAGTATTTGGGAATGCGTAATGAGTCAATAGACCTCACAGAAATCATCCGTCGAATGGACGAAGGCATCTATGACCACGAAGAATACGCCAAAGCCATGGCCTGGACTGAAAAAAATTGCAAGACAAACGAAGGTGAAGACTTCAAGAACCGTCCTGAAAAACGTAAAACCCGTGAACAGAAAGATGCTGATTGGGAATTCATTGTAAAGATGACGATTATCATGCGCGACTTGATGACCGGAAATCCCAAATTGAAAGAAATGGGATTCAAGGAAGAGGCTTTGGGACACAATGCCATTGCAGCCGGTTTCCAGGGACAACGCCAATGGACAGACTTCTATCCTAACGGTGACTATCCGGAAGCTTTACTCAATACCTCTTTTGACTGGAATGGTATCCGTGAAGCATTTGTGGTAGCTACCGAAAATGATGCCTGCAACGGTGTAGCCATGTTGTTCGGACATCTATTGACCAACCGTGCACAAATATTCTCCGACGTACGTACTTACTGGAGTCCTGAAGCCGTGAAACGTGTAACCGGCAAAGAGTTGAGCGGATTGGCAGCAAACGGTATCATCCATCTTATCAATTCCGGTGCAACGACTCTCGACGGTTCCGGCCAATCATTAGACGCAGCAGGCAATCCGGTTATGAAAGAACCATGGAACCTGACGGACGCTGATGTAGAGAACTGTCTCAAAGCAACGACCTGGTATCCGGCAGACCGTGACTACTTCCGTGGGGGTGGCTTCTCGTCCAACTTCCTGTCAAAAGGCGGAATGCCTGTTACCATGATGCGCCTCAACCTGATTAAAGGCTTAGGCCCTGTCCTGCAAATCGCAGAAGGTTGGACAGTGGAAATTGATCCGGAAATCCATCAGAAACTCAATATGCGTACAGACCCGACATGGCCTACCACCTGGTTTGTGCCCCGTTTGTGTGATAAACCGGCTTTCAAAGACGTATATTCAGTCATGAATAACTGGGGAGCCAATCATGGCGCCATCAGCTATGGACACATCGGCCAGGACTTAATCACTCTTGCTTCCATGCTCCGCATCCCGGTATGCATGCACAATGTAGAAGAAGATCAGATGTTCCGCCCGGCTGCCTGGAATGCTTTCGGCATGGACAAAGAAGGATCAGATTACAGAGCTTGTGCAACTTATGGTCCTATTTATAAATAAACAAGTTTTTTTCGTCCTGTATAAATAAATATTTTAACTTTGCCGTTCGTAGGGACGGGGTCCCCCACCCGACACATAACAAATGTCGGGATAGCCCCGCCCCCTACAGCGACTTAAATAAGTAAGACTATGATTACTAACGAACATATTGAACAGTTCATTGCACAAGCACATCGTTACGGGGATGCAAAGTTAATGCTTTGCAGCAGCGGTAACCTTTCCTGGAGAATCGGCGAAGAAGCATTGATTTCCGGTACGGGTTCCTGGGTTCCCACACTTGGCAAAGAAAAGGTTTCAATCTGCCATATTGCCAGCGGCATTCCTGCCAATGGTGTAAAACCCTCTATGGAAAGTACATTCCATTTGGGTATTCTCCGTGAACGTCTGGACGTCAATGTCGTTCTCCATTTCCAATCGGAATATGCCACCGCTGTCTCCTGCATGAAGAACAAGCCGGCAAATTTCAACGTAACAGCAGAAATTCCTTGCCATGTAGGTTCAGAAATACCTGTGATTCCGTATTATCGTCCCGGCTCACCGGAACTGGCGAAAGCCGTGGTAGAAGCCATGCAAAAGCATAACTCGGTTTTACTGACCAACCACGGACAAGTGGTGTGCGGAAAAGACTTCGACCAAGTATATGAACGGGCTACTTTTTTCGAAATGGCTTGTCGCATCATTGTTCAATCCGGCGGTGATTATTCAGTGCTCACACCGGCAGAAATTGAAGACCTGGAAATCTACGTATTAGGAAAGAAAACCAACTAATATCCAGGCATATTACCATGAAAGATACCATCAAACATACTTATTTAGCAGCAGACTTCGGAGGCGGCAGCGGGCGAATCATCGCCGGCTTTCTTCTTAACGGCAGGCTGGAATTGGAAGAGATATACCGCTTCTCCAACCGGCAGGTCAAACTAGGCAATCATATTTACTGGGACTTCCCGGCTCTGTTCGAAGATATGAAAACCGGACTAAAACTGGCTGCACAAAAAGGATATGCCGTAAAAGGTATTGGTATTGACACTTGGGGAGTGGATTTCGGACTGATTGACAAACATGGAAACCTATTAGGAAATCCAGTCTGTTACCGGGATGCAAGAACAGAGGGAATGCCGGCAGAAGTATTCAAGTGCATGGATGAACATCGACATTATGCCGAAACCGGTATTCAGGTGATGCCTATCAATACGCTGTTTCAACTTTACAGCATGAAGCAAAATCAAGATGCACAGTTGGAAGTTGCCAGGCAACTTTTATTCATGCCCGATCTCTTCAGTTATTTCCTGACAGGGGTAGCCAATAATGAATATTGTATCGCCTCCACCTCTGAATTACTCAACGCCAAATCACGCAACTGGTCATTCGATACCATACATAGCTTAGGTCTTCCCGAACATCTGTTCGGTAAAATCATTCTTCCCGGAACAATCAGAGGCACTCTGAAAGAGGATATTGCACGCGAAACCGGACTGGGTGCCGTAGACGTTATTGCCGTAGGTTCACATGATACAGCCAGTGCCGTAGCTGCTGTTCCTGCTGCAGAAAGTCCTATCGCTTTCCTTAGTTCCGGCACTTGGTCGTTACTGGGAGTTGAAGTGGACGAACCCATATTAACGGAAGAAGCAAGAAAAGCTCAATTCACCAATGAAGGAGGTGTAGACGGCAAAATCCGTTTCCTCCAGAATATAACAGGATTATGGATTCTGCAACGCTTGATGAGCGAGTGGAAAGCGTGTGGCGAGGAACAAGATTATGATATAATCATCCCGCAAGCAGCCGAAGCCGAGATTGATACAATCATCCCTGTAGACGACACCATATTCATGAATCCGGAAAATATGGAGAACGCGCTTATTCATTATTGCCGGAATCATGCTTTGCAAATTCCCCAAAACAAGGCAGAGACTGTACGATGTGTGCTCCAGTCATTAGCTTTCAGATATCGGCTGGCTGTGGAACAGCTCAACCGTTGCCTCCCCGCTCCAATCCGTCAGTTAAATATCATCGGAGGAGGATCACAAAATAAGTTGCTCAACCAACTGACAGCTGACGAACTCGGTATTCCTGTTTATGCAGGTCCGGTGGAAGCCACTGCAATGGGAAACATCCTGACGCAGGCAATGGCTAAAGGAGAAATTGCCGATCTTCGTGAATTGCGGGAAATTGTCACTCGCAGCGTTACACCACAAGTATATTATCCTAAAAAATAAAAGTATATGGAAACATCTAAAACCGGTTATCAGGTTCAATCTTATGACGTTCCCGTCAAACGATATTGCCAAACCCTTGATTTACGCGATTCTCCGGAACTAATCGCCGAATATCGGAAAAGACATAGCCAGGCGGAAGCATGGCCGGAAATTCTTGCCGGTATCCGGGAAGTTGGCATCCTGGAAATGGAAATTTATATCCTGGGAACCCGACTGTTTATGATCGTCGAAACTCCCCTTGATTTTGACTGGAACAAGGCAATGGAACGCCTGAACACCCTTCCCCGCCAACAAGAGTGGGAAGAATATATGGCTATCTTCCAACAAGCCGCACCCGGAATGAGTTCCGCCGAGAAATGGAAACCGATGGAAAGAATGTTCCATTTGTATAATACTTAAAAAAATACCAGAAACAACCATGAAACACACCAAGCAGTCCATCATTTCGAAAGATGGCATCAGTTATCTTATACCTTTTATTCTCATTACCTCCTGTTTTGCGTTATGGGGATTTGCCAATGACATTACCAATCCGATGGTAAAGGCATTCTCTAAAATCTTCCGGATGAGTGCCACCGACGGGGCATTGGTACAGGTTGCCTTCTATGGAGGCTACTTTGCAATGGCTTTCCCGGCTGCCATCTTCATCCGCAAATATTCCTACAAAGCAGGTGTTTTGTTAGGACTGGGTATGTATGCTTTCGGAGCCTTCTTATTCTTCCCCGCCAAAATGACGGGTGAGTACTATCCGTTTCTGATTGCTTATTTTATTCTGACCTGCGGATTATCTTTCCTCGAAACAAGCTGTAATCCGTATATTCTTTCCATGGGAACGGAAGAAACAGCTACCCGGCGATTGAACCTTGCACAGTCTTTCAACCCGATGGGGTCACTTCTCGGAATGTATGTAGCCATGCAGTTCATTCAAGCGAAATTGCATCCGATGTGTACCGAAGACCGCGCATTGCTTAACGACTGCGAATTTCAAGCAATCAAAGAAAGCGACCTTAGCGTCCTGATTGCTCCTTATCTCATTATCGGACTGATTATCGTAGCCATGTTGCTTCTGATACGATTCGTCAAGATGCCTAAGAATGGAGATCAGAATCATAGAATAGACTTCTTCCCTACACTGAAACGTATTTTCACCCAAACGCGTTATCGTGAAGGTGTGATTGCCCAATTTTTCTATGTAGGTGCACAAATTATGTGCTGGACTTTCATCATTCAGTATGGAACACGCTTGTTCATGTCACAAGGTATGGACGAGAAAAGTGCGGAAGTACTATCTCAACAATATAATATCATAGCAATGGTGATATTCTGTATTAGCCGTTTTATCTGTACGTTCATTCTGCGCTATCTCAATGCGGGTAAATTGCTGATGATTCTTGCTATCTTTGGAGGTATTTTCACTTTAGGTGTAATCTTCCTTCAAAATATCTTCGGAATGTATTGTCTGGTAGCAGTATCGGCTTGTATGTCATTGATGTTCCCTACCATCTACGGTATTGCCTTGAAAGGTATGGGAGATGATGCGAAGTTCGGAGCTGCCGGCCTTATTATGGCTATCCTGGGAGGTTCTGTTCTTCCACCGCTACAGGCAAGCATCATTGATTTGGAACAAATAGCGTGGTTACCGGCTGTCAATGTTTCATTTATTCTTCCGTTCATCTGTTTTCTTGTAATTATCGGCTACGGTTACCGCACAGTGAAAAGAAACTGGTAAAATACATATCTAAAAATAGTGACGGTATCACATTGGTATACCGTCACCATCTCACTCGAATAGTGACGCCATCCCCTACTGGATAGCGTCACTATTTTTTTCCTTTTCACAGTTAAGAGTTCATAAAAACACAGAACTTGAAGTCGTTTTTTTAGTTTCCTTTTTCGCATACTAATCTTGGCTTCTTAGTATTGTTGAATTATTTACATACATTTGTCTCATACCAACAGACCTGATAAACCTATGAGCCAAAACCAAGACCCTATTCATCTAGCCCGCCAATTCGAAATTATATTTACCACGCACTATTCCGCTGTTAAATATTTCGCTATAAACTTGCTCAAATCTGAAGAGGACGCAGAAGATATCATTCAGGATGTGTTCGCTAAATTATGGACACAACCGGAGGTCTGGCTGGAAAACAAAGACATAGGCCAGTATATCTACGCCATGACTAAAAACACAACTTTCAATTTCATCAAACGCAAAAGACTGGAACAATCCTATCAGGAACAATTATCGCAGAAATATCTAATCGAAGACTTACTAAAATCCGAAGATACTCTCGACCCTATCTATTATAAAGAAGCACTATTAATCATCCGCCTAATTCTCGACCGCCTTCCCGAACGCCGCAGAAAAGTTTTTGAAATGAGCCGCATCAACAATATGAGTAATATGGAGATAGCACAAGCACTCAATATTTCCGTACGAACTGTGGAACACCAAATCTATCTGACCCTGCTCGAAATAAAAAAACTATTTTTATTGCATTTTTCTTGTGTTTCTTTTAAGTAATCCCCCATTTTCGATTGTGCTAATAGTGTAACCACTAAAAAGAACAGCGCAAATGAGGAACTTTTTTCAGAAAATACTGATATTATTTACCGGCAATAACTATCCGGAAGCTACCCAAAATGAATTCTATCAATGGCTGGTAGATGAGGATCATGCATCCCAGAAAGAAGATGCTTTGAGAGAGCTATGGAACAAAGCGCAACGGCAAAAAAACGTGAAAGGAATGCAGAAGTCTTACGAGCGCCTGAAAAAACAGGAAGGTATTCCAACCGTACCCAAAGAGAGAAGAATTCGCCCAATACATATATGGCAATCCGCAGCCGCTATCTTATTCCTCCTGCTTGCCTCTTCGGTCTATCTATCGACTGTAGGCACAAAAGCGGAAACCGACTTGTTACAGCAATATATTCCGATAGCAGAAATGAGAAGTTTGACGCTGCCCGACGGAACAAAAGTGCAACTCAACTCGAAAAGTACACTTTTATATCCGCACGAGTTTACCGGAGATAGTCGTAGTGTATTCCTGTTAGGCGAAGCCAACTTCAAGGTTAAGCCGGACAAAAAACGTCCGTTTATCGTGAAATCCAATGATTTACAGATTACTGCGTTGGGTACGGAATTTAATGTATCTGCCTACCCTGAAAGCCAGGAAATAGCAACGATCCTCATTTCAGGCAGTATCCGTGTAGATTATAACAATCTGACAACAAGTGTCATTCTCCATCCCAACGAACAGTTTGCCTATAACAGAAACAATAAGAAATATGATCTCTCCAATCCGGATATGGACGATGTGACAGCCTGGCAACGCGGAGAACTGGTTCTGCAAAAGATGACGCTGACGGACATCATCAACGTATTGGAGCGAAAATATCCTTATGCCTTTGTATATAGTATCAAGAACCTCAAAAACGACAGGTTCAGTTTTCGTTTCAAGGACAACGCACCACTCGAAGAAGTGATGGAAATCATCGTGAACGTGGTCGGACAAATGGACTATAGAATAGTAGAAGACAAGTGCTATCTGACAAGAATATAACTTTTTAACCTTATATGCCATGCAAAAAAATACCCGGAACAGAGGCCTCACTCCGTCCCGGATATGAAATCTGAATTCCCAATATTAGAGTTTACTCTACAAATTACCTCGAAATAATTTAGTCAATAACCTAATACTAAGAAAATGCTACAAATTTATAAATTTATAGTAGACAAGAAGACAAAGGGAAGAAGTTTTATGCTTTTTTTCTGTTTGATGCTCGCCACAACAGTTTCCCTTGCACAAAATGGTGCTAAAATCACTATTAAAAAGAATAGTATATCTGTGATTGAAGCACTGAAAGAAGTTGAAAAACAATCCGGTATGTCCGTAGGCTACAACGATTCCCAACTGAAAAACAAACCGGCCATCACCCTCAATATAGAGGCGGCTTCGTTGGAAAATGCGCTCGCTCAAATTCTCAAAGGTACAGGTTTCACCTATCAACTGAAAGAGAAATATATCATGATTATTCCGGAACAAAAGAAAGAAAGTAACCCGACCAAAAAGATCACCGGTAAGGTAGTTGATGAAAACAATGATCCCTTGATCGGAGTGAACATCAAAGTGGAAGGCACTGCCGCCGGATCTCACAGACATCGACGGGAACTTCCTGATCGAAGCTTCCACCGGAAATACACTGACATTTACTTATATCGGTTATACTTCAGGAAGCATTAAAGTCACCAACCAGAATAATTACCGCATTCAACTGACAGCCGATACGCAACAGCTATCGGAAGTTGTAGTAACTGCTCTCGGCATCAAACGCGAGCAAAAAGCATTGAGCTACAACGTCCAGCAAATCAGAGCAGACAAGATGCCGGAAATAAAAGACGCCAACTTTATCAACAGTTTGAGCGGAAAGGCTGCCGGCGTTGTCATTAATGCTTCTTCTTCCGGTGTGGGAGGTGCCAGTAAAGTGGTGATGCGTGGTACAAAGTCTATCGAGCAGAGCAGTAATGCGCTATACGTCATTGACGGTATTCCGATGTATAACTTCGGCGGTGGAGGCGGTACTGAATTTGACTCCAAAGGTGCTACGGAAGCCATTGCGGATATTAATCCCGACGATATTGAAAGCATCTCTTTCCTGACAGGTGCGGACAAGAACCAAACGTTCTTTTCTGCCGCAGCAGTCAATTCAGAAGGGATGATTCCGAACAATAGGTACAACCGATATAATTTCACATTTCGCAATACGACTCATTTCCTGAATGACAAGATGAAATTGGATGTAGGAGCCAGTTATATCATACAAAATGACCGCAACATGACCAATCAGGGAGTTTATTCCAATCCATTGGTTTCGGCTTACCTGTTTCCACGCGGCGATGACTTTTCTCTAGTAAAAGCCTTCGAACGTTATGACGAAGCACGTAAAATCAATGTGGCTTACTGGCCGCAAGGTGAAGGGGATTTGCGTATGCAGAATCCTTACTGGATTGCTTACCGGAACGTCCGCACGAATGAGAAAAAGCGTTATATGCTGAATGCCGGACTGACATACGACATTTTGGACTGGCTGAATGTATCGGCACGTATCCGCGTGGATAACACCGACAATACTTATCAGCAAAAGCTATACGCAAGTACGATCTCTACACTGACCGAAGGTAGTACCCAGGGACATTACACCATTCAAAAGGTGAACGAGACACAAACGTATGCCGACTTCATGGTGAATATCAATAAACGCATTGACGACTTCACGGTAGTAGTCAATGCCGGTACTTCATTGAGCGACAACTCCAGTGATTTACTGGGTTACGGTGGTCCGATTCGCGACACGGGAGTGCCCAACGTATTCAATGTATTTGATTTGGACAACGCCAAGAAACGGGCAACACAGGAGGGTTCGGAAGAAATGACGCAGTCTATTTTTGCCAGTGCGGAAATAGGATGGAAAAGCATGCTGTACCTGACGTTGACCGGACGTAACGACTGGGCTTCCCAGTTGAAAGGCTCGAATCCTACTTCTTTCTTCTATCCATCGGTAGGTCTTTCGGCAGTAATCAGCGAAATGGTGACATTACCCAAAGCGATTGATTACCTGAAAGTACGCGGATCATTCAGTTCTGTGGGTACCCCCTACCCGCGTTTTCTGGTACAACCGACTTACAGCTATGACCCTACCAAACAGGACTGGAACGCCAAAACCCATTATCCTATCGGCAAACTGAAACCGGAACGTACCGACTCTTGGGAAATAGGTGTGGACGGAACTTTCTTCAAGGATTTCAAAGTCAGTGGTTCATTCTACTATGCCAATACCTATAACCAGACATTCGACCCGAAAATCACCGTATCTTCCGGCTATTCGACTCTTTATGTGCAAACCGGTTATGTACGCAATCTCGGTGTCGAGGGGCTACTCTCTTACGGACATACATGGCGCGACTTCGGATGGAACAGTAATTTCACTTTCTCCTGGAATAAAAACAAAATTGTGGAGTTGGTTAAGGACTATGTGCATCCCGAAACCGGAGAAATCGTCAACAAAGACCGCCTTGAACTAAAAGGACTGGGATATACCAAATTTATCCTGAAAGAAGGAGGCACACTGGGAGACCTGTACACGAATGCCGACTTCATACGTGACGATAAAGGATATATCCAGATAGACAAAAATGGGGATGTCGCCAAAACGGATAATCTACCTGACATCAAATTAGGCAGCGTATTTCCTAAAGCAAACCTGGCATGGAACAACAGCTTTTCTTACAAAGGTATTTATGCGGGATTCCAATTAAGTGCCCGCCTGGGAGGTATTGTTTATTCAGCCACACAGGCTGCTCTCGACCAATATGGCGTATCCGAAGCATCTGCTGCCGCCCGTGACCGTGGCGGAGTACTCGTCAACGGACGTAGCTGGGTGAACGCACAGCAGTATTACGAGATTGTAGCTACCTCAAGCGGGCTGCCGCAATATTATACGTATAGTGCCACAAATCTGCGTTTGCAGGAAGCGCACATCGGATACACCATCCCCCGCAAATGGTTGGGTAATATCTGCGACATCAACGTCTCTGTAGTGGGACGTAACCTGTGGATGATTTATTGCAAAGCACCTTTCGACCCGGAAGCGATTGCTACAACAAACAATTTCTATCAGGGAATCGACTACTTCATGATGCCCAGTACACGCAATTTTGGTTTTAATGTAAAGATTAACTTCTAAAACTATGAATACTCAAATGAAAGAATACAGAAAAGCAACCCTCCGACTGGCATACCTGCTAACGCTGATGCTATGGACGGGAAGTTGTATCGATATGGATATCAATCGTAATCCTTACGAGACAACGCAGGATGAACTGATGCGCGAAAACCATATCATCGGCTCGTCTCTAAAGAGCATGGAAGCATTGGTGGTCCCCACACAAGAGCATCTTTATCAATTTGTGGAAGCGATGTGCGGAGGAGCCTACGGGCGTTATTTTGGAGAGACTCGTGTGGGTTGGACTGAAAAATACTCGACTTATAATCCCAAGTCGGACTGGCTGAAGGCTTCGTTCTCCGATCCTATCTCGGAAATGTATCCTTCCTACCGGGATATTATCAACCGTACCAATGACCCCGTCGCACTGGCATTCGCCAAGATTCTGCGAGTCGCTATCATGCACCGGTCTACGGATATGTTCGGGCCGATTCCCTATACCAAAGTATTGGGAGATAAAACGGAAGGTAACGGCCTTAGTGCTCCTTATGACTCTCAAGAGGAGGTTTATGTGGCTATGTTCAAGGAATTGGAAGAAGCAGATAAAGCTCTGAAGGAGAATCTAGGTCTAAGTGCGGAAGGATTTAAGAAACTGGATAATCTTTATTATGGAGATGTGCGGAAATGGTATAAATACCTTCACTCGTTACAGCTTCGCATAGCCATGCGTATCGTTTATGTGAAACCGGAACTGGCCAGGGAAATAGCCGAGAAAGCCGTAGCCGCAGGTGTGATAGAGAACAATGAGGACAACGCGCAACTGCATGTGGAGGAGAATCGTTCGGCTCTCTGTTTCAATGATTGGAAGGATTACCGGATAGCTGCGGAAATCGTTTCCTATATGCAGGGATATAACGATCCGCGTTTGGAAAAATACTTCACCCAGGGAAAGTATCAGGATGATACCGATTACTATGGGCTACGCATTGGTATTCTTCCTTCCAAAGTGACGGACGACGAGTTGATACAAACCTATTCCAACCGTTTGATGACTGCCAATGATACGTATATGTGGATGACTGCCGCCGAGGTCACGTTCCTTCGCGCCGAAGGTGCCCTGCGGGGATGGGCAATGAGCGGAGATGCCCAACAGCTATATGAGAAGGCGATCACCCTTTCCTTTGAGCAATGGGGCGCAAGCGGAGCAAGCGGATACTCCCAGAATAAAACATTGGTGCCAGGGGCTTACAAAGACCCGAGAGGTACATACAGCGCCCAATCTCCGAGCAGCATCACCATTGCCTGGAACGAGGACAAGGAGAATACCCGTTTCGAAGAAAACCTGGAACGTATCATTACTCAAAAATGGATTGCCATGTTTCCTCTGGGCATTGAAGCCTGGTGCGAACATCGCCGCACAGGGTATCCTAAATTCCTTCCGATAATGGACAACAAGGGAGTGGGAATCACTAACCTGACACTGGGAATACGACGTCTCTCCTATCCTGCTGAAGAATATCAGCTGAATGCGGAAAATATGCTCGGTGCCCTGCGAAAGCTCAATGGAGAAGATAACGGCGCTACCCGCTTATGGTGGGACTGCAATCCGAATGTAAAATAATGTGGAACTTAAACCCAAGATACAATGAAACAGAATTCATTCATAAGTGTCATATTGACCATAGCCTGCTCACTGATGTTCGTTGCCTGTAGCGACTGGACAGAACCGACACCGGTTGATTACAACCCTATATTTCCCGACGAACAAGACCCCAGCTTGCATGAAAAATACGAGCAAAGTCTGAAAGAATACAAAAACCGGAAGCATACGTTAATGTTAATACGTTTTGCCAACAATCCGGGTACGACATTGGGCGAACAGGATTTCTTGCGTTCCTTGCCCGATAGCGTAGATTTTGTGGTGCTGACCAACGCTGATAATCTGTCCGTTTATGATAAGGAAGACATATCCAAACTCAAACGGACCGGCACCAAATTTCTCTATTACAAGAATTTATCCGAATTCTACGACCAATGCGAAGAGACAGAAAACCTGGAAGAATTCAAAACGAAAATGAATGCGGCATTGAAAAACGGGGAGAGTGATGAATTTGACGGTTATTATGTGCAGTTTGGTCGTGCCGGAAGTATGATGCATGTCGATTTCTTCAATGAGGTAACGACGGCTATCCGGGAAAAACTTGCCGCTATCGGCGGTCCGAAAGCTAATAATGGAAAGTTGGTTTTCTTTGATGGCATCGTCACATTTACAGTGGATTATAGCGGAAGATACGAAGAGCCGTTCATCGATTTGGTAGACTATTTCGTGGATGGGCAAATTGTGTTGCTTGAAAGCTCACTCGAAATAAAACTGAATATGAGCCAACCTGTAGGTTTCTATGGGAAAATGCCCAAAGAGAAAGTGATAACGACAGCCACTCCTCCGACCGATGACGGTAAAACCGGTATCATCAGCCGGGAAGATTTGGATGTTATACAAACCTCGGAAGGGATGGCCTACATCATCAATCATTTCATCACAGGACTGGGTAACAATGGTCCGCTGGCAGGAGTTTCTATCTACAATGCCAATGAAGATTATCTCGCCACCGATGGGGTGACTAACTACCGCCGTATACGTGATGCTATCCAAAAACTGAACCCATCACCGATTAATTAATGAAAGGAGGAACTATGAAACGATATAAAATAATCATCTCTCTGGCTACAATCATCTGCGGACTGATGATTGCCTGTGACAATACGGATTACAGCAATAAAGCACCATTCGACAACATGGTCTATATCAAGGAAGCCAGTAACAGCAATTCAGAAAGAGTGACTTTCCGAAATACGCTGAATGAACAGAAACGTGCCTTCAGCGCCAAGTTGACTTACCCGGCAGGAAAAGACATCGTAGTGAAGCTGAAAGCGGATCCCGGACTGATAAACGAATTCAATGCCCGGCACGGGACTGATTATGGAATGCTGGATAGTAAATATTATAGCCTGTCGAACAGCGAACTGATTATCAAAGCCGAAAAGAGTGAATCATTGATTGATACGATCTATTTTAATAACCTGTTAGATCTGGAGATTGATAAAACTTATCTGGTTCCGCTCACCATCTCTGAAACGTCGGGTGGCGTTCATCTATTGAACGGTTCGAAAACATTGTTCTATCTGGTGCGCCGTTCAAGCGCTATCACGGTAGCCGCCAACCTGAAAGACAATTATCTGGAAGTGCCTACTTTCCTCGACGAAGAGAAAAATGCCTGTCTGAAAGAATTAGGTCAGATTACCATGGAAGCACTGGTATATGTAGAGGACTTTACATACAGCGGACCAAGCAATACGGCCGGTGCATCGGATATCAGTACGATCATGGGAGTAGAACAGCATTTCTTAATGCGTATAGGTGATACAAGTTTCCCACGCCAACAGTTGCAGATGCAGGGACCGGACGGAGTCAAATTCCCCGCCGCCGACAGGGCTAAGTCACTGAATGCAATGACATGGTATCATATAGCGCTGGTGTACAACGCCAAGGAACATTTTATTGCCTATTATGTGAACGGACAACTGCAAAGTCAGGATATCTCTTATGGAAAAGGAGCTACTGTGGATATCTGTGGAACGCCGGATTGCGAATTCCAGATAGGACGCTCTTATGAAGATGAGCTACGGCAACTCAACGGTAACATCGCAGAGATACGTATCTGGAACACTTGCCGTACGAAAGAGGAAATCTGGACGAATATGTATAAAGTGGAAGATCCTGAAAACGAAGAAAGCCTGCTTGCTTACTGGAAATTTAATGAAGGTGAGGGAAACATTGTCAAGGACCATTCGAAACACGGATTCGATGCAGTATCTGCCGAACCTCTTGTGTGGCCGACGGGAATCGAAATTCCACAAATCAACAAGTAATCATTCACTTTAAAGATAACCATGGACATGAAAAGAAATATAAACTTCAAAAATGTTCTCCGCATGGCTGCCATTACATTAGTAACCGGCATGCTAGGAGGCTGCGAAGATAATTCCATTGCCACTCCCGTAGGTAAATTACCTAACGAGACGGCTTTAGACAATAACTTTGGCATGCTAAAATGTGATATGACAACCAGTGACCTGGAAATCACCATGACCAATACCAAGACTCCCGATTTTGCATTCTTCTACCAAACGGTGAAGCCGGTGGCACAGGACACCCGAATCACAATGAAAATCGACCTCGACTTAGTAGACAAATACAATGAAGAACACGGTACGGAATACCGGAAAATGTCTACTATCAGCATTGAGGGCATCAGTAACGATGGTGCAATGACTATTAAGGCAGGAGATACAATGTCGGATACTATCATGGTACGCCTGAATCCGCTAGGCACATTGCATGATTATTCTTTGCTCCCTATTACCGTAGAACTACCGGAAGAAAGCGGAATTCGTCCGTCACGGGATAGTAATGAAATCTATTACAAGATTTATTATAAACGCTCTACTTATCCGTGGTTGAGCCCGATGAAGGCTGATATGAAAAAGTACAAGATGGTAGGGTTTATTGATGGCGAAAAAGTCAACGCCTCCATTGCCAAAGAATTTATCATGGTATTATATGATAATGAAACATTCGGTCCCGGACATTATGAGTTATGGGAAACGTCGTGGTATGCCTATTTATATGACATCATTAATGTGAATGCCGCAACACTGGGATATGCGAATGGAAAAGTGACTCTGAACCAATCAGCCAATTTCAAAAAGCAGTTAAGCAATATGTCGTCACTCTCCAGCTATGGTATAAAGCGTTGCGTCACCCTTAAAGCAGAAGGGACCGGCTTGGGATTCTGCAACCTGACAGATGAGCAGATTACAGCCTTTGTAGCGGAAGTCAAGAAGCTCGCCAACTACCGTGTAGATGGCATTAATCTCATGGACGAAGGTGCCGAATATGGTATAAACGGACATCCGGCTGCCAATGCGACCTCGTATCCGAAGCTCATCAAAGCACTACGGGAATCTTTAGGCAAGACCAAACTGATTACAGTTACCATAACGGGTGATCCGGCCGGTTCACTAGCCTCCGAGGCTGCGGGTATCAGAGCAGGTGAATATATTGATTATGCCTGGACATGGGTAAATACCAAAATTATGAATCCATGGGAGGATAGCTCGATTGAAAAACCAATAGCAGGACTGGACAAATCTCAATATGGCGGTTTCAGCACCGACGAATATACGTTCGATTATGAAAATGACGAATCGTATCCGGAAACGTTACGAGAAAAGTTATATGACAAAGGTCTTGGCAAACTTTACATAATGCGTAATATCCCTTTCTGGTCGGACGCACTGGAAGCAACACCATATCATGCTAACATAAATGCAGGGGCAGCAGCCTTTTATAGAGTGGAAGGAGGCCATAAATATGAACCGGACATCAACTATTTGCATAATGGTAAATACAAGGATATGAAAGGGGATAAAAACTATTACGAGATGTAGAATTATCAATTAAACAGGGGAGGAAAAACAAATCCTTTCCTTACTAACAGGAGCTTATGCGCCTATTATCAGTAAAATAATATAACCGGAATTTTAACCATCTATTTGGTTAAAGTTCCGGTTTCACTATTTCCACCAAATATCATCAATTAAAATAATACAAAAACACAACACTTATCACCTACAAAACAACACCAAACAATAACAATACACCATTTGCCAATAACTCATCATTTATTTATTATACCAAATCATTACTTTTACTCCGCAAAAACAAACTATATTTCAATAAAGAAAATATGTTTACTTTACCTTAGGAATTACATATGAAAAAGCATATTGTGATACTGATAGCCCCAAAAGATTACAGTATCAAATACAAGATACGCCCACCACCGTCAAAGAATCTCTATTTAGTATTATATATTCAGAAAAAATGATCTATTAATTATTGTCACTTGGAGGAAATAGATATTCCTTAAAGAATGATTCAAGACGTAAGGATTTAAATCTGCATACGGAACTCGCTTTCTTAATATTGACCTTCAAAGAACAAATAATTTTGAGATTAGACTGTTTGAGTTTAGTAATGCCCTAAATCACACTCGTTGTGCATTTTCTCATCCCCCCTCAACTAAAAAGGAATAGAGGTATACAGTCCAAGTGACTTCAACAAAAAATAAATATGAAATACTTAATGATAACGTCACTATTTGTCTCTATTATAGATGCAAATATCTTTCACCAGTCTCACTTCTTCTTACTACTTACAGCCGGAGGAATTTCATTATATTGGCTCTTATCTCATTTTCTTACCCTCCATAAGGAAATCAAAATCTTAAAAGAAGAGCACCAATATTTCATGGATTCTTTTCAAAGCATTCGCAACCCTATCACACTCGTTCATACCCCTCTAAGAGCTGCTTGTGATGATAGTTGCCCCGAAGACATAAAGAAAATGTTATCACTAGTCATTCGTAATATAGACTGTCTTGATGAACACCTAACCAAATTAATGAATCTGCGACATCTGCTTATCTACTCCAAACAGATGGATATTGCCGAATATGAACTGGGAAACTTCATTAATAACAGAGTCCATTCATTGAAAAATTTCGCTACGGACAAGCGGATTAAGTTAGAAATAAAAACAGAGTTTAATTATGCCAGCGTTTGGTTCGATCAAAGTAAAATCTCTCCCATCATTGATAAATTCATAAAAAACGCAATAGAACATTCGAAACCTGAAGATAAAAGGATTATCTTTTCAATTTCTTCTAATTCCGAACACTGGGAACTTAAAACGTTCGATGCCAACAAGGGCAAATTGCTAACATGTTATAGGCGCCAAAAGTATCACTTGATTAAACCTAAACATAAATCAGAGTTCAAATATGCATTTGCCAAAAGTGTACTCTGCAAAAAATTAATGAAACTATGTGATGGGAATATTCTTATCAATCATTCAACCCACACTGTCTCACTAAGATTTCCTACAACAAATTCAGAAAGAAAGGTATCCGGATATAATATCATACACTCCGCAAAAAAGTCGGAAGAAAGAAAGACTGATACTTCATTGGGTAAGATTGCTCATAAAAAAAGTTCAATCAAGCCTACTGTTGTTCTCGCTGACAGTAATGAAGAATTCAAGTCTTATTTGGAAGAATGTTTATCAAAGGATTTTGATGTGAAAAGTTTCGGGAATGGCTCTGAAGCTTTAGAATGTATAAAAGAGAAATATCCTGATTTAGTGATTTGCGACCTTATGCTGCATGGAATGTATGGCTATGAACTGTCATCAAGACTAAAGACATCAGGAGAAACATCCGTTATTCCTATCATCCTTTACGGTTCACGTATAGATATAGGACAACGCAACAAAAGAGAAAGTTCTCTGGCCGACATCTTTTTATATGTGCCTTTCCACATCGAAGATTTAAAGATAGAAATGAATGTACTTATCAAAAACAACCGTTCTCTAAGAAGATCATTCTTGCAGACAGTTTTCGGAAAGCAGTTCTTGGAAAAGGAAGAAGAGAAAGTTTTAGATGATAGTAATTACACATTCATCAATCAAGTAAAAGAATTTATTCTAAAAAATATAGATAAGGAAAATCTGACGATAGATGAAATTGCCTCTGAACTGTATATGAGCAGAACTGCTTTCTTTAATAAATGGAAAGCACTGACGGGAGAAGCACCGAAGTATTTTATTTATCGTATTCGTATGGAAAAAGCACGTGAGTTATTGGAGAGTGGAAAATACTCTGTCCAGGTTATTCCTGAAATGATTGGATTGAAAAATCTTAAGAATTTCCGCCATAAATACAAAGAGTATTTCGGGATAACTCCAAGCAAGTCCATTACGAAAAAGCTATAAAATAAAAAGAATATTTTATAATTGAAGATCCCATGAACAGGGATCTTCATGGCAATACTCATATAAAAAAATATTCTATTTTTATTTCCTTATGCAGTATTTCACAAGTACCGGCATTTACTTTATGTACGTACACCTTAATTTTGAAATTAATAATCTAATTTAAAACAGTATGAAAATTATAACTGAAATAAAAAAAGCTTGTTGTTTTAATCGTTTTGCTTTCTTAGTAATGTCATTAGGCCTGATAGCCACTTTTACAGCATGTAGTAGTGATAACGATTCTGATATTCCCGTATATTCACTTAAAGATGTGGAAGGTAATTATTCCGGTAATATGCTGACAGAAACTGCTCCATCCGTCAATCCACAAAACTATTCCTTCAAAGAAGAACAGCCGCAAGGAGCCACAGTTACCGCTGAAGTAAAAGACAATCAGATTATGATAAAAAAACTTCCGGTTGACGATCTGATTAAAAGTATTGTCGGTGAAGAAATAGGCGAAATTATCATTGAGACTTTGGGTGATATCAATTACAACATTCCTTATACTGCAGCCTTTAATGATGATAGCAAAGGCTCCATTCTACTTCAATTAAAACCTGAACCTTTGGAAATAAAATACACGATCCCTACCCAAGTACAAACAGAGGGAGAGGAAGCTCCTCAAATTACTGTAAAAGTAACTATAGAAGCGGAAGAAAAGGGTCAATATACATATAAAGATAAAAAACTCACCTTTGTAATCAAAGCCACCCAAGTGGAAGTAGAAGGAGAGCCGCTTGAAAACTTTTCGGTTACCACATTCAGTTTCGACATGGTCAAAAAGTAACTGATCGGATAAACTTTCCCAACGTATTTTCATTATGATGGGAATTACCTCCAAAAAGAGTATGCCTGCACACAGCGCGCATACTCTTTTTTTATACCTTTGTGAAATAACCAACGATATGAAAATGACTACAACTGAAAATATCCGGAAAGAATTACAAACATTAGCAGATTCCAAATATCAGGAATTTCATTCTTCCCTCCTCCCGGGAGCAAACAACATTCTCGGCGTACGCATCCCCCAACTGCGGACAATGGCCAAAGAAATTATTAAGAAAGAAGACTGGCGTACATTTGTCGAATCAACCGATACGATTTATTATGAAGAAACAATGCTTCAGGGAATGATTATCGGACTGGCAAAAATGGAACTTGAAGAACAAATGAAATACGTAACGATGTTCATTCCCCGTATAGATAATTGGGCTGTATGCGACATATTCTGCAGTGAACTGAAAACTTCTGTGAAAAAAGGAAAAGAAAACGTATGGCAATTTATCCAACCCTATCTGAAATCCTCTAAAGAATTTGAAATACGTTTCGGAATTGTGATGCTTTTCCATTATGTAGATGACGCGCATATCGATTCGTTACTGAAATATGCCGACTCATTCAATCATGATGCATATTATGCACGCATGGCTATGGCATGGATGATATCATTGTGTTTTATCAAATTTCCCCAAAAGACAATGGAGTATCTGAAACATAGCACACTGGATAACTGGACTTACAACAAGGCACTGCAAAAAACAATTGAGTCATTCCGGGTAGATAAGGACACCAAGGACATTCTCCGAGAAATGAAAAGACGATAAATACCAAGCACGGCGAACATCCTGCCATCAGCATTCTGTTCACCGTGCTTCTTATTTCTTACCGTAGATACCGCTTTTATTTTCCACCTAATTTATTTTTTGTTTGCAATCCGGAGAAACACTAATTCCTCCTGACCTTTTTCCTTCTGCTTCTACGTCTTTGTTGTTTCTGACGATTATAACGCTGCCACTTCTTATAAATCATCCAACCACTCATCAATGCAACAACGACGAAAATAAGAATAGTGATACCCACTCCCAAATTATCTCCTTTAATACGCGACCAAATATCAAGAACTTCTTTTGTCTTATCGCCAAAATCACGAATCATGGCACATCGTTCCACCACCTTACGATCCGGATATTGTATTTTATCAATCTGCACGCTGTCTGCACCCGGTCCGAAAAAGTAACTTAAATCGGAATAATAATGAAGAGTGGTGTCTATCTTCTCTTCCAGTATTTCGGGAGTAGCTATGGAACTTACATATCCGCAGAAATCCATATTCCGCAAGGCTATATCCGGACGACACATAAAGTTGATAAAATAACTGGCCGCTTCCGGATTCCTGGCATATTTCGGGATCACCCAACCATCATACCAAATATTACTTCCTTCTTCGGGAACTTCATAATCCAAATCCACTCCTACCGCATTGGCCTCTTCAATCGCCCAGATTGCATCACCGCTCCAAGTCATATTCAGCCAAGCTTTATTTTTCGTCATCATTTCCTTGCCAAAGTCCGCTTCCCAGCCAGCAATGTTCGGTTTCAAGGCTTTTAAGTATTTTTCAGCCAACTCCATCGCACGTGGAGAATAGTCGTTCATCAACTCTTCCACTGTTACCGTTCCCTCCTTCAGTTCCTTTGCATGCGCATAAATCACGGCTGTTCCATAAGCATCACGATAACTATCCTTCATCAGGATCTTTCCGGCATACTTTTTATTCCAAAGGCAATCCCAGGACAGGGCTACCGAATCGGGCACATAAGCCCGGTTATACAGAATACCTGCCGTCCCCCACATATAACATACAGCATAGCGGCTGGCTTTTTCACCCGGCTGACTCAATTTATTAATCTGCTTACGAATAAATGGAGCCACATTATTCATGTAATTGGGAGAATGTGCGAAATTCGTGTCGATAGGTAGCAACAAATGCTTCTTCAGCATACGCTCGATGATGTATTCCGAAGGACAAACAACATCAAAATCTTCATGCCCCTTTTCAATTTTCGTCAACATGATTTCGTTGATATCGAATGTCTGGTAAACGATACGGATATTCTCACCGGTCTGTTCTTTATAATATGCCTGGAAATCCTCAAGCACACCTTCGCCGATGTAATCCGCCCAGTTGTAGATTTTAAGAACCCGCTCACGAGGTTCACCGGAATTATAACACCCGGTCAAAGCCAATAAGAGCAGGATAGCAGGAATTATTCTTTTCATATTATTTACGTAGTAGCACATTTGATAGTCTATTAATCTTTTTTCTTCGTTTTTCCTGCCCGGTAATTGATTACAACCAATAACGCCAGTACCACGACAAAAATGATAGCCGAAAGCGGGCGAAGTTCCAGGGTCAAACCTCCCTTGCGGGCATCGGCGTAGATATAAGTAGAAAGCGTTTCCAAACCTTGATTACCGATAGTGAATACAGTTACGGCAAAATCATCAATGGATAGTGTCAGTGCAAGCATAAAGCCGCTAATCATTCCCGGACGAATCTCCGGAATTATGACTTTCCACAAGGCCTGCATAGGAGTAGCTCCTAAATCGAGGGCAGCTTCATAAATATTCGGATTCATCTGCTTCAAACGGGGCAATACACTTAAAACAACGTACGGGGTACAAAAAGTAATATGAGCAAGCACTACGGTTGTGTAGCCTTGTGTGATCCCCAGAGATACAAACAAAAGGAACAAGGATATACCGGTGATAATATCACCATTCAGAATAGGAATGCTGTTCACAAATCCGATCGCTTTGCGTGAACGGGCTTTCAGATTGAATATACCGATAGCAGCGATGCTTCCTAATAACGTAGATGCTGTTGCAGCCAGTAGAGCGATAGTGATCGTATTAATCAATGCATTCATCAAAGAATGATGAGCACCGGTAGTGAATAACGAAGAATAAAGTTTGGTAGAAAATCCCGTCCAGTTACCCAACACTTTCGCCTCTGTAAATGAGTAGATCACAATAATCACGATCGGAGAATAAAGCAAGAGCAGCAATATCCACAAATAAGTCTGTGCAAATATCTTCTTTACCATAGCCCGCCTCCTTCATTTGAGTTTTCCTTATCATCGGTGCTGAACAGGGAAGTAGCAGCTATCAATAGCAACATAATGAGCGAAAGTGCCGCTCCATAGTTCCACATACTGTTATTGATATTTTCCTGAATCG
>OGFW01001085.1_pt1 | contig 23215 bp, 18 predicted proteins | sample 1570991 | NCBI WGS metagenome assembly OGFW01 (sample SAMEA2582074, study PRJEB24529) | metagenome | biome: Human gut stool | place: China | collected 2011
CTTGAATCACTTTCGCACGGTCTGTGCAGTAAATGCACAGACCTGATTGAAAAAAGTTGTACCTGCCTTCTAAGAACCGGCGGTTCCCCAATGTCTTTCATGTCTTTTGTTAATTTTTCACAATTCAACTTAGGTTTTCATGAGTTTCGCAATTGTCTAAGATTAGTATGGCAGTTTTCGAAAAAAATATGTAAAAGAGCATATGCCATAATTTTCTGGCATACGCTCTTCGTTCATTTCAATTTTTTATTAAATTTTATTTTAATGCGGCAGGATTGATTTTCTTTGTTGCGATCTCATCCTTTAACATTGCAAGGAACTCTTCTTTTGGAACTGTTGTGGTAGCCTGTTCGCCATGAAGTCTGTAGCTTACCGTTCCGTCTTTTACTTCGTTCTTTCCAAGAATGATGAGGTAAGGAACTTTCTCTACCTGTGCAGCTCTTACACGGTAGCCGAGTTTCTCGGCACGCTCGTCAATCTCCACACGGATACCGTTCTCATCCAGATAGCTGAGAAGTTCATGTGAGTATGCATTCAACTCTTCATCCTCATTTTTAACCGGAATGATTCTTGCCTGAACCGGTGCTAACCAGAGTGGCAGATTTCCTTTTGTTTCCTCTAAAATATAAGCCATGAAACGGTCAAGGGAACCAAGGATTGCTCTGTGTAAAACAACCGGTGTTTTCTTTGTGCCATCTTTGTCAATGTATGTCAGATTGAATTTTGCAGGTAAGCAGAAGTCAAGCTGGCAGGTGGAAAGTGTGTATTCATTTCCGATTGCCGGTTTTACGTTTACGTCAAGTTTTGGTCCGTAGAATGCAGCCTCACCGATTTCCTCTGTATAGTCGATTCCGAGGTCATCTAATACTTTTCGGAGTGCATTCTCTGCTGTGTTCCACATCTCATCGTCATCATGATATTTTACTTTATCAGCAGGATCTCTTAAGGAGAGCACGCAACGGTAATCTGTGATGTTGAAATCCTTGTAAGTATCAAAAATCAGATCTACAACCTGTGAGAACTCTGACTCAATCTGTTCCGGTGTCACGAAAAGATGTGCGTCGTTCTGGCAGAAATGACGTCCTCTCTCGATACCTTTTAAAGTACCGCTGGCTTCGAAACGGAAGTCATGTGCGATCTCACCGATACGGATTGGAAGATCTTTGTAGGAATGCATTCTGTTTGCATAGATCATCATATGATGTGGGCAGTTCATTGGGCGGAGAACGAAAGACTCTCCCTCCACTTCCATAGCCGGGAACATATTGTCTTTGTAATGATCCCAATGACCGGATGTTTTATACAGATTAACCGTACCAACACAAGGTGTCATAACATGAAGATATCCAAGTTTTCTCTCTTTTGCTTTGATATAATTTTCAAGTTCCTGCCATACTGTGTATCCTTTTGGAAGGAACATTGGAAGTCCACGTCCAACAAGGTCATCCGACATGAAAAGATTCATCTCTTTACCGATTTTTCTGTGGTCACGGTCTTTTGCTTCCTCAAGAAGTTTTAAGTGCTCCTCTAACTCTTCCGGTGTCGGGAAACATACACCGTAAATACGCTGCATTACGTGATTGTTTGCATCACCTTTCCAATATACACCAGAGTATTTTACAAGTTTGAAGTTCTTGCATAACTTTGTATTGTCTACGTGAGGTCCACGGCAGAGATCCGTGAAATCTCCCTGATCGTAAACAGAAATGTTTCCATCTTCCAGACCTTCAATTAAGTCCAGTTTGTATGGATCATCTTTGAACATTTCCATTGCTTCTGCTTTGGAAATCTCACGTCTGTAAATCTTCTTGCCTTCTTTGCAGACTTTCTTCATCTCTTTCTCGATTGCTGCAATTGCTTCGTCGTTGATGATATCATCGCCAAGGTCAATATCATAATAGAAACCTTCTTTTACAACTGGTCCTACCCAGAACTTTGCCTGTGGGTATAAGTGTTTTACTGCCTGTGCCATCACATGTGCGCAGGAATGGTTTAAAGTATTCAGTCTCTCGTCTGCTTTAAAATCTACCATTTTCTTCATTTCCTTTCGCTATATAAAAATAAGTTTCTGTAGGAAGTATCTCCGATTCTCTGTACAACATAAAAAATCCCTGATACTGCATTCCTACAATATCAGGGACGATATACTTATCGTGGTTCCACCCATCTTCATCTCTCCGTCTTACCAGACATCAATCTTCTTACTGCCTGTCCATTCCAGAGAAATCTCATTCTTGATTGTAACGGTATCACCGGACCGGATTGGGGTCACTCAGAGTTGGTCTTCACATAATCCTTAGCCGGAATGCTCACACCAAACGCCTTCCTCTCTGGGACTTTTTCTTATGCTACTCTTCTCTTCATCGTTTTGACTAGGGTCATTCTATACCCTTTTCTTCTATCTGTAAAGTACTTTTTACAGTTCAGATACGGCGGACTATCTTCCGCAGCAGTATTTGTACTTCTTACCACTTCCGCATGGGCATGGATCGTTACGTCCGACTTTTTTGCCTACATGAACAGTGCCGGATTTCTTCTGCTCTAAGAATAAAGTTTTTCTCTTCTCATCATCGAAAATCTCTTTCCACTGTGGTAATTCATATAACCAGTCTGCCTTTGCGTCAACCATGTTTTTGTATAATTTTTCTTTGTCAAAAACAAGGTTAACTTTTGTATCTTCTTCCATGGTGTCGATTGGATTAGCCTCTACCAAGCTGTCGTTGATTCCGTCTAAGAATCCTGTCATCTCCATAACACTGAGGTTGTACTTCTCTGCAAGCTCTTTTACAGTTCCTTCTACTTTCTCATCAGGATTTGTTAAAAGCTGTTCGTATACGCCCTTCTCTAAAAGGAAGTATCTCTGCCAGAATCTCTGTAATTCACCTCTATCTGCTTTCTCATTATAGGCAACTTTCTGCCACTGTTCCAATAATGCCATGTTACATTCCTCGATTTCTAATTATAGTATATTTGCACCATGCACAGGTGCATTTGTTATTATAGCAAATATTGATGGGTTTTTCAAAGGATTTTTTTTGGTGGGGAATAGCAAGTATTTTTAATACTAGAATACCAGACAACCGAAAGCTACCAAATCTTTGCCACAATGTCAAGCGGTAAATTTAAAATGAGCATAAAAATAGCTCTTCTCTGAAATGAGAAGAGCTATAAAAAGCATTATATTACTTTACCCATTTTTTCTTTCATGAGCGTAATAAAACAGTTCATCTGGGGTGTAACCCATTTGTTTTTGTGATACACCAGCTGACTCCACATCTGAATACGACAGTCCTCAACATCTACGGTTTGCATTTTCCCGGATAGGAGATAAGGACGAACCACATATTGCGGAAGGAAAGACAAGCAGTTGCCATGAAGCAGTATTCTGACGAGGATGTCCGTGTTACCGGTTTCCAGAAAAGGGTATATTTCCAGCTTTTTTTCCGCCAGAAGCTGCTCCAGATCATAGCGGTAACTGACACTTTTTTCCGTTAGCACAAAGGGTTCGCGCACCACTTCCGCTAAAGATACTTTTTTCTTGCGACAAATCATATGATCGTGGGAAGCAACAAATAGGATGGGTTCCTGCTGTTCCAGCAACTTGACCCAATCTGCAAAATCTGTTTTCTTGTCCAGAAAGAATAAAAGATCCACATCATTCTGTCGAACCATATCGAACAGTTCATGAATCAAACCTGTGTGGATGCTGACCATTACATCCGGATAACGATGGTGGTATTCCATCAGAATGGGCGTAAGAACGCTCAGCAGAAGAGATTCCGCCGTACCGATTCGTAAACGTCCTGAAGGATTTTCTGGTTCACGAAGAAAATCTTTTGCGTTTTGTTCAGCCTTTAATATCTCTATGGCATAGGGGATAAACTGTTCTCCATGCTCGGTCATCCGAACTCGTTTCCCAATTCGCTCAAAAAGCTGGATCCCCAGTGCTTGCTCCAGCTGGTGAATCTGAACTGTGACAGTAGCCTGAGAATAACCTAGTTGCTCCGCCGCTTTTGTAAAATTCTGCAATTCTGCCACCCTTAGAAAGGTGGAAAACAATCTTAGATCCATGTTTCTCCCTTAATTAAAAAATATAATTATAATAATAAAAATCATTTGTTTCCTTAATCATCAATCCTATGATACACTATTAAAGCAAGAAATTCAACTGTACATCTTCGAATTAGGAGGATTTTATGGCTATTGGAAGAAGCAAAGTTGTCATTATCGGTGCTGGCAATGTAGGTACTGCTCTGGCTCATCATCTTGTAATCTGCACGCCTGCGTTATTTTTTGGCTGACCTGATTGGTGTTGATGCCCGCAGCCTGGAGGCCATGTCCATGGGAGAACATGGAGATTCACAAATGATTCCCTGGAGCCAAGTAACAGTCGGCGCAAAGCGTATTATAGATATCCTGCGAGATAGCCCGGAGAGGTTTCGTTATGTGGAGTTGGATTCAATTAGAAAAGAAATTGCCAAAATTGCTTATCAGATTGTAAAACAGAAAGGCGCTACTAATTATGGTATTGCTGCTGTTGCAGCACGAATGATCAAGGCTATCATACAGGATGAAAACATTGTTATGCCCCTGTCTGTCATGCCGCATGGGGAATATGGACTCTCCGACCTCTATTTAGGTATTCCCGCTGTTCTGAATGGGTCTGGTATTCGAGAGTTGGTAGAGTATCACCTGACAAATCAGGAACATCAGGCGTTGCTTGCGTCTGCTGCCGTTTTACAAGAGGCAAACCAGAAGGTGCAACAACTGGTTAAGTGGTAGTAATTTTTTTCTGTCAACTATAATATGTGCGAATCTTTTAAAGTGTTCATAAGCAGAACAGAAGAAGCGACATAAGAAGCAACATTTAATAGGGAGAACACATGTCTGCCAAATGAGTCCTGGTACCTGTATTTGGAAATTTTACCCTATCATGAGAGGATGTTTTTTAAGATGATATCATTAATTAATGCAATTTATAACTTTTTATGGGGAGATCTGGTGCAGATCCCGCTTCCAGGAGGAAGTACACTGGGAATATCCCTTCTGGTTATGATTTTGGTGCCAGCCGGAATCTATTTTACGATCCGCACTCACTTTCTTCCTCTCCGAATGTTCCCAGAAATGATCCGTATAACACTAGAGAATAACAAAACCAAAAATTCTGACGGTATCTCTGGCTTGCAGGCACTGATTGTATCTACGGCTTGCCGCGTAGGCATGGGCAATCTGATGGGCGTTGTGGCTGCCATCTCCGCAGGAGGTGCAGGTGCTGTATTCTGGATGTGGCTCATTGCACTTTTGGGCGCATCTACTGCCTTTATAGAGGCGACTTTGGCCCAAATCTACAAGGAAAAGGATCCGCTGTATGGTGGTTACCGTGGTGGTCCGGCGTATTATCTCCACGTACTGTTCGCATCAAGGAGTAAGAGACAAAGATATTCCCTCTTCGCATGTCTGTTTGCCTTATCCGGGCTTCTCTGCTGGTGTGGAATCAGTCAGGTGATCAGCAACTCGGTCGCATCTTCTTTTGAAAATGCATTCCACATTCCTCCGCTGTATACCACAATTTTTCTAGTTGCTATTGCTGCGATAATTGTGTTGCGGAAAAACGCCACTGTCAAAGTTCTGGATATCATGGTGCCAATCATGGCCGCATGTTACTTTTTCCTTACAATTTTCATTATTGTCAAAAATGCTGGTCAGCTTCCCGATGTTTTGAGCCGGATTTTCAGTGAGGCGTTCGGTCTGCGGCAAGCTGTTGGTGGAGGTATCGGCGCAGCGATCATGAACGGTGCGAAGCGTGGATTATTCTCTAACGAAGCAGGATCTGGTTCCGCCCCCTGTGCGGCTGCCGCTGCGGATATCGACCATCCTGCCAAGGAGGGACTTTTTCAGGCTCTCGGAGTATTCATCGATACATATGTAATCTGCACCTGTACAGCGATGATTATGCTCTTAGTGCCTCAGGAATTAACCGAGGGGTTAGCAGGTATGGATTTACTGCAAGCTGCTATGGCATACTATTTTGGCGAATTTGGTGTTGTGTTCATCGCACTAATTCTGTTTTTATTTAGCTTTTCCACATTCTTAGGAATTTTGTTTTATGCAAGATCAAATGTGGCGTATTTGTTTGGCGATAACTGGCTCTCTCAGACGCTCTACAAGGTACTGGCCCTTGTAATGCTCTTTATCGGCGGCATTGCAGCATACCAGTTTGTATGGGATTTGGGAGACGTTGGGGTCGGTCTGATGACAATTTTTAACATGATAGCACTGTTCCCATTAGCTCCCAAAGCTTTACAGGCATTAACTGATTACGAACATTCTCATAAGCGGTGAGACTTTTCCCGCAAACAATATTTGCATTTTTAGAGCATTTTTCCCATACTCACTTTTTAATTTACATTTCTGATCAACAAAAAATTTTACCCCATCTCTCGGTTGTTTAGGGATGGGGTAAAGTTTTTATGTTGCAATCTCCGGGATTTCCCCGACAAAGTTATAAACGATCCTGACTTCCTGCACCTGTTCCCATTCCTCCGGCGTCACAATCGCCTCATGGCAGCCCTCAATGACCTCCCATTCCTCACGGGGGATAATGTCATAGGTATTGGAGCGGATGCCTTTCTGGTGCGTCCGGCAGACAAGATGTGCGCCCTTATAAAAGGGATTTCGCAGGATATGGCTGATCCTTGCGCTCCCCCACCTCTAAAGATTTCAAATTCTTTTAATTATAATTTTCCTCTTACATTTTGATTTTGACATTTATACCTCTTTTTAAAACATAAAGTTTAAGATCACATACGGATTACTTTCATTTGATATTTCTTTAATTTTTTCTTTTCTTCCCATATACAAAAAATTCATAATATCATTAAATTCTGTTGTCTCTGGATCATTTCCTGTTAATATTCCATTTTTCTCATAATATGGCAAAGCACTTTCAAAATCTAAATATAAAGCACCATTACTGTTAATCAGTTCTCCTACTTCTGAAATCTTACTTTTGCATAATATATACATATTATCAGGTGAGATATTCTTGATAAATTTAGCTATCTCTATGCCCTTATTTTCAGATATCTCATTAAATGCATTTTCTGTCACTGTATCCAATTTAATTAAATCCTGTTTCTTTCCTTCAACCCATGCAGTTGCTTCATCAACATTAAAGGTCTTCACAATTGCCAATACCAACTTATCAATAATTGAAATATTCTTTGGGTACTTTTTATGCAAAAACAGCAAAACTTTTATTTAAGATATTGCTTCCATGAATTTGACGAATTAAATCTTTTAATGGAAAAAAATTTGTCTTTTCCTCATCCAACCACTCTGGTCTTTTTCCTAATTTTGGTTTCACAAGCTGTGGTTTTTCATATATATTCCGAAGTAATTTTTCATATTGTTCTTCATATTTTATTGTATCTGAAAGATCTATATATATTCTCGTTTTTATATAGGCTGGCAAGTACTCATTTCCCTCATCACCTCTTTCAGCAATGATTGGAATAAATTTTTCCTGTTTCATTTTCCCATATATTTCACCAGAAATAATTACAGTCTCATCACCAACACCTCCTGTTCGATTATTTGCTTTTTGTGCATATACCCTATCACAAATTATAAGTACCTTTGTAATGTCAGGATCATTAACACATCTTTCCATAAATGCATACTTATCTTGCCCTTCTTTTAGTTCCCATTTATCAAGCACAACATCCACTCCATGAGAAATTAAGCGTTGGGCAAGCTCTAGTACAAGTCTATCACTGCTCCAAGAATATGAAATAAACACCTTTGGCATTTTATCATCCTGCAATCCTAATCCCCTCCATACCTTATTTTGACTCTTAACATTTTCTTTTCATTTTACCACCCGACATAAAACGACACAATGAACTTACGTGAAATTGAAAGTTATTTTTTACAAAAAAACACCCTAATAGAATGGATTCTAATCAGGTTCTCATCTGATTGATCATTCTATTAGAGTGCTTCTACTTTAAAATTTCTGTTATGGTCTGAGTTCATTTCCAAAGCCACCAAATTCAAACACTTTTTGTATCGGTGTCCTGATCTTCGATCCGGTCGTGAAGCTGCTCAAACTTGATACGGATATCCCTTAACATCTGATGATGGTGTATCCTGATCCCGATCGTGATGCCGGTCAGGACAAGCCCTGTCATGGCAATGATGATCAGGACTGTCTCAACCTTTACTTTTAACGGCTTTTTCTCAGTCGTAGATGGATTCTGCTTCCCAGCTGATGATGTTTCCGTTTTCTGCGTTGATCTCAAATTCATACTTTACCTCCGCATAGTAGGCTTCCCCCTCATAGAGAGAGATGCCGTCGTCATAGTCCGGATGGATGTAGATGTTTCCAGCATCGATGCCAGGGATCCTGTCCATGACGGTCTGTTTTGCTGTCTCAATGGAAACACCGCCCGGTGCTGTCTGTGATGTGCCGGCTGCGTTCTGGGAACCTGTCGTACCATTCTGTGATGCACGGTATCCCTTGTCTATCACTTCGGAGTCTGCCGAAAGGATGCGTCCATCGGATGCATCCAGCTCATAATCGTACTCCACTCCGGCTGCGGTGAATTCCACCTCATATCTGGCACGGCCGTCATCCCAGTCCTGTTTTACCGTGATGTACTGGATCTGTTCCTCTGTGACCCCTGCATTCCCGGCTGCGATGTTCTTCGCTTCCTGTTCCGTGATGCCGCCGTTCACCATTGGGGCAGAACCTGCGGTTGCATGTTGTGACACGCCTGCCTGTGATGTCCCACTGCTGTCGTTGTTTCCTGTCTGTGCTGTATGATCTGTTGTGTTGCTGCCGTTTTGTGCTGTTCCTGTTCCACTGCTGTTATCCTGTGCATTATGATCTGCTGTGTTGCCGTTGTTCTGTGCCGCCGTGTCTGATGCATTTTCTGCGCTGGCGGAACCCTGTACGGTTCCGCCAGCTACTCCTGTAGTCCCCTGTATGCCCTTGGTATCCTGCATATTTCCGGTTGTACTGCCGCATCCGCTCACAGTTGACAGAAGTGCCACTGCTATAAGTCCTGCGGCAAGCATTCTTTTTTTATTTCTCACGTTTGTCCTCCCATTTCTCCATTGATTCAATGATGCGTTCCATCCTGATGGCTGCTGTTTTCTGCCGGTGCTTTTTCTCACACCTTGAAGATCTCAGTGTCTGCCTTTAACGTTTCTGCCGCTGCGCCTGCCTGTTCCGTGGTCTCTGCCACCTCGGAGCACCGCAGGGTGATGTTCTGGATGCGTTCTGCCATGTCGGAGGTCCCGCTTGCGCCCTCGTTTGCCGCATTTGCAACGCCCTCGATTGCATTCATCATGTCGTCCATGGAAGCTAAGAGTTCCTCGGATGTCGCACTGAAATCCGATACAAGACCGTCCACAAACTCGGAATCCCGGTTGTAGGCATCCGCAAGGCTCTCAAAGTTGTCATAGCTGGCTTTCACATCAGTTGCGACGAAGTCTAACAGACGTCTGCTGTCCTTTGTGAGCTGGTTCACCGCTTTCACCACGCTGTCCGTGACCTCCTGGATGGTTGTCGCCGTCTCTCCTGATTCCGTAGCAAGCTTCCGGATCTCGTCCGCCACGACTGCAAACCCTTTTCCCATCTCCCCGGCACGTGCCGCCTCGATGGAAGCATTTAAGGATAAAAGATTGGTCTGGTTGGTGATCTCCATGATCGCCTGTGCCAGGACCTCGATCCGGGATACCACTTCCACATCCTGCAGTGCCTGGTCGAGGCTCACCTTGATCTCGCCGTGCATGCGCTGTGCATTGGCACGGTTCTCCGTGGTCTCTTTCTTCGCATTGATGGCACGGGTATGGATGTCATTGACACGCTCCGCACCTTCCTGTGCGCTCTCCGCGATGTTTTTGATCGCCCGGTTGATCTCCTCTGACATGGTGTTCATCTCCGTTGCGGATGCAGCGGATTCCTCCATGCTCGCTGCAAGCTGCTGTGTCGTTGCGGAAATGCCTTCCATCTCGCCGTTGATCTCATCCACGTTTTTCCCGATGGAGGAGACATGGCCGCTCAGGGACTCTGCATTGTCCTTCACGCTCCCAAGGTGTCCCGCAAAACTCTCCCGGATCTTGTGGAAAGCTGCCGCAAGGTTTCCGATGCTGTCTTTCCTGTCTAAATATTTCTGTTCCACATCCTGTGTGAAATCGCCCTGTGCGAGGGTGTCCGAATAACTGCAGGCAAGGTCAAGGCTCCTGATGTAATCAATGATGCCTGCAGCACCCACAACGATCGTGATGATAAGCCCGGCTGCCATAAAGGCTGCCATTTTTTTCACATCGGAAGCGATCATTGCCGCAAGCTGGCTCTGCGCCTGCGCCTGTCCTGCACCGTCCATGAGGCTTACTGCATATGCTGCGAGCTGTTCCATGCAGTTTTTCGCATATAACACTGCCCCTGCACCGAGCAGTATCACAAAAAAAAATACGATCTTTGTTCCAAATTTTGTCTTTCCCATGATTTATCTCTCCTGTTCCTTATATGATATTTAGACAATTGCGAAACTCCTCATGCCCTTCTTTCAATTTAGATTTTCATGAGTTTCGCAATTGTTTAATATGATTTCTGCAATCATCATCTTCCTGCCCAGGCTGTGCAAGGATGTCTTTTTTCTCCCAGTCTGCAACAAATTCCACGCACCTGTCTGCCGGGAGCGGCCTGCTGATCAGGTAGCCCTGCAAAAAGTTGCAGCCGAGCTTTTCCAGCTGTTCTGCCTGTTCCCTTGTCTCGATCCCCTCTGCCGTCACCCAGATGTGGTTTCTCTGGGCGAACACGAGGAGCGTCTGCACGATCGGCATGCCCATCTTCCTGCTCCCGATGCCCCAGACCAGCTCCTTGTCCAGCTTGATGCTCTGGAACTCGAAATCCATCAGCCGCACGAAATTGGATTCGCCCTTGCCGAAATCATCCATGACCAGGTTGAACTTCTTATCCTGCAGCCTGTGTGCGGTCTCCAGGAGTTTTCCGTTATCCGCCGTCTTCCCGAGTTCCGTCATCTCCAGCCTGATCTTCCCATGCTGGAGGCCATACCGGTTCAGGCAGCTGCTGATCTCCTCCCAGACAGTCTCCACCATGCAGGTCTGCGGCGACAGGTTCACGTTGATTCTCGTGATGCCGTGTTCCGCAAACCTCGTGAACCACCGGCAGCACTCCCGGATCATCCACAGGTCGATTTCATGCACCCAGCCGCCTTCCTCCGCCTCCTGCACAAGGCTCTCCGGGTCGAGGAAACCTCCCTTCCCGTCCCTTGCACGGAACAGCGCCTCAAGCCCGGTGATCCTGTGCTTTTCCACGTTATAGATGGGCTGGAAATAAGCTTCCATCCCAAGACTGGAAATATCTTCCCAAGTATAAGCTCCTGTAATGCTCATGGTCTTTTACCTCTTGCCTGTTTTTTTGTTCCATCTCCCAGCCCCCGCTGCCCAGATGACCTTTCCTTTTATCTCTTCCCTTCCTGCCGCACCGAGCGTCCTGCTGTCTAAAGACACCGGGCGGTTGTCCCCGAGGAAGAAATAACTTCCTTCCGGCACGGTGTACGGATAATCCACGCTGTCTCCTGTCTCCGACAGGCCGAAGATGACATCCGTCTCCTGCACTTCTGCGCCGTTCCTTGTCAGGTGTCCCTCACGGTCCACCTCCATCACATCCCCCGGCAGCCCTGCGATGCGCTTGATCAGGTATTCCCCGGATGTATCCTTTAAGATGACGGCATCCCCATAGCCCACGCCGTCCGGGAGGATGCGCAGGAAGAACACGATATCCCCGGGATGGCAGGCAGGGCGCATGGAATTCCCATCCACGCGCATGATCCTGCACACCCTGAACACCATGAGCCAGACCACGAACAGGATGGCGGCGCGCTCTGTGCGCATCTTTCTTTTCCGTTTTTCCTCATGGATCTTCAGGAGTGCCATGTCAAGGCTGTACTGTTCTCCCCCGTTCATGGCTGTTCCCGGAGACCGGTCTCTTCCAGTCCGTCTGCCTGTATCTGTCCCGGTCTCTGCGGCTTTCCATGCAGATCCCGGGTGTCTTCCTCCGGCGGACACCCTGCAAAGATGCAGTCCAGGCCGTTTTTCAAGGCTTCCAGACGGCTGCGGTACTGATGGTAGAGCGCCTGTTGCTTCTCCACTTTCTCCCTTGTCTTTGTCAGGATGACATCCATCTGTCTCCCTGCCTCTGCAAGGATCTCCTCCGCCTGCCGCCCTGCCTCTGCAAGGATCTCTCCTGCCTTCCTCTCTGCCTCTGTAAGGGTCTCCCCTGCTTTTCTGTCCGCCTCTGCAAGGGTCTCCCCTGCCTTCCTGTCCGCCTCTGCAAGGGTCTCCCCTGCTTTTCTGTCCGCCTCTGCAAGGATCCTCTTTTCTGCTTCCCCGGCCTCTCTGAGCATGCGTTCCTTTTCGGTGCCGGCATGGTCAAGGATGGTCGCCGCAGTCTCCTTTGCACCGCCCAGGATCTCCTCCGCCTTTCCTTCTGCCTCCGCATAGAGCTTCTCCTGTGTGGGGATCTGTGCCCGCAGTCCTGCGTTCTCTGCCGCAAGCTGCATCTTTTCCAGATATAGTTCCCTCACTGCCTCCTCGTTCTTCTGTCCATAGTACTCCACCAGCTCCCTGATGTAGAGCACGACTTCCTCACGGTCATACCCTAAGATGGCTGTCCTTAACTTTTCTATTTCCTTAACAAAATTCCTGTCTTTCATGATCTGTCACTTCCTTATAATCCCTTTTTCAGGCACAACAGGGGCAGCCTGCGCTGCCCCTGTCATGTCATCCTGCAAGTTCTCTTGAAAGTCTTGACTCAAACACTGCAAGAGCTGCCATGCAGCCGGCTGTAATGACTGCGCCGGCTATATAGATCGGAGTATCTGCCACACAGTGCCTGCCTGTCACAGCCAGTAAGATGCCCGCTGATATATAGGCTGCACACATCACCACCTGGGCTGCGATACATTTTTTCTGCGTCTTCTGCAGTGCTTTTCTTCTTTCAGGATCCATGGTCCTTATCCTCCTGTTCCTTGTATTTCCGGTCCTGTCCTTCCGGAACATCATTCTTTTATCTGTTCCATGCCATCTTGTGAACCGGATGTTTTTTTAGTAAGTATTTTGGAAAATTTACATATATCATTTTGGTTTGTTGTTTGTAAGTTTAGATAATAGGTCTTTCTTTTTTTATTGTCCGGGGATATGTGGATATCCCCAGGATTGTTTTTTCGTTCTGGTATCTTTTGGGGTTACTGTCTTACTCTCCGTCAAGTTCCTCGCTGATCTTTCGGATACGCAGGACTGTGTATCCTGCGATCACAAGGATCAGGATGATTGGATACCAGTGGAATCCGCAGTCTGCGAAGCTGATGTGTCCGTCTGCATCACTGCTGTCTGCCGGGATGCTGTCGTCTGCGCTTCCGTCTGCATCTGCTCCGGTCTCTGTGCTGTCTGCGACATCTGTAGTATCATCAGAACCTGTATCTGCATCGGTCTCTGTACCTTCTGTCACATCCTCACCATCCGCCTGGTCTGACTTGTTGTTTCTGTTGTTCCTGTTGTGTTTGTTGTTTTTGTTTCCGCCGGACGCATTGTTTCCATCCGCTGCGGCGATATCTGTGGCATTCGTCTTGCCATCTGTGACTCCGGTATTGGTTCCGTTCGTATCTCCATTGCTGTTTCCACCACTGCCAGAGCCACCGCTATTGTTTCCGTTATCTCCGCCATTGCTGCCACCGTTGCTGCCGCCATTTCCTCCGTTGTTGTCTGGTTTGCTGCCGTCACTGCCGGAGCTGCCGTTGTTTCCACTGTTGGAGCCGCCGCCATTTCCGCCGTTGCCCGGATTCTTACCGTTTCCTCCATCGCCTCCGTTTCCACCGTTTCCGCTGTTGGATTCACCACCGTTTCCACCGGTTCCTCCGGTTCCGTTGTTGGAGTCTCCGCCATTTCCGCCGTTGCCTCCGGTTCCGTTGTTGGAGTCTCCGCCATTTCCACCGTTTCCACCATTGCCGTTGTTGGAATCTCCGCCGTTTCCACCGTTTCCTCCGGTGTTGTTACCACCGTTGCCTCCGGTTTCGCCTGAGCTTCCTCCATTACCGCCGGATCCGCCGTTGCCCTTGTCTGAGTCTCCGCCATTTCCGCCGTTGCCGCCACTGTTCGTGCCGCCGTTGTTATTGCTTTCTCCTGTGGAGCCGCTGCCGCCGTTTCCTCCGTTTCCACCGTTTCCGTTGTCGGATTTACCGCCGTCTCCGCCATTTCCACCGGATGTTGTTCCACCGTTATTATCGGTCTTTCCCGGCTGCGTAGTCTCGGTTCCTGTACCGCCGTTTCCACCGTTTCCGCCCGGGTTCGTGTTATCTCCTGTTGCGTTTCCGCCGTTTCCTGCATCACCGCCTTTGACAGTTCCGCCAGGTTTGACGGTGATGGTCTTATTGCCTGCGCTGATTCCGGTTCCACCGTTTCCACCATTGCCAGGGATACCTGCTGCGGAATCTCCGCCTTTACCACCGTTGCCGCCAGTTACCGTTCCACTGACTGTCGGAGTGATCTTGCCGTTACCGTCGATACCGGCTCCACCATTTCCTCCATCTTTGCCTTCTGTGCCGTTTGCACCGTTACCACCGGTCACGTTTGCATTGCTTCCGATGATAATTCCGGCATCTGCTGTATCACCACTGGCTCCGATACCGGCTGCTCCATCTGGATGTTTAGCAGAACCGTCTCCACCTTTGATCGTACCGTTTACGATCTCAAGATTCGTTCCCGGATGTTCGTTGCTGTTAGCATCCTTGACAAATTCCAGTCCCGGTTTTGCCTCATTATTATCATCTGCCTTGTCACCTGTGATGGTCTTATCATTTAAGTCGATCTTGACCTCACCCCAGGTATCAGGGATCTCAACTGTATGGTCGATATCTTTCTTCACGATGACTTTGTAGTTGCCGTCATCATCCACTACAACCTGTACATTGGAGTTTTCTGCTTTCTCTGTTTTGTCCGTGGCATTATTGCCTGTTGTGTCCCCGGCACCTCTGTCCTCAAACTGCTTTGCGATATCCTTTGCATCCACGAGGGCTGTTTTGCCGTTTACAGAACCATATTTCTTATGACTGATCTGATATGGTGTTGCTTTCTTCAGGCCTGTGATGGTTGCTTTTCCATCCCCATCCGTAAGTATGGTTGATACATTACCTGTCGGGGTTCCCTGGGCATCCAGCTCCTGATACTTATAAGTCTCATTTGCTCTTCCCTTGAAAGTCAGCGTATATGCAGTCTTTCCCGTAATGGTCGGATTATCATCCGTCACTTCCACTTCTACGCCTGTCGTCAATCCTGATGCTGCAATCATAAAGGTCAAAGCATCCACATATGTTCCATTAGTCTTTTTCTTTAATTCCTCTAATTTTGTTTGTTCCACAGTCACACTATTACTGATGTCTGAACCGGAATGATCATAAGCAGTCACATTTGCGAGTGTCGCTGCCTCTGTGTCCGTAAGCTTTCTGACATCGTTCACATGAATGACAAAATCATCTGCTGCAATAACGCTTCCATCTGTCCCCTTGATCACGTTCATCCGGTATACCGGGATTAAGATCACGACATCCGCAGTCTGTGCAGTCATCACAGTTGTTTCATTATAGATCTTTGTGCTGTCTTTTTTATCAACCCATACAAAGAGGCTCTCATTCTCAGCCTTTGACTTATCTGCTTCTTCCTGCATTTTGGTAAAGCTTGCTGCCGGAATCGTATCTCCATCAATCACTGTAATATGCTCTGTCTTATTTAAGATATTGCCCTTTTGATCTTGAAAAACGATCTCATGCAGTTTTTCAAAGTCCACCGTAACATTCCATGCCTGATAAACTTTTGCGAATGTATGGGAATAGGTCTTCGTTGTACCATCCCATGTGATTTCCCCACTCTTGATTGCCGCATCAATATCAATTGCCACATTATTAACCGTAATGCTCTTTAATCCGTAACCATCCTCTGGCTTAATATTGACCTTCAATGCTCCATTATTCTTCACAATCGTCTGGTATGTACTGTTTCCTTTATCATTCCACGCCACACCATCATTTCCAGTCACAAGTGTTCCATGTGTCACTTTTACATCTACGGTCTGTCCCTCTTCAAATGTAATATTTAATGCCTGTGGTTTGCCTACCGCCTGTGTTGTGTAAGTATAGCTTGTTCCATTTCCTGTGAAAGCCTGATTGGATACATCGGTATCATCACTGCCATCCACGTTGCTCCAATATGCCTTTTTATAAGTAGTGGCTGTTCCTGTTGTATCTTTTAACTCCAGCTCTACTGTTTCATTGTTTTTCACAATGACATGCTGGAACTGGTCCTCACCTGATTCTTTTGTTACAAGCCCTGTATCTTTCACTTTTGCCGTACCACCTGTCACATGAACATGTACGATATGGGAGGGTGTGAATACAGCTTTCAGTGTCACATCTGAAGTTGTCGGTGTGTACTTTAATTCATAACTCTTTTCTTTCCAGTTAAACGTTTTTGCTCCTGTAAATAAATCTGTATTGTTTGTTGTATCCTGCAATGCTGTCAGGATAGAGAAACTTTCTCCCTTCTCCCCAGTAAGATCTGAATAATAAGGATTTGAAAAATCATTTGGCGTAAATATAAGGGTGAGTTCCTCATTGCGGTTTACATTGATGCTGCCATCCTGCTCCAGTTTGTATTCATTACCAGATGCATCTACCGCCTTGAAGCTTCCCTTTGCATTTGCTGCTGCAAGACCTGTTACTTTTAAGGTTGTCATCTGCCGTTTTGCCGCAGCATTCACTGTAATGTCTCCACTGACATTTGGAATCGTAACTGTAATGCTTCCATCTGCCGGATCTACACTGCACACATCTGCAAATGTCAAATTCTTAACAGTCCCTGTATCGCTTTCCTTCATAGTAACGATAAAGTTGTCCTGATCCAGATCATAATCTGCTTTTGGACTGATTTTTACAGTATAAGTTTTTAAATAACCAACATCAGTCTGCTTCTGACCAATTGTAATCTCAGCATTGCTTCCTATGGTTACAATTGCTTTAAATGTTCCAAGATAAAACTTCTGATTGTTTTCCGTTGCAACATATTCAATACCATCTACTGTGACTTTCTCTCCCGCAACAGCTATTACAATATAATCCCTGTCCGGATATTTTGTGTCGACTGCACTTCTCTGACCTACCGTCACGCCACCTGCAGGTGCAGTATCCACCTCATGTCCAAATACCTTCGCCTTTGTTCCCGAAGGAAGTTTTACCTCCGCTTTTTTATCTGATGTTCTGCGCTCTACTGTCACTTTATCGGTGGCTGAACCATGTCCTTTTATCTCTACCGTATTTTCTTCGCCGTCATCCAGCTTAATTACTGCACTCTTGTCTGCCGTAACCTCTGCCTTTGTCACTCTTTCATTCCGGTACATGGCATCCGGGATGTAGACCATCGCCATCTGCCCTGCAGGATTTTTGTAAGTGTAGCTTACGTTTCCAATCTGAACAGTGCCGTCATTTTCTCCCCTGATGTAGGGGTGGTCGCCCTGATTGTCTACATTTATAGTGGACTTGCTGTCAGGTCCTGTTACCGCATAGGTGTTTCCATCCTTCGGGTCATAAACCTTAACAGGTGCCTGATTGGAAAGCTCCAGTACACCATCCTTTACGGTAATGCTGCCGTCTGCGGCAATGTCAAGGGCTGTATCTGCTGTGGCTGTATAGGTCTTTCCGTCCAGTGCTTCAATGGTAACACCCTTCTTTAAGGTCTTGTCGGTGCAGGCAGTCAGTACACTATTTACTATAACAATGGTGTCTCCGTCCTTAGCCGCTGCAAGGGCATCTGCAATTGGAGCATACTTTAAGCCATTGATAGTAGCTTGCGCTTCAACAGGAGCAGCAAGGTTCTGAACCATTCCTTTTAAAGCGTTATCCGGATTTCCCGGATCAAATCCGTCAGCATATCCGCCAAACTCAACGATATAGCCGATTGTGGGGAACGACTTGCGATTCCCTTCTGAATAATCATTTAGTCCGCCAAAAGTATTATTATATATTGAAATCCTAACGCAGCTTTCACGCGAGTCTACATATGAAAATGTACTATCGATTATGTCCTTACTGTCAATTTCCACATTATTCGGTTCACCAAAACCCCACAGCGCATTTATGTTCCAACCGGCTTCCGGACCTCCAACCCAGTAAAAATTGTTTCCCCACGCAAGCCCTGTAATCTCAGCTACATTTGTATTAATCTTACCGCCTCCATTACTAATCAGTCGTGTTCCACCACCCCAGAGAGATCCGGTGGCAATGTTGGCAATATAATCCCCCTCACCCTGTTCTGTAATCGTTGCAAGATATCCCTGCTGTCCTGACAGCTTATAGGTTAATGCCTGATTCACCGCAGTATGCCAGGCAACAGTATCCTGAATAAATAAATAATAATGTCCGTTTGTGTACTGAGTCAATTTTGCATTTGAAGGTAAAGAATCTACTTTTATATTCTCATTTCCGTCAATAGTAATCTGCACCTTTATTCCGGCTTCATAAGTAAATTCTTTCTGTGAAAGAATCTCTCTTACTTCTTCGGCTGTTTTCCCACTCCAGAACCATGTTGCTGAACGATGTGTAGCATCGGTAATACTTGCACCGTCCATAGCCTCCTGACTTAAAGTGCCATGAGAAACAGTGACTGTAAGTGTTCTGATATCTGCTGTCGCATTTACCTTCACATGGGGATACGAAAATTTGGTATGCGTATCATCCGTCCAGATAGCCGGTCCCAAATCTACTGTATAGTCACCATTGACATAGGCCGCAGCACCATAAAGTTCCATATCCAGTGTCACTACACTTACCGTTCTGCTGAACGCTGCCACAACTACTCCCGCATTTCCACCGGATACACTGTCCACAGTTGTTCCTGATGTGGATGCTGTTACACTTCCCCCGACATCTTCCTGTGTGGATGCTGTTGTATTTACTTCAGTATCCTGAGATGCTTCCGAAGCATTTCCTTCAGAGCCGGTTTCTGCCATTGCAGAACCGGTTCTCTGCTTTGTTGTCAATTCATAGCTGACCTCATAATCCCCGGGAACATAGATATCAAATCCACCCAGATCTGTGATGGATAAATCATACAAATCACTGTCGTAGGTGATTCCGTCAGTCAAATCGTAATCCTCATCCCCAAGGAAAACGGTCAGATCCGGTGCTTCATACAAAGCGTTTTCTTCCCCAGCCGGCTTCACGGTAACCGTTCTCTGAAAGGTAATGACCTGATTTTCCTGTGTGTCATCCTGTCCATTTTCCTGTGTTCCTTCTGTTGTCACAGGCGTAAGGGAATAGGTCACTTCGTAGGAGCCGATCTTGTTAATATCGAAACCACCAAGTTCTACTACTTCCAGTGTATATTTTACATCATCATAAACAATTTCATCTGTCAGGTCGTAGTCTTCTTCTCCCTGTGTCAGCACCAGTTCCCGTGCTACATACACGGGTTCTTTGTCCTCAGAAGCCGCTACTACATGAACCGTTCTTGTAAAGGTGATGACCTGCTTTTCCTGCGTATCAACGGTGTTGGTGGCATCCCCTTCCGGTGTCTGATCCGTATCTTCCACCGTTGCCATGGCATCTGTCGTTTCTATCGTTTCTGTGCCTGACACTGTCTCGGTGCTTTCTATGTTTTCTATGCTTTCTACACTGTCTGTGTTCTCCACACTTTCAGTTTCACTTACACTGCTTTCCTTTTCCGTCAGTGCGTATGAGATCTCATAATCTCCCGCCACATTGACATCAAAGTTTCCTGTGTCAGTGACGGACAGGGTATATTTTTCACTGTCATACGTGATCCCTTCCGTCAGGTCATAGTCTGTCACGCCCTGTGTGAGCGTCAGTTCCGGTGCATCATAAGCTTTGCTCTGCTCTTTTGCACCTACGCCGTGAATTGATCCGATGAACAGTGCGGCTGCCATCACAAATGTCAACGCACGGTTTGCTTTTGTCCTTCTCATAGGTTTCCTCCTTAATTTTTATTGTATAAAGAAAGCTCCACAACATAATGTAGATTATGTTGTGTGGAGGAATGGCTCTTCTGCCCGGTTGCACCGGGATTTTGGATAAATTTATAAAATTTCTGGTTTTTTGCAGTTGTCTACGAATGTAGCGTGATTAAGAAAACATGATTTCCAGCTGTAAAACCGTGAAATACTGAAAAAATCAGGCGTTTACAGAAGTCTGGTCTTATTTTTGTGCAAAAATGACAACAATATTCTAGAGAAGTACTATGATATTAGTACTTCTTTTATAAAAGTGGGATTTTTTGTCGAATTTTAGCATCAGACTAATTGACATTTATCGGATTTTTTGATAAAAAAATAATACTCGGAAGTTATTGGTAATAATTACCATACTTTCATCTGAATGCATTCACAACATAATCTACATTATGTTGTGTTTTTTATTTCTGTCGTTCAGACGACCAGATCCAGACGCTCCAATTTTTTGACATGTTCTTCCTCTGTGGTCGCCACGTAGATCCTTGTGGTATTGATACTGCTGTGTCCGAGGATATCCGCAAGGTGGCTGATGTTTTTATGTATGCTGTAGTAGGTGCGTGCAAAGAAATGGCGGAGGTTATGTGGGAATGCTTTCTCCAGTGCAACGCCTGCTTTTTCGGCGTTCTTTTTCATTTCCGTCCAGATGTTGCTGCGGTCTACCGGGTTTCCGTTTTTCGTGATGAAGACTGCGCCGCTCCTGATGTCGTTCTTTTTGCAGTAGTCGAGCAGTTTCATTCTCAGCTTGTGCACGAAAAAGATATCGCGGTGTTTTCCTTTGCAGAATATGCTGATCTTTCCGATTCTCACTGCTTCCACCGTGACCGATGCAAGTTCACTGATGCGCATGCCGGTGCTGCCGATGATCTCGATGATCATGGCAAGGCGGAGGTTGTCATCCCCTTTTGCAGTTGCGATGAGTTTTTCGTATTCGGCGCGCGTCATTTCTTGTTCCTGCGCATAGATGTGGTTTGGCTGGGTCTTGAAGATCGTGACGTAGCAGTCGTGCCAGCCTGTGTATCCGAAGAAGCCGTTCAGGGCGATGAGCATGCTGTTGGCGCTCGATGTCTTGTAGTTTTCTTCGAGATGTTTTTTGTATCGGATCACGCAGTCTTTGGTGATGTCTTTCTGTTCCTGCGTTTCCAGCCAGGCGGTGAAGGTGCGGATGTCGCGGATGTATTTGTCGATGGTATTCTTGGATTTTTCCTGTATATAAATATGGTTTTGATAGGATTGGATGGTATTTTCGTCGATTGTCCTCATGTTGTTTCCTCTTATGCTGTTCTGATTTTCTGCCTCGGATCTTTTGGGAAACCGGGGGTAGTTACAGTATACCGGGTGATTGTGATGGGGACAATCGGGATGGGGGAATTGGCAGAAATTGGCTGGAGGGGCTGTAGTGAAAGAGCCAGCTCCTGACGGGCTGGCTCTGTGATGGGTGGGTTTGGGGGTTGGTTTGTTTTGGTCTTGGGCTATCTGGATTCGGACTGGAGTTCGGCAATGGCGGTGTTGTATTCGGATTCAGTGTATTTTTTTAAGATACTCTCTTTTGGGATTTTAAATTCGAGCATATTTTTTATTGCAGTGATGTTGGCCTGCTTAGTTGCTTTTTTTACAGCTTTTTTTGAATATTGTTCCATTACTTCGCACATTTTTTGAACACCTCCCTCTTCATGTTTCAGATAGTGCACACGGTTGGTTAATTTTGGAAATTTGGCATTATCTATCTCTTTTTGCAGAAAACAGCCCATGTATTCTGAGATAGTTGTTCCGTCTTTTACTGCGGTATTGACGAATACACGCTCCAATCCGTCGTCTACTTTTTCCTGTGTTTCCCGGATCACGCTGTCCACGTGATAGATCACCCTGCCACGTTACACTTTTTTCCATTTCCAAGGATACAGAGTGCATCCAGTCGGACAGATCTCCCATACAGGTTTCTCTCACTGCTCTGTACGATAACGTCTTTTACGATGAGTTTCTCATCTTCTAAAATGATACGCAGCATCTCCTGACATACGCCAATATCATCTGCCAGTACTTCAAAAAACGTATCATCGATAGGTCTGAAATTTTTGACCTGTTCTTTCTTTTCCTCTAATGTCATTTTATCTCCTGTTTTTTCTTGGTATACAAACAGGCTTTCCGAATGATCTATGTTTATTATATAGAACCCCTCAAGATTCTTCAAGACTGTTTGCATGGATTTTTTAGTTACTATTCTAAATTTGTGTCTGTCATTTTCTCCTGCTGAACGGTTCACCGATGTGGTGATGGATTTTTGTTATGTTAGTATGTTTTATAACTTTGATTTGATAAAAAAGATAGGTTTATTGTAAGGGGTTGGATGGGAGAAGTCAAGGATATAATGATTTTTATGATGTGAAAGAGCCAGCCCTGACGAGCTGGCTCTGTGATGGGTTGTTTTGGTCTTGGGCTATCTGGATTCGGACTGGAGTTCGGCGATGGCGGTGTTGTATTCGGATTCGGTGTAATCTTCCAGAATGACTTCCTTCGTTGCCTGAAAGCGGATGATCATGTTTTTGATGGCGGCAATGTTTGCCTGGCGTTGACCGATTTCTTTGCCGATTTCTTTGCCGGCTTCCTCGCCCTGCTTATACGCCTCATCTGAATATTTTTTCATTATTTCACACACTGCGTTTACGCCTCCCTCTTCATGTTTCAGATAATGCACACGGTTGGTTAATTTCGGAAATTTGGCATTATCTATCTCTTTTTGCAGAAAACAGTCCATGTATTCTGAAATGGTTGTTCCGTCTTTTACTGCGGTATTGACGAATACACGCTCTAATCCGTCATCTGCTTTTTCCTGTGTTTCCCTAATCACGCTGTCCACGTGATAGATCACCCTGCCACGTTTAAAGATATCGAACTCGGAAATATACACAACGATCAGATCAATCGTCTCCTCAAATTTATCATCTGTCTGCGAATCCCGCACCGTGATGACCGATGCATTGAACCGCACTCTTTTTAAATGGTGATCCTTGTTAGAACGCTGCACTTCCACGTTACACTTTTTTCCATTTCCAAGAATACAGAGTGCATCCAGTCGGACAGATCTCCCATACAGGTTTCTCTCACTGCTCT
>OGFW01001105.1_pt1 | contig 22978 bp, 23 predicted proteins | sample 1570991 | NCBI WGS metagenome assembly OGFW01 (sample SAMEA2582074, study PRJEB24529) | metagenome | biome: Human gut stool | place: China | collected 2011
GCTGTTGAGAGAGAATCTTCGAGGGAATGTAGACACCGCCCTCGAGAACGAAATTGATCGTGCTCTTAAGCAGGTTGGCGTCAAGTGTCTTCGGTACGTAGCCGGCGGCACCTGCGGAGAGTGCTTTGAGGATGCTGTCCGGATCACAGTTGCCGGAGAGAACCAGAATTTTGAGCGCCGGATAATTTTGTAAAAGTCGTACTAAGAGATCGGTGCCTTGAGAGTCAGGCAGGCCGAGGTCAAGAATCATCAGATCAGCGGAGTCGCCGTATTTTTCAGCCAACTCAACAGCCTCTTTTGCCGTCGCTCCGACGTGAATCTGCACGTCCGGATACATGCTTTGCAAAAGAGCAGACATGGCCGTCGTAATAAGCGAGTGATCGTCCACCAATAAGATCGTCTGCGGTTTAACCAACTGAGTCTCCTTACCTATTTTTCAATTATTTGGAGCGCACGACTCAACCCAAAGTATCACGAAAGCCGTGCTTATTCAGAGTTTAACAAATTCGAGGGAGTTGTTCGCCTGTCAGCCAGTCCACCATGCGGACGCCGCCGAATCCTGTTTCCATTTGGACGAAGTGATTTTCATCTTCGATGCAGCGGCCGATGATCTGAGCATTCTTGCCAAGAGGATCGTCTCTCATGATTTGAAGCATCTTCAGGTGCGCAGATGGCAATGACCTTACCCTCATTGGCGACGTAGAGCGGGTCGAGACCTAAAAATTCGCAGGCGGCTTCTACGGATTCTTTAACCGGGATCTTGTCCTCTTCAAGAACCATGCCAACGGAAGACTGCTTAGCGATTTCATTCAGCGTGGTTCCGAGTCCGCCTCGTGTCGGATCGCGCATGCAGCGAAGGGACGGAATTTCTGCCACGAGTTTTTCGGTCAGACGGTTCAGGCTTGCGGAGTCGCTCACGACACCGGTTTCAAACCCTAAGTTCACGCGCTGGCTCATGACGGCTACGCCATGGTCTCCGATATCACCGGAGATCGCGATGACATCGCCCGGACGGCAGTTGGCGCCCGAGAGACGAACGCCTTCAGGCAGGACGCCTACGCCGCAGGTGTTGATGTAAATGCCGTCGGCTTTGCCGCGTTCGACGACCTTGGTGTCGCCGGTCACGATTTTGACGCCGGCTTCTTTAGCGGCAGCGGCCATACTCTCCACGATGCGTTTGAGGTCACTCAAGGGGAAGCCTTCTTCCAAAATAAAGCCACAAGACAAATATTTTGGTACGGCACCGCATACCGCGACATCGTTAGCGGTGCCACAAACAGCGAGTTTACCAATATCTCCACCTGGGAAAAAAATCGGATCAATCACAAAGCTATCGGTAGAAAATGACAATGTTCCACCTAAAGCATTTAACTCTTGTAAAGCAATACGAGCCTGATCTTCACCTTGTGAAAGTATCGGGTTATCAAATGCCTCGACAAAATAATCGCGGATCAACTCTTGCATTGTGGCACCACCATTTCCGTGTGCCATTGTAATAAAATCAGTCATTGTTTTATTCCCGTCTGTATTGATAATAGGCTGCGCATGCCCCTTCGGAAGACACCATCAATGCACCATAAGCATTGTCAGGATTACATTTTTTAGCAAATAATGGGCAATCAGCAGGTTTACATTTACCGATTAATACATCACCGCAGCGAGAATCAGGATCATCAGCAACTTGATGTGGCTGACAAGCAAAATGCGCTTCTGCGTCAAAGCATTGATAATCATCTGTTAGTTCTACGCCAGATTCTGCAATTTCGCCTAATCCACGCCATTCACTGCTGGCTTTCAAGCGGAACACTTCACTGATTGCCTGTTGTGCTAACTCATTGCCATGTTGGTGTACGATACGTTTATACTGATTTTCCACTTCACAGCGTTTTTCAACAATCTGTGTCACCAACATTAAAATTGCTTGTAGGATATCTAAAGGCTCAAAACCAGTGATTACAAAAGGCTTATGGTAGGTATCACACAATTCCTGATAAGGTTCAGAACCAATCACCATGCTAACATGACCTGGTGCAAGGAAACCGTCAATTTTGACTTGTCCTTGTGACAATAAGCTGTGTAATGTCGGAATGATGGTAATATTTTGGCATACCACAAAAAAGTTTTTTACCTGCTGTTTTTTCGCTTGTTGCAAGGTAATTGCGGCACTCGGCATGGTTGTTTCAAAACCGAGTGAAAAGAACACGACTTTTTTATCTGGATTATTTGATGCGATATTCAATGCATCGAGCGGCGAATAAACGATTCGAACATCTGCGCCCTGTGCTTTGGCTTCTAATAATGAACCTAAACGTCCGCGTACTCGCATGGCATCACCGAAAGTACAGAAAATCACTTCTGGACGACGAGCAATCTCAATACATACATCAATTCGCCCCATCGGTAATACACACACCGGGCAGCCTGGACCGTGAATAAATTCAATACTTTTGGGTAATAAGCGATCCAGCCCAAATTTAAAAATGGTATGAGTATGTCCGCCACAGACCTCCATCAGATATAACGGATTTTCTGGCGTAAAGTGCGGTTGGTTTTCCATTATTTTTTGTAACCGCTGCAACAGACTTTTAGCCAGTTCAGGATCACGAAATTCATCAACAAACTGCATTTGATGCTCCTATCGTTCTTGCGCTTTTAACCAGTCTAGCCATTGCTGTAATCCTTCTCCACTTTGAGAAGACAACTGGATAACCTCAATTGTTGGATTCACTTGTTTCGCATAAGCAATACATTTTTCCACATCGAAATTTAAGTACGGCAGTAAATCCACTTTGTTTAAAATCATTAACTTAGAAGCCGCAAACATATGTGGATATTTCAGCGGTTTATCTTCGCCTTCTGTCACGGATAAGATTACCACTTTGGCGTGCTCACCTAAATCAAACTCTGACGGACAAACTAGGTTTCCGACATTTTCAATAAACATCAGACTATTTTCCTGTGGCTGCAATTTCACCAATGCATTACCAATCATTTGTGCATCTAAGTGACAACCTTTACCCGTATTAACTTGAATCGCCGGTACCCCCGTTTGACGAATACGATCCGCATCGTTTTCTGTTTGCTGATCCCCTTCGATCACATAACAAGGATAGTCATTTTTTAAGGCGTTTAATGTGGTCGTCAATAAGGTTGTTTTGCCTGAGCCAGGACTTGAAACAAGATTAAGTGCCAAAATATGCTGATTGGCAAAAAAGCGACGATTCATATCGGCTAGCTGGTTATTTGCACCGAGAATATCTTGTTCTACTTTCAGTAATCGTTGCTGAGTTTCATCTTGTTGTGGAGAGTCTGGCATGCGGAAGGAGGAGTGAGAAAAATTAGGTAGTTTTGTTGCATGTTGCGCATTGGAATCATTATGAACATGCGGTAATTCTCCGATTCTGACTTGGTCTGGATGGCCACAGCCACAGGTTGTACACATAAGTCACCTCAATAATTTTTCGTTTATTCTGTAAATGCTTAGAATCTATGGTAATTCATGTGCATTAGAATACCATATTCTCAATGTTAAATATATTCTTTGAAGAGGGATAAACGCATACTATCAATCAGTTAGCGTGTTTTATATTCAAAAGTCAGACGACATTCTAATCAATTAAAATACTATGCTATTTTACGGCAATTTCTTTCACTCTAAATTCGGTGCCACTTCGACGTTGTAAACATGCACTGTGACAATGTGGACAGCAATCTTGATAGGCTTCAATCTCAACTTCCTTTTGACATTGCCAGCACCATGCAATCGCAGGTAAATGGATAAAATGTAACTGACAGTTTTCAGCAACGGTATCTTTACGCATAATTTCAAAGCAAAATTCTACCGCACTTTGCTCGACACAAGACAGTGCTCCAATTTCTAGCCAAATATCTGTCACTTCATGGATTTCATGCTTTTTCTGTTGTTGATCAATAATTTCCATAATATTCTGACAGAGGGACATTTCGTGCATGATTTTCTCCTTAGGATAAAAAGCAGTATGTTTTAATTCTGCTCTTTTTACTATTCATTTTTTGAGTTTCAATATTTTACCCGTGTTGGCATTATACTTTATTTCAACGGCACAAAATTAATGCCACTATGCTGCAACAAGGTATTCATTAAATCATTGTTTTGCTCAAAGTGACTACATTTGCCTTTGAGCTGAATTAAGCGAATTCGTAAGTGAGCCAATTCATGGATCCGTTTTGACACTTCTCGAATATGTCGATCTAGCAGCTCATTGATTTCTCGTTCCTGCTCTTGAGTGGCACATTGAGGATTCAGCAACATTTTGATTTCTTTTAGCGAAATATCCAAACTGCGGCAATAACAAATAAAAGAAAGTTGCTTCAAATGCTCTTCCGTATAAACTCGGAAATTACCGCTCGTTCGCTTGGCGGGTTCGATTAATCCTTGCTTTTCATAGAAACGTACGGCTTCCACCGTACAGCCAACGATATTGGCTAGTTGACCAATTTTCATTTTTATAAAATTACACTTGACTCTGAAGTTACTTCATATTTTATACTTTATCACAGTATTCACATGTTAGAAAAGGAGAACTTCCATGAAAAAAACAGCATTATTTATTACTGCACTATTCAGTGCTTCACTCGCTAATGCACATAATGTTTGGTTGGAGCCTGCTAAGGATGCAAAAGGGCAATATGTGGTTAAATTTGGTCATGAGGAAACTGAAACCTATCCTCAAAGCAAATTAAAAGCGGTACGCCTACTTGATGCTAAAGGTCAATTGCAAAATGCCACAGTAAACTTTAAAGAAGGCGAAGCACACTTTGCTGCACCTGATGCAGCCATCGCATTTATTCGCTTTGATAATGGTGTTTGGTCAAAATTACCAAGCGGTAAATATGTCGAAAAAACCAAACAACAAGCACCTGAAGCTGTACTTAGTGTTAATCCGATCAAATTCGGTAAAGCGATTTTACACTGGGATGCTCAAGCAAATAAATCACACAACATGGATTATGAATTAATCCCTCAAAGTGAACCGAAAGCGGGACAACCACTCGATATTCTCGTGTTAGTAAAAGGTAAACCTGTGCAAGGCATCAAAGTGGGTTTAGGCGAAGATCACCCATTCAACTTAACCAATGAAAAAGGTATTGCACAATTCACCCCTAAAGCGGGCTATAACAAAGTCTGGGCTGAATTTGACGAGCCGGTTAAAGACAATCCTGACTATAACAAACGTAGTGTTGAATATATGCTAACTTTTGATGCGAAATAATGAAAAGAGTTGTATTTTTAACCGCACTTTTCACCTTGCTGTGCGTACCATCAGCATTGGCTCATAGTTTGCATGTTTTTGCACAATATGATGGACGCACAGTCTCTGGCAAAGCCTATTATTCCGATATGACCCCAGCGGCAGAAACCTATATGGAGATTTTGCAAGCTGGCCAGGACTCCCCTCTATTGGAAGGCAAAACAGATCGCGATGGACAATTTGCCTATCCGATCCATACCACTGCCGAAGGTGCCATTAAAGTAGTGATAGAAGGTGAAGAAGGACATCGAGCCTCAATTGTTGCCAACAGAGTATCTGCGCAAACCACTAATAACAGTGACAATGCATTGATGTTGGTCCGCGAAGATATTTCTAAATTAAAAGACAAAATTTACCTACACGATATTATTGGTGGTATCGGTTATATTGTTGGCATTTTCGGCTTATGGGCATTGATTAGAGCCTCAAAGATGACACGTACGTCGCAATCTAAGGAAAGATAATATGCATTTATCGGAAGGTGTGTTGCATACACCCGTATTGCTTGGTGGTGCAGCTGTCGCATTAGTCTGCGTAATGATTGGTCTTAAACGACTCAATTCGCAGCAATTGCCGCTAACAGCATTGTTTGCTGCTGCTTTTTTTGTTGCGGGTACCATTCATGTACCGGTTGGCATTGGCAGCGTGCATCTCATCTTAAACGGCATGGCCGGCCTATTTCTTGGTTGGGCGGTATTCCCCGCCTTTTTAATCGCATTAGTCCTACAAGCCCTGCTTTTTTCCTTCGGTGGATTTGCTGTATTAGGTGTCAATTTATGCGTAATGGCATTACCTGCCCTTCTCGTACATTGGCTATTTGCAAAAAGACTTGAAAATGACAATTCCCGTCGAACTCAAATTACTGCAGGAATTGATGCTGGCGTGATCGGCGTTGGCGGTTCAGCCTTGCTCGCCTCTCTAGTCTTAGCGCTAGATGGAGGTAAAGCCTACAGCGATCTGATCATGCTACTGGTGATATCACATATTCCCGTGTTTATTATCGACAGTATCGTCAGCATCGGTGTGGTCTTATTATTAAACAAAATGTATCCAACAGCGCTCAGTGTGGTGAAATGAATTTTCTTGCTATTTTTCAACCGCACTTACGATTAATTTATGTGTTTTTGTGTGGACTTATCGTCAGCACAATGACACATATTTCAACGCTTATTATCCTTAATCTTATCGTATTCGGCGGATTACTTATTGCACTAATACGCTATCGGAAATCCCTTGCCGGTTATTTCAAATATTGGCTAAAACTGAATTTTTTCACTTTGCTTGTTTGGTTGACCTTAAGCTGGAAAATCACCGAACAAGGTTTAGCATTAAATCCAATAGGGGTTCAGCTTGCACTGCTCATCACACTACGTTTCAATTTAATTTTAAGTTTAACTCGCCTCTTGTTAATTGATATGAACGAGAGCCTTTTATTGCAAGCATTATGCCGTTTGCCATTGCCTGAAAAACTACTTCACCTATTTGTTCTCACTGTGCGCTATATTTCAGTTTTCAGTGAAGTACATAAAAAGATGGATATGGCAATGCGAGCACGTGGCTACCAGCCAAAACTTAACGGCAGAACCTTATTTATCGCCGCGCAACGTGTGGCATTATTATTAATTCATGCACTCGTTAAAGCAGAAAAAACAGAAATGGCGCTAAAAGCACGTGGCTTTCAGCTGCATGATGTTAGAAAAACACAGGATAAATCTTGATGAACGTCCTCGAAGTCAAACAATTACAGATCATGCGCGAGCAACGTGTGATTATTGATAACCTTTCTTTTGAACTTCCTGAAGGCCATCGCCTTTTTTTACAAGGTGATATTGGTTGTGGAAAATCCACACTATTACATTGCCTATTAGGTTTTATACTTTACCAACAAGGAGAAATTCGCTGGTTCGGTAATGTATGTCGACAAGAAAAAGATTTTGTACCACTACGTGGAAAGGTAGGCATCTGTTTCCAGCATGCCGGCGATCAACTTTTCGGACCAACTGTACTTGATGATGTGGCCTTTGGTCCACTTAATCAAGGATTGAACAGAGATGAAGCCTATCAAATTGCATTACAACAGTTGGAACGTCTAAATATTGTTGGATTAAAGGATCGCTCTGTAAATACCTTATCTGGTGGTGAACAGAATTTTACTGCACTGGCAGGCGTTCTAGCGATGCAACCTAAAGTATTATTATTAGATGAGCCAACGAATGGACTCGATGTAAAAAATATCGCCAAACTGACCGCACTTTTACGTGAACTACAGTTACCAATGCTTATTGCCTCACATGATTTACGCTTTAGTGAAACACTCGCCGATTCCTGTTTGTCTTTAGCCACAGACAACAATGGCTAAATGTGCTCATAATGCATGAGAAAATAATTCAATAAAAAACGGGCGAACCATTAAGTTCGCCCGTCATTCATTTATGACGCTAATCAAGCCACAAGTGCGGTTTCTTTTAAGCGATTTTTTAATTTCGCGTATTCAGTGACCACATAGCGTTCAGCCCAGGCTTGGTCTTCGATTTTATCAATACGAACCGCGCTGTATTTATATTCCGGCGTTCTAGAACCCGGATTCAAATGTTCAGCGGTTAATTCGTTACATTTACCGATCCACCATTGATAGGTCATATAACAAGCGCCTTTGTTGGTACGAGTGCTCACATCCGCGCGAGAAATCACTTTACCGCGTGATGATGCAATCCAAACCAAGTCGTTGTTTTTAATGCCTAATTCTTTGGCATCTTGATCGTTCATTTGTACGAATCCCGGTTCATCTGCAAGTGCCGCAAGTGCACGGCAGTTACCGGTCATTGAACGGCAAGAATAGTGACCAACTTCACGTACGGTAGAAAGTACCAATGGGAATTCTTCTGAAAGATCTTCCATCGGTGGTTCCCAGTCGCAAGCAAAGAATTCAGCTTTGCCGTTCGGACGGTCGAAGATTTGGCCTTTATACAAATATTGCGTACCTTGATCTTCAGGACCTTCGTCAGTACATGGCCATTGGATATAACCCAAGCCTTCCATTTTTTCGTAAGTTGCCCCTTTGTAAATTGGACAAAGCGAACGAAGTTCATCCCAAATTTCTTTGGTATTGTTATAGTGCATTGGGTAGCCCATTGCTGTAGCAAGTTCGCTAATGATTACCCAGTCATCCTTGACGTCGCCGGTTGGTTCAACGGCTTTATAGAAACGTTGGAAACCACGGTCAGCAGCACTATATACACCTTCATGTTCAGCACAAGAAGTCGCAGGTAATAAAATATCTGCTTCTGCGGCTGTTTGAGTCATGAAAATATCTTGAACGATAAGAAGTTCAACTTTCTCGAAGGCTTTTTTAACAGCATTAATATCAGGCTCAGTTTGTAATGTATCTTCACCCATGATATAGAATGCTTTAATTTTATCTTCCATGATCGCTTCAGGTACTTCACTCAACGGCACACCTGGTTTGGTTGGAATAGATGGCACGCCCCAAGCTTTCGCAAATTTTGCATTAATCTCTGGATTAGCAAAACTTTGATAGCCAGGTAATGTGTTGAATAACGCACCCATATCGCATGCACCCTGTACGTTGTTTTGACCACGTACTGGGTTTACCCCAACATTTGGTTTGCCTAAGTTACCGGTAAGCATTGCCAAGCTTGCTAATGCACGTACGGTTTCTACACCTTGACGGAATTGGCAAACGCCCATACCCCATAAGATAGTAGCGGTTTCCGCTTTTGCATAAGTGCGGGCAATTTCACGCAACATTTCAGGTTCAATTCCCGTGATATGTTGAGTAGATTCCGGTGTATAAGCTTTCACGGTTTCATAGAACGCATCGAAGTTTTCGGTGTGTTCATCAATAAATTTTTGATCTTGTAATCCTTCTTCTAAAATCACATTCATCATCGCATTCAAGAATGCGACGTTAGACCCGTTAGCAAGCGGTGCATAAATATCCGCAATACGGGCTGTTTCGATTTTACGAGGGTCACAAACAATGATTTTCGCCCCTTTTGCTTTGGCGTGGTTAATCCGACGCGCCACAATAGGGTGTGAAGTGGAGGCATTATAGCCAAAAATAAATACGCATTTGGTATCTTCAATCTCAACAATTGAGTTGGACATTGCGCCATTACCGACCGATTTGAGCAGACCTGTTACAGAAGGGCCGTGTCACACGCGCGCACAACAGTCAATGTTGTTATTTCCTAATACCGCACGGGCGAATTTTTGCATAACGAAGTTCACTTCGTTGCCTGGTCCACGGGAAGAGCCCGTTACCATAATCGATTCGTTACCGTACTTTTCTTTGATTTCACTGAGACGTTTTGCTGTGTAAGAAATCGCTTCTTCCCAGCTCACTGGTGTGAATGGTTCGCCACGTTTGTAGCGGATCATCGGTTGAGTTAGGCGAGGAGTCAGGATTTTTGTATCATGCACAAAATCCCAGCCATAATATCCTTTTAGGCATAACTCCCCTTCGTTTGTCTTGCCGTTTGCACCTTCAGCTCCCACAATTTTGTTGTTTTCCACCAAAAGATGGATTTTACAACCTGAGGCACAATACGGACATACGGTAATTACTTTTTTAATAGCCATAGTAACGTCCTTATTTTAATACAACACGAGGTTAGAGATAGAATTAGAATAATTAATTCTGGGTATATATTACACCCAAAATCAGCTTATAGTCTTACAAAAAACATGGATTTATTGATATAAAACAGGTTTTCGTAATATTTTTAAAATATGTTTAGAAAATCCCCCTCACTTTTTCTACAAAACAGGAATCTCTTCAAGCGATCTTCCCTCGTTTAAAAAATCATACATAAATTGCACAGACTCTTTTACGCTGTCTGTCATCGGGAAACCAAAAGAAACCAGATCAGGTTGAAGCCCCACAAAAACAATTTGTTTAATATCTTGTTCCAGTTGTTCAATGAGGTAATTGAGCGGCATATTATGCGTACTCATGAAAAACATTTCAGCAATGCTCTCTTTTTCAATGATTCGGATTTTGCCCGGCGCTAATTCCATATCAGCCGCATCGAAAATTAAAAGCAAATCGGGTTTCATATCTCGCACAATATGTGCAACATTTTCGGGGGCGGAGCCACCGTCAAGTGCGGTCCAATTTGGCAATGGATTTTCACTTAATAACTGATAGAGATAAGGACCCGCACCGTCATCCCCCATCATGCTGTTGCCAACCGTTAAGATCACATTATTCATCACGACGTTTCACCATTATATACATCACTGGTTCACGTTGAATCGATGCTAACGTATCCATTAAGATCTCAACCCACTCTTGATGCTCTGGTGTGAAATTAGCTTTGTTCTCATCCATTGCTTTCGCCAATAAATTGACATGGCTGGAGTCAATCACAATTTCACCAAATCGCATTAAGCCGGCAAATTTACGTTTAGCATCCCCTTCTGGAAAGCTATCTACAAAACGTTGATAAGCATCGTAGTCACAAATCAGTAATTTTTTAAAGCAATCAATTACGCCAACATGGTGACCAATCGCCAAAGAGTAATACATCACCTGTTTTGCTTGCTCTGGCACTTGTTCATCGTTTTCGACGAAACGTTCGTTTAATAAATAGAAAAAGACTTTCGTTGTCATAACATTCCCATTTTTATAGGGGGCAATCACTTGCCCCATAATTAACTATCCCGAAAACGGCATACTAATCGCATGCAAACGATTGACGATTTCGCTTAAACGCGGATCGGCTTCGCGTTCTAGGTATTCACCTAAACGTACACCAAATGGCACCTTGTCATTTTCTGCCATCATTGCCATAAATTGGTTAGCGATGTTACCGCCTTGACGATAACCGGCAAGACGACGTGCTTCACGTTCAAGACTAATACGCAAATCCAACGGAATAGTTGGGAAACGTAATTTAGCTTCTGCGTTAGGATCGGCTTTTTCTTGTTTGCCTTTAAGTTTTTGATCAAGTAAACCAAGCGCGACAGCAAAACCATAAATAGTGGCGGCAGGTGTTGGTGGACAGCCAGGAATATAGACATCAACCGGTACGATTTGGTCAGAACCACCCCATACACAATAGAGATCGTGGAAAATACCACCGCCGCAACCGCAAGCCCCGTAAGCGATACAGATTTTTGGATCAGGCGCAGCTTGGTAAGCACGCATTGCTGGCGTACGCATCGCACGAGTAACCGCACCTGTGAACAATAAAATGTCCGCATGACGAGGTGAAGCCACCACTTTAATACCAAAACGTTCTGCATCGAATGTTGGCGTAATGGTACTGAAAATTTCGATTTCACACCCATTACAACCGCCACAGTCCACACGGTAAACGTAAGCTGAACGTTGAATATCTTTCAGCAACGTTTGTTTCATTTTGGCAATATTTTCATCAATACTAAACGGTGTTGATATGCCATTGACCGGCATTGGAATTTGTGTGTTCATCGTCTTTCGCCTCCTGCTAAAACTTTAGGTAAATCAACCGCACTTTGTTCTCGTTGCTCGAGCGCTTTTTTGAAATTCAAGCGAACCGGCTCTTTAAAGTCGATTAATTTCATCCGCATGTTGGATTCCATATTCGCGGTTTTTTCTAAGCTGTGCTGACGTTTACAAACCGGACAAGTATGCAACTCCGCCAATTTTTGTTTCACTAATTCAGGTTTATCCAAAGTTTGTTTGAATAAATCAATGGTGTAATTCAGTTCTTTATAAGAAATAAACGGTTTACCACATTCCTGACAAGTTACAGTAGCAAAGGTGGTTTCTTGGAAAAGATCCTGTTTATTGGTCACTGAGAGTTCAAAATCTTGTGATAAGCGAATCGCCTTAGTTGGGCAAACTTCTTCACAACGACCACAGAAAATACAACGACCAAGGAATAATGACCATGTACGGTCGCCTGTAACCGGATCCGTTCTCATGGTCAACGCATTGGCTGGACAGGCAATGGTACAAGCCGCGCAGACAATACATTGATCAGAATTAAGTTCCGGTTTTCCTCTAAAATCATCATCGACTTCATAAGGTTTGAACGGATATTTGGTGGTGACATCACCTGCTTTAAATACCGTTTTTAGTAATTTAAACATTTTCCGCCTCCCCTATTTCAATGGTGAATTTTTACGTTCGATACCGTAGCGTTCAATCTCTTTATAATCTACGGTTTTCGCTTTGCGTTTACGCACATCCACCACAGTGACACGGTCGGTACAAGAATAGCAAGGGTCAAGACTACCAATAATAAGTGGTGCATCAGACACTGTATTGCCACGCAACATGTAGCGTAAGGTTGGCCAGTTAGCATAAGTGGCAGCACGACAACGCCAACGGAAAAGTTTTTGGTTGTCGCCTAGCATTGACCAGTGAATATCTTCGCCACGTGGAGCTTCGGTAATCCCTAAAGCAAAACGTCCAGGCGTATAATTGAAACCTTCTTTTAAGATTTCGCCACTCGGCAAATTGTCCACCATGTAATCAATGATATTCATGGATTCAAACACTTCATTAATCCGCACTTTCACACGGGATAACACGTCACCATTTGCTTCAGTGAAGAGATTGAAAGGGATATCGCCATAACCGGAGAATGGGTGTACTTTACGCACATCACGCGCAAAGCCAGAACCACGAATCATTGGACCAACCGGGCTAAAGTCACGAGCGATATCTTTTGCCAAGACACCGACACCTACCGTACGTTGTTCCATATTCGGTGTATTTAATAAAATATCGGTTAAGGTTTTGAGTTCTTCACGCATTTCACCGATAAGTTTGATACATTGCTCACGTTGATGTTTCAACATATCACGACGCACACCACCGATAAGGTTAATACCATAGGTTTTACGTGCACCGGTTAGCACTTCAGCCAAGGTCATGGATTTCTCACGAACACGGAAGAATTGCATAAAGCCAGTATCAAAGCCGGTAAAGTGGCTAGATAGACCTAAGTTTAATAAGTGACTGTGTAAACGTTCTACTTCTAACAAAATCGCACGGATCCATTCAGCACGTTTTGGAATTTGAATTCCTAAAGCGCTTTCTACGGAATTAGCATAGGCCACACTATGTGTGAAACCACAAATCCCACACACACGGTCAGCAAGGAAGTTAACTTGGTCGTAATCCATACGGGTTTCCGCCAATTTTTCCATACCACGGTGCACATAGAACAAACGATAGTCCGCATCAATAATATCTTCCCCATCCACGAACAAACGGAAATGTCCAGGTTCATCCGAAGTGATATGTAACGGGCCAAGTGGAACGATACGTGCCTCGCCTTTTTCGTTAATAAATTCGTATGTTTCTGTCGCAGTTGTCGGATCAGGACGTAAACGATAGTCCATGGAGTCTTTACGTAATGGATAAAGATCATCCGGCCAATCATCTGGCAACACTAAACGACGTTGGTCAGGCAAGCCAACGGCTTTCAAACCATACATATCGAATAATTCACGTTCGCCCCAAACAGCCGCTTTAACTTTTGGTGTCACAGACGGAAATTCTAAGCTCACAGGATCAACTAAGGCTTTAATAGTGATAAAAGTTTTCACTTCCCCTTCCATGGAAAGCACGTAGTACACTGCATAGTTGCCATGAATTGAACGCTCATCATTCCCGAATACCAACGGTAACCAACCTTCATGTTGATAATAAAGGTATTCAACCACATCAGGTAACATATTGGTTTTAATGGTAAGGGTAACCTGATTTGGTGTTGACCACTCCTCATCCAAAATGGTATTTGGAAATTTTGCATTGACTGCTTCAATGTAATTTTTGCCAATCATTTTGGCTGGATCGACTGATGTATTTTTAGTTAATTCCATATATTTATCCTCCTGTCGATCATTGCGCTAAACTTTGCCAAGGTAAAACTAACATTTCACCAAAAGACACTTGTTCAGATCCGAGTACAATTCCGACCGCACTTTTTAATAACTGCAAAATTGGTTCGGCAATATGAATACCCATAATAAACATGAATAACAATAAAATTGCCATCGCCACGAGTGAAACTTTGTTCACATCCCCCACTTCAACATTATCTGGCTGTTTGCCTAATACAGTTTTTAATACCATTAAAGACAATCCAGCTAACACAATAGTGAGTAAAATTAAACAGAATACCATTAACCAAGTTTTACCTGCGTAAATACCGGCAACAGCAATACTGAATTCACTGACGAACACGTTAAATGGTGGAATACCACCTAGTGCTAATGCACCTCCGGCAAATAATACCGCTGTCATTGGTGCTACACGCCATAAACCGCGAACTTGGTTCATATCACGGGTTTTATATTTTAATAATATGTTACCTGAAGCACAGAATAACAAGGTTTTCGCTAAACTATGGTTGATGGTATGTAATAACCCAGCAAATACGCCTATTGGACCACCTAAACCGAAAGCAAAGCTGATTAAACCCATGTTTTCAATACTGGAATATGCTAATAAGCGTTTGATGTCGAATTGAACGATAATAAACAACGCCGCCACTAATACAGAAAGTAAACCAAATACCAACAATAAGGTTTGAGGGTATGTAGAACCAACTGCTTTAGAAACTAAGATGTAATAACGCAATACCACCAACATGGCACAATTCAATAACACAGCTGATAGAATCGCACTCACTGGACTTGGTGCCTCACTGTGTGCATCAGATAACCAAGTATGCATTGGAAATAGACCGCACTTAGTACCAAACCCAACCAAAATAAAGGCAAAAGCAAGGTACATAAGCATCGGATTCAAACCTGCTGCCTGTTGATTAATTTCTGTCCAGAAAATAGCTTGGCTAGGATCCGCTAAAAGATTTGTTCCATTAGAGAACGTTAAAATTGTGCCATACAATCCAAACGCCACCCCAACTGAACAAATAATGATGTATTTCCATGCAGCCTCAAGAGAGGTTTTTTGTTTGTATGTACCGACCAAGAATGCAGAACTTAATGTGGTTGCTTCAATGGCTACCCACATCAAAATCACATTATTGGTGATCACAGAAATAATCATGGTGAAGAAAAACAAATGCAAAAAGCCGTAATAATTGCAGTATGTTTTCAAATCAAGATGCCCTTCGCGATATTCAGTACTAATGTAACCGATAGAATAAATACCGGCTAACGTTCCGACAATAGCGATAAGACCTAAGAAAATAGCAGATAGACTGTCGATGTAAACCCAGTTATTTAATGCACTGATTTCCCCCTGAGTTAGTACGCCATTAATAATTTGTAAGGCAAATGCTAACATCAAAATCAAACCTGTAACATGAAGTGCGGTACAAATTGTCCGTGCTTTTGTCACGCCACAAGCGAAACTGGCAAGTGATATTGCTAAAGGTGCGATTAATAACGCAATTATCCATTGTTCATACATAGCGTTACCCCTTCAAACTCATAAGTTGTTTTGCATCTAATGAATGGAATGTACGGTAAATTTTGTTTACCAACACCACCATTATGATGACGGCAAAGATAGCATCTGTGGCAATTCCGATTTCCACTAACTCAGGTGCTTTATTTGCCAATAAGGCTAATGTGAGATGAGAACCGTTTTCCATCAAACAATAACCGAACACTTGTTTTACGATATTACGTTGGCTGACGATGCACACCAAACCAAGCAAAAAGTGACTTAATGACACGGAAAGCGCCGGTTTAAGATGTGCAACCAACGGCAAATCAATTGGGATGACTACAAAATAGCACAATGTGACTATCACTGCTGTGATCGGGATCAACCAAGCGACATTTATTCCAGCTGGAGTTTGACTTTCATCAACTTTTTTCATCGCATAGATTAAAATCGCTGGCACCAAAACCACTTTGGTAATAAATGCGCTAATTGACCACATGTAAAGTTCGTGGGCTTGCATTTCATTGGCAAGATAGACAAACAACAATACCAATACCAACGATTGCAAACCGTAAAATAACGCAGCTTTTTTGGCGGTTCGAACCATAATTACGCAAAGAGAGGTAATAATGAGTAAACACGCAAGTCCATTTATCATTAACATAGATTCCTCCTTAACCTAACCAGCCAAACCTAACCAATATGCGGCGATAAAACTGGACACCACGGACATCACCATTAATACAACTAACACGAAACGCATAGAGAATGGTATAGGTTGTGCATTGGCAACCGCTTCTGATGGTTTACCGATGACACATTGTCCGAATTTATACAACAACCATACGAATGTCGCGGTAGATTCAACTAAAGCAAGCACCATTAACCAAGTAATCCAGCCATATTCATGGCCTAATTCAAATCCGGCCGCAAATAATGGATATTTACTGAAGAATCCGTTAAACGGTGGTACCCCGGCAATAGCTAACGCGGCCACACCAAATCCAGCCCCTACCACTGGCATTGTACGCATAATGCCTTGTAGTAATGGCATAGAACGGGTTCCTGTCGCATAACTTAATGAACCTGCAACCAAGAAGAATAAGCTTTTCGCGAAAGCATGGTTGAAGATGTAGCTAATCGCTGCCACAAAGGCTAATTTAGAACCTAATGCAGCAAGAGAAATCCCAATGAAAATATAAGAAAGTTGAGTGATGGTTGAGTACGCCAATAAACGTTTTAAGTCAGTTTGTGGCAAGTACATTAAGAAGCCATAAATTAAGGTAATCATCGCCATGATGATGCCGACTTCGCCCACAATATGTGGAATCTCACCAGCAGACATAACTGAACGCGCGAAAATATACACCCCAACTTTAACCATTGATGCTGCATGCAAATATGCACTCACCGGTGTTGGTGCTTCCATCGCATTCGGCAACCAAATTTGCATTGGTAATTGCGCTGATTTACCCCACGCAGCAAACATCACACCGAATAACACGATGGTTTTCGCACTCGGGTCTAAATGTTCTAACGCAGTAATCGAGAAAGTACCTGATTGGCTGAATAAATAGGCTGCGGAAATATATAACACAAATGGCCCCACGTGGGTGATAATCAAGGCTTTCATTGCGGCTGCTTGAGCTTTTGTTGTTTGGTAATAACTGATTAATGCCCAAGAACATCCCCCAGTAATTTCGAAGAACAATAATTGTCCTGCTAAAGTTGAGGAATACACCAAGCCCGCCATGGCACCGATAAAGATGAGCAAGAATGCATAAAAACGTGGTAACCCATTATGTGGGTGTTCACGGTTTTTATCGGTTAAGTAACCACAAGAATATAAGCAGATTAAGAAACCTAAGGCCACAACAGCAAAGGCAATTAATGTACTGACTGCATCAAGCGTTACACCAAAGATCGCGGTTTTATCAAAAGCGACGATGTCATAAGTGACGCTTTGATGGCCATCGGCAAACCATTGTCCTGCGACTAACAAGGTTCCCAACGTAGCAAGCGCAGCAAATACTGTGGCAATTTGAGCAAAGTGTTTTTTGTTCAAACCAACAATAAACGCCCCTACGAAAGGTAAAATGATTGTAATCAGAGCTAAACGTTCCATATTTGTCCTCCTTACAACCCTGTGAAGTAAAATACAAACGCTAACACAGAAATGCCGAAGCCGACTACGGTTAAACGTCCTGTTAACATAAAGCGGGTACGAGAGAGTGTGTTTTCAAAGACACAAGCCAATACGAACACCACGAATAATTTCACGAAGAATAAAACACCGCCTAAAATGACCGCACTTAAGCTCATCTCTGTCGGGATACCGAAAGGAAGTAACACACTCACAAAGATAGATGCTACAACCATAGATTTTAAACTTAAGCCGACTTTTAATAAGGCGAGTGCTGGACCAGAATATTCAGTCAATGGACCTTCTTGTAACTCTTGTTCCGCTTCCGCCAAGTCAAATGGGATTTTACCCATTTCAATAAACACGGCGAAGAATGCTGCGGCGATAGCAATTACTGTCGCAATTGGATATTGCCAAGTATTTTTGGAAAGCGCATTACCGATAACCGCAAAATTGGTTGAACCGGCAATTAAAGCAATCACAAGGAATGCCAACATGAGAATTGGTTCTACCAAGACACCTAATGTGACTTCACGACTTGCTCCTAAACTTGAGAATGTGCTGTTTGAATCCAAACCCGCAATTGAAAAGAAGAAACGGAACAAGGCGAATAAGTAAATCACGGTGATTAAATCACTGCCAGCGCCAAATGGTGCAACACGAGTAAATAAAGGCAAACTCATGGCGACTACCATCACGGTACTAATTAGCACATAAGGCATCACTTTAGAAACCCAACCCGCATTGTCAGGCCAAATGTTTTGACGTTTCATTAATTTCGCAATATCGCGATAATCTTGTAACACGCCTGGACCGTGACGAGATTGAATGCGAGCACGGATCATACGTGAAATACCGGAAAATAACGGTGCAAAGGCAAGTAAAATCAAGGCTTGCACAATGGCAAAAACAAACATTCCGGCAGATGTTGCAATTTCTGAAGGTAACGTAATCATCTTCAACCTCCTACATCAACGCAATGGAAAGTAGTATTGCCACCAAGGCAATCACGAAGTACACGCAGTACACACGGAAGTCACCTTGTTGCAACCATTGGATTTTAGTTCCTAACCAAGGAATAAAACGAGCGATTGGCATCGTCACTTTTTCTTCCCAGAAAGGTTCTGTTTTTGTTGCGCCTTTAATTACCGCTTGGATGCCTTTATCACCTAAAGGTGCAGGATCCAACACTTCACGCAAGGTATAAAGCGATTTGAAAATCGTACGTAACGGACGAGTGAAACTACCTGCAGAGGCAGCCATATCTTGTTCATAAGCATAACCACAAGCCCATGGATTGCCTTTTGCACGATCGGATAAACGTTGATTTTTGGTGAACGCATAGAAACTAAATGGCAAGAAGAAAAATGCCAATAACATGATAGTCACCATTGGTGTTGAAAGTGCAGTATGCGGTTCAGCTTGTGCAACCACTACTCCATTTTGAGCCAACATTAGCGGTTCGCTATGAGCAAGTGCGGTCGAAATTTTCGCAATTATTGGGGTTACCACAGATGCACCCACACCTAACAACACACAACATAACGCCAATACTGCCATGGCAATCACCATTGGTTTTGGTACTTCGCGTGCATTAGCTGCTTTTTCACTACGTGGTGCACCACCGAAGCTGATACCGTACACTTTCACGAAACAAAGAGCCGCTAACGCACCTGTTAATGCCAACATAATGATGGCAATTGGACCGGCAAGTTTTAATACGAAAACATCACTTTGGCTTAAGGTGAATAAAGATTGATAAGTAAACCATTCACTGACAAAACCGTTAAACGGTGGCAATGCAGAGATCGCCATGGTACCAATTAAAAAACAGAATGCAGTGTAAGGCATAAGTTTGCCTAAGCCGCCCATTAAGTCCATGTCTTTAGTATGCAAGCGATACATTACTGAACCTGCACCTAAGAATAACAAGCCTTTGAATACAGCATGGTTAAGTAAGTGGTATAACCCACCAAGTAAGCCCACAGTTGCTAATACTGGATGATGTGTCGCGATACCAATCATACCAACGCCCACACCCATCATAATAATACCGATATTTTCTACCGTGTGATAAGCCAAGAGTTTTTTGATGTCATGTTCTGCCAAGGCATAAAGTACGCCGAGTACAGAAGATACCGCACCGAAACCAAGCACGATAACACCATACCAAACGTTGGTAGAACCGAGAAGATCAACACCCACTTTAATGATCCCGAAAATACAAATTTTTACCATCACACCAGACATCATCGCTGATGCATGAGAAGGTGCAGCCGGGTGAGCTTTCGGTAACCAGCTGTGTAATGGAATCATACCTGCTTTGGCGCCAAAACCTAAAAATGCCAAAATAAAGGCAGTAAAGGCAAGTGGTGCTGGCAAAGTGGTTTGACGGAATGCGCTAAATTCAAAACTACCGGCATAGCAGTAGAAAATGAAGAAGGCGATCATAATTAATACCGAACCGGCATGCGCAATAAAGAAATAAAGCAAGCCTGCATTTACGGCATTGTCATCTTGTTCGGTAAGGACTAAGAAATAAGATGCCAATGACATCATTTCAAAGAATACAAGGAAGTAGAACGCATTATCGCTGGTCACTAACGCAACCATTGAAGCGATAAATAAATTCATAAAGAAGCCCATAGAACCTGCGCCTTTACCTTTATATTCTTTTACATATGAGAAAGAATAAAGTGCGGTCACAATCACTAATAAAGAAATGACGCACACCATAAACGCCGCCAATCCGTCAATACGGATGGAGAACGAGGCAAATTCAAATGGGGTTTTGAAAACATCAACGACTGTGTCGCTGCTGATCAGAACGGGGATGCAGGCAACAATACCTAACACTCCAGCAAGTACACCGGTCACGCCGGATATATTGATTGAAAGTTGTTCGTTTCGTCTCACTGCGAGCGAAATAAACGCACCTACGACATAAATCAACAGGGTCGTGATGAGTAAATTGATAGGTAAACTCATAATATCACTCCATTGATTACAAGTTAAAACACACTAATTATCTTGGAATAGCAGGCGAAGAAACCATTGCCATTTCACGTTTTCTTTCGTTAGCCTGCTTGATACTCTCATCACTAATAATAAATAATGTTTTGGTCGGACAGGTTTGTACACAAGCCGGACCATCTTCACGGAAATAGCAAAGATCGCATTTCACCGCAATAGCTTTCACGCCAGGTTGCCATGCCAGCATATTGTGTAAATCCGTATTATCTGGTGCAGTACGAATATCTCGTTTTACCGCATCAGTGAAGGAGAATCCTTCATAATAGGTTGGTGCGTCAATCGGTGCAGAACCATGTTGAGTAATTGCACCGAATGGGCAAGCAATACCACAAAGTTTACAACCGATACAGAGACTTTCGTTAAGTTGAATGGTGTCATCAATATGCGTAATGGCGTGTACAGGACACACGGTAGCACATGGTGAATCATCACAATGACGACAGAGAATTGGCACGGTTACATCGTCATTACGCATGACTTGTAAGCGTGGAAAAGATTGTAATCCGAAAGCTTTATGCACTTCGCTACAAGCGGCCATACAGGTGTTGCATCCAATGCAATCCTTCGGATCACCGATTACAAAACGATTCATACACTCCCCTCCTTGTATGTAAATAACGTTTCTACAATAACCACTCTAGAAGTAAGGATACTCCTATCGAAAAGTAAAGCTCAAGAAGTAATTCGAAAATTTGTGATTAAGATCAAAAGATTTTCATTGTTTTTCTATTACTGTGATACACCTGTTAAATAACAGTGAAACATAATAATTTTATGTTAAAAATGTGAACAGATTTCAAACAAAAATGCAGTAGCCTTATTTAAGATATGGCTATACAAATTTAGGTGGTTACATGATAAAATTTCACACGCGCAGTACGTTTATTGAAACACAATAAACGATTCATCTCATAAACATTCTAACTAAGGACAGATTATGTGTTTAGGTATTCCGGGACAGATCATTCAAGTAGCTGACAGCGCATTACAGCTTGCTGTAGTCGATGTCTGCGGAGTAAAAAGAGAAGTTAATATTTCATTAATTTGTCAGGATGACCCAAAACCTCTGGTTGGCAAATGGGTTCTCGTACATGTGGGTTTTGCCATGACAATTATCGATGAAGAAGAGGCCAAACAGACTCAAGAAGCCTTAATTGCGATGAGCCAACTAGAACACGAAGTCGGCGATTTTCTTGGCTTAAATCAAAAATAAACAGGATTGCGTTATGCAAGGGATCGAATTACGCATAAAAGGAAAAGTTCAGGGCGTGGGATTTCGCCCTTTTGTCTGGCTTCTAGCAAATCAATATAAGTTAAACGGAGATGTCAATAATGATGGACAAGGCGTATTAGTTCGTTTTGTCTCTCCACCAGCAAATGCACTCGAGCAATTTTTATCCGACTTACAAAACAAACTCCCACCGCTAGCACAAATTACTGACATTACCCAGCGTTCAATAGATTGGCCTGAAGCAGTCACAGTAACAAGCTTTACTATTCGGGAAAGCGAAAACAATCAAATGGACACGCAAATTATTCCCGATGCAGCAACCTGTCCACATTGTTTAGCTGACTTATTCGATCCCAACAATCGACGTTATCACTACCCCTTTACCAATTGTACCCATTGCGGCCCACGTTTTACTATCATTAAGGCAATTCCTTACGACCGGAAAAACACGGCAATGTCTGTTTTTCCACTTTGTCCACAATGTGAAAAAGAATATAAAGATCCCGCTGATCGTCGTTTTCATGCTCAACCCAATGCTTGTTCTGTTTGCGGCCCCCATATCTGGTTACAAGATCGAGAACAAACGCTTGCTACTCATGAAACAGCACTAAAACAGACCGCACTTTTATTGCAACAAGGCAATATTGTTGCAGTTAAAGGTTTAGGCGGTTTTCATTTAGCCTGTGATGCAAATAACCAAATGACCGTTAATTTATTACGTCAACGGAAGCATCGTCCGACAAAACCATTAGCCATTATGGTGCCTGACCTGCAGTTTTTACAAGATTTAAGTACCCAAGAAACAGAATTACTAACCAGCAGTGCTGCGCCAATTGTACTGCTAGCGAAATATAAAGTACCCAATATTGCTGATAACATCGCACCTCACTTGCAAGAAA
>OGFW01001107.1_pt1 | contig 22960 bp, 16 predicted proteins | sample 1570991 | NCBI WGS metagenome assembly OGFW01 (sample SAMEA2582074, study PRJEB24529) | metagenome | biome: Human gut stool | place: China | collected 2011
CGGAGTCGGAAAAGAACGGAACGCGAGCAATAGGGCCTTTTTTATGCGATTTCAGAGGTTTTCCATTCCAATACCGCTTCCGCCCGCAGTTCATCTCCGTGCATGAGGTGGTGGGAGGTGAGGGAGTCCCGGAAGAACAGCAGGGATTTCATGGAATCTCCCGCATGGGTTTCTTTTCTGAAATGCAGGTGAATTCCCGTCAGTTGGTGGTTCTTTAGCCAGGAGTCCGGAAGGGAGTCCAGAGCCCAGACCAGGTAGGCGGCATTGTTGATGTGGCGGTTGAAATCCGTATCCCGGCGTTCCGCCGTCCATTCCCTGATCATCGGCAGAAGTTCCGAAATGTCCATGGATACCGGAGCCACCGTTTCTTTGCATGGGGTATCCGGGAAAGAGCTGATATGCCTGTTTAATGGCACAGGACGCCTGCGGCGTATGTCAATGACAGCCCACAGACAGCTTGCTGCAACGATGCAGTTGCCTTGGGCATCCCTGATTTCCAGGTTGCGGCGCGCCAGCAGAGGCGTTTCCTGGGCCGTCCAGGTTCGGAGTTCCACCGTTTCCTTCCACCGGGGAAGGCGGCTGACGGCCGCATCCATGCGCACTTCCACCCAAGCCAGGCTGCGGGACGTTACGAAATCATAGCCGAAACCCAGGCAGGAGGCATGGGCTTCCGCTATTTCCTGGAACCAGTGCAGAACCGTTTCCGGTTTCATCAGGCCATTCGCACCGCTTTCGTAAGTGCGGACGGTTGCCTGAACGGAATAGATTTCCTTGTTGCTGGCATATTCCATAACATTTTATGCTAGCGGAGGCGTTCTTTCGGAGCCAGTCAAAAACGGGTAATATCCGGCTGTTTGGCATGCCGCCCCCCGGTAAATGAATGGCCCCGTAATTTCCGGGCTGCCTGCCTTGGGGAGCGGCATGCAATTGAAATCCTTTCAGCAGCCGCTGAGGTTGACTTACCTTATTTTCTAGAGAATGCCCCGGAAATAGGCGATGGTCTTTTCCAACCCTTTTTCCAGCGTAATATGAGGCTTCCACCCCAGTTTTTCTTTTGCCAGCCGAATATCCGGTTTGCGCTGGGTCGGGTCGTCCAAGGGCAGAGGGCGGAAGACTGTTTTGGAAGAAGAGCCTGTCATTTCAATGACTTTTTCAGCCAGTTCCAGCATGGTGAATTCCTCTGGATTACCCAGGTTGACAGGGCCGGAAAAACCTTCCGTATTCATCATGCGCACCATTCCTTCCACCAGGTCGTCCACGTACTGAAAACTCCGGGTCTGTCTGCCAGTCCCGTAAATGGTGATGTCTTCCCCCTTCAGCGCCTGAACGATGAAGTTGGAGACTACTCTGCCGTCGTTCGGGTTCATTCGCGGTCCGTAGGTGTTGAAGATACGGATGATGCGAACGTCCACCCCGTTCATGCGGCGGTAGTCCATAAACAGGGTCTCCGCGCATCTTTTACCTTCGTCGTAGCAGGAGCGGACGCCCACGGGATTGACGTTTCCCCAGTAGGTTTCCGGCTGGGGATGGACCATGGGATCTCCGTATACTTCGCTGGTGGAGGCCTGGAGGATTCTGGCTTTGCACCGTTTGGCGAGGCCCAGCATATTCAGAGCTCCCAGCACGGAGGTTTTCATTGTGTGGATGGGGTCAAACTGATAATGGGGAGGAGAGGCGGGGCAGGCCAGGTTGTAGATTTGGTCAACTTCCATGACATAGGGAACGGTAACGTCATGGCGTATTACTTCAAATCCGGGATAATCCGTCAGGTGTAGGATGTTTTGTTTGCTGCCCGTGAAGAAGTTGTCCATGCAGATAACTTCATGGCCTTCCCTGAGAAGCCGTTCGCTGAGATGGGAGCCGATGAAGCCGGCGCCTCCGGTAATCAAAATCCTTTTGCTCATGATGGCATGTCCATGCGTTTGTTCGTTCCGCCGCGCCGGAAGGGAAGCAAGCGGAAAGTTTTCCCCAGTCCATGCGTTGCGGTTCAATGTCACATATCCGTCACGGGAAGGCAAGCGCATAGCATCCCGGACGGGATATTACAGGGATGTCCGGGAAAGGCAGGGGGTGAACCAGGAAGGTTTTTCCGTACGGACCGGGAGGCGAATTCCGGTTGGTTCCCGGCTGTCCCGCTGGCAGGTTCAGGATTTGGGAATCGTCAGCAGAAAGCTGGCTCCCCCCAAGGTGCCGAATTCCAGTTTCAGGTCTCCCCCCAGGGAACGTGCCGTGTCCCTTGCCAGCGCCAGCCCCAGGCCTACGCCGGGTTTCCGGCTGTTGGTAGCGTCTTTTGTGCGCCGGAAGGGCTTGAAGACAAGCTTGCGGTTTTTCGGGGAAATTCCTGGGCCGTTGTCGCGGAAGCGGATGACGATGTTGTGGCGGTCCGCCTGGACGGTGAGCTGGACTTTGGCGTTTTCCCCCTTGGCGTATTTAATGGCGTTGGAAGTCAGGTTGTCCATAATCTGCTCTACGGAAACGGCATCCGTATGAATAGGAAGGATGCGGATGGGCTGGGCCAGGGCAAAGGAGAAGCTGATGTCCGCCTCCCGGAGGCGGCGTTCTATTTTTTCCGCAATGGGTTCAAAAAGCTCCTGGCAGGTGAGCGTGTCCCGCGCACGTCGGATGGCGTTCCGCTGAAGACGGGAGTAGGAGAGCACGTTTTCAATCAGATGTTCCAGCCGGCGGCATTCCCGCTGCATGTTGGCGTAGTATTCCGGCTTTTTCTGTTCCGGCACCATGCCGTCTTCCAGCATTTCCGTGTACAGGGAGAAGGACGTGAGGGGCGTCCGGAGTTCATGGGTGACGGCGGAGACGAAGTCCCCGCGGCGCTGTTCCAGGCGGAAGGTTCCCAGCATGAGCCAGATGACCCCGGCCGCACCCAGGAGCACCATGCTCCAGATGAGGGTGAGCGTCCAGGTCAGCATTTTTTTGTGGTCCTGGAGAGGAACGGCTCCGGCGTCTCCCGGAAGGAAAACCAGGGGGGCGTTGGCAAAGGGGAGTGCGCCCGCCTGCCGGGTTTCCTCCGGGGGCGGGGAGGAGGGGTCGAAGGTTGCCAGGCGGCTGTGGGGAAGCAGCATCTTTACCTGGCCGGGCAGGCGTCTGTTCAGGTTGTCCATGTTCATCAGGGCTCCCTGTAAATAAATACCGCGGCTGGTATGCACCTGGCGCAGGATGTAAAGGTTCCCTCCGTCTTCCACGGGAACGAAGGAAGTGACGGTTTCCACTTGCGCCGGAGCGCCGGATGCCGTTGGCTCCGGTTCCGGAGGTTCATGCAGAATTTCATTCCGTATATCTGTCCAGAGGTTACCGCTGGACGGCACGGAGGTAAGGGAGGAGACCTTGCCGTTCAGCCGTTGGTAAAGGTCCTTCTGTTCATTCAGCCACGCGGCAAGCTCCGGGGGCAGAGCGGGGCCGGTCACGCGCCCGGCAGGGGAAATCTGAATGAAGGCTGTAACGTAGTCCGGCAGGTAGGCGGCAAGGTTGGAGCTACGGGCTGCTTCTCCGGGGGCCGGGGCGCCCATCCTCAGGTCATAGGGACGCTTGTAGGCGTAAACGGGCTGGTATTCAAAATAGCCGCGGGCCTGTTCGAACGTGATGAAGGCGGTCAGCAGGCGGTCCATTTCCAGCCTGGCTTCATGGGCCAGGGCTTCCACCCTGATGCGTTGTTCGGAATGGCCCGTTTCTTCCGCCTGCATCAGCAGAACATGGGTGAGCCATCCGAGCGTGCCGATGACCAGCAGCAGGCTGATTGCCAGCAGAATGATGCGTATGCGCCGGTTCACGGATCAGGAAACGAAAGATGAATTCCAGCGGTAGCCCTGGCTTCTGAGCGTCTCCAGAGGGGAGGCGGAGGCGGGGCCGAGCTTGTCCCGGAGGCGCATGACGGTCATTTCCACGGAGCGCGTATCCGTCAGGCGCGGGTCCACGTCCCATACGCGCCGGAGCAGTTCGTCCCTTGTGATAACGCGGTTGGGGTGGGTGGCCATGTAGGTGAGGAATTCGAATTCCCGCGCGGTCAGGGAGGTTTCCCTCCCGTCTTTAAAGGTGATCAGGCGGTTGGCGCTGTCCAGGGTGGCGCCGGGGATTCTGATTTCCCGGAGCTGGCGCGGCCGTTCCGGAGACCTGCGCAGCACGGCTTCGATGCGGGCGAGCAGTTCCCGGATGCTGAACGGCTTGACAATGTAGTCATCCGCCCCCAGCTTGAGCCCCTGCACGCGGTCTTCTTCCTCCCCGCGAGCCGTGAGCATGATGACAGGCGTTCCGGGGCGTTCCTTAGACATGACCTGCAGCACGTGGAAGCCGTCGGCGCCCGGCATGGCCACGTCCAGCAGGGCGAGGTCGAAATTGCGTTCCCGCACGGCGTGGATGGCGGCCAGTCCTTCTTCCAGCGCCAGCACCTCGTAGCCGGATGCGGTCAGAACATCCGTCAGAGCATGCCTGATGCTGTCGTCGTCCTCCGCAATCAGAATGGTATAGGCTGAATCACTCATCGTTTGATTCTATAAAACCACAATGTTTCCCCTGTTGTATAGAGAAACCTGCGCCCTTTCAGTAACAATGCCATAACAGGATGTCTCCCGGCAGAGCCTCTTCAGTTATGCCGGAGCTTCTGGAACGGGGGAGGAAGGCTGCCGGAGGGAATTTCAATGGCCTCCATAGGGCCGGGGACGATTCCCTCAAAGAACGGCGTGCCTTTGTAGGAAAGGATGATTTTGGAGTGCACCATGCTGCCTGTAGTCTGGCGCAGGAAATCCGCATCCCGGAAGACCAGGAGCGTCTTTCCGTTTTCCCCGGCTACAGGGCGGCACTGGAAGTTGCCAAGAGGCGTTCCGTCAGCCGCCGTCATCTGGACGGGCAGCATATAGGCTTCCGAAAAGGAAGGTGCGTAAACACCCCAGAAGGAGGTGAGCGCCATAACGACGGCGATCACGATGCCGACAATGATTTTTGTGGAGGTGGACATGCGGAGGACGGTATTCTGAACCGCACGTCCACCTCCGGTACGGAGGCCGTGCGGCGTCAGCGTTGTTGAAGCCATTCGGCGGCCTGGGGGGCGTAATACGTAAGGATCATATCAGCCCCGGCGCGCCGGATGGAGATTAGAGTCTCCAGAACGGTTTCCCGTTCATCCAGCCAGCCGGAGGCTGCGGCGGATTTGATCATCAGGTACTCCCCGCTGACATGGTAGGCGGCTATGGGGAGGGTCACCTGCTTCCGCATGGCGGCCATGACGTCCAGATATAATGTGGCGGGCTTCACCATCAGGATGTCCGCTCCCTCCGCTTCATCCAGCTGCGCTTCCCTCAGGGCTTCCCGGATGTTGCCGGGATCCATCTGATAGGTTTTCTTATCCCCTTCCTTGGGCGCGCTCTCCAGAGCGCCGCGAAACGGCCCGTACAGCGCGCTGGCGTACTTGGCGGTATAAGCCATGATGGAGACGTCGTCCAGGGCTTCGGAATCCAGGGTGGCGCGGATGGCGGCCACGCGGCCGTCCATCATGTCGCTGGGGGAAACGATGTCCGCCCCGGCATCCGCGTGGCACAACGCCTGGCGGCAGAGAACCTCCACGGAGTCGTCGTTGAGGATTTCCATCGTTCCGTCGGAGCGGAATTCCACCAGGCCGTCATGGCCGTCGGAATTGTAGGGATCCAGGGCTACGTCCGTCATGACGGTGATGCCCGGCACTTCGCTTTTGAGCGCGTAAATGGTGCGCGGGATGAGGCCGTCAGGGTTGCAGGCTTCGCAGGCGTCCGGCGTTTTTTTCTCATCCGGAATGGCTGGAAAAAGATCCAGCGTCCGGATGCCCAGATCCATCAGGCGCTTAGCTTCCTCCACCAGTCCCTTGACGCTCCAGCGCGTGCAGCCCGGCAGGGAGGGGATGGGCTGGTTCCCGGTCCCTTCATGGACGAAGACGGGATAGATGAGGTGTTCCGGGGAAAGGGAGGTTTCCCGGATAAGACCCCGGATGTTGGCGGATTTTCTGTTGCGGCGAGGCCGTATCGGTAGATTCATCATGGTGTGGTAATGAAAAGGTTTTTAGGAAGGCATGGCGTTCCGGGACGGATATGATCAGGGAGCCTTGGGGGCCTCCAGTTCCAGCGGCTGTTCCGCATCGGCCCCGGCGAGCATCCAGCCGCCGTCTGTTTGGATGAAGTGCAGGTTGTTGACGGAGAATTCATTTCCAACTGCTGTACGCACGCCGATGGTGGCCTTGATTCCGGCGCAGCCGTCTCTGGCGGCGGGAATATACGCCGCTTTGACTTCGGGAACGTCTTTTCCCCTTACCCTGGTGTGCGGGGTGGGAATCCTTCCCATGACTGTTTTCAATTGGGAGAGCGCGTCTTCAAATTCCTTCACGGAGGCGAAGTTGGACGGGGCCAGCATGCGCATCATGGCCAGGCTGTCCCGGTTCGCCAGGGCGCGGCCGGCGGCGGTTACGGCCTCTTCCGGCGTGGGAAAGGACAGCGGAGGATACGTCCGATGGAAATCCGCCATGATGCGGGCGGTGGTGGATTCGTCCGGTTTCAGATTCCAGGAAGCGAAAGCGTCCGTCAGGTTCATCTTGAAGACGGGAAGGCCGTCTGTGGGATCCTTGGTTTTTTCCAGCGCATAGCGGTAAATAAGAGCGGGTTTGTCTATGTCCGGCATGCTCATGCGCGGCGGCAGGATGGTCATGGCTCCGATGCTGTGGATGTCCTTGCCGTTCTTCTTCGCGTTGTTTTTATTGGCTTCCTCCTGCTGGTCTTCTTCACGGCTGTTCGGGGCCATCTGGTCGTCCGGATGGGGGCTCAGGGGAACCAGGATGGTATTCGGAAAGGTCATGAAGCTGAGGTGGGTAGGCTGGATATAGCGGTTTTCCTCCCTTCTGTCCTGGAGGCGCATGGCCTTGACCACGGGAATGAGGCGTGCGCTCTGGGTAATGGCGGATTCCGTATAATACGGGGAAACGAGCAGGGCGGCGATGAGGGCCGGGTTATTCCCCTTCACGGCCCGGATGAGCAGGTTCTTGAGTTCGTCGTCCGTTGTTCCCTTGACGTTTTCCTGGCGGAAACGCTTGATATGTTCCAGGGCGGCTTTAACGGCGGCTACGGAGTACTGGTGTGCGAGGACGAAAATTTTCTTCTTGGCCTCCGAGGACAGTTTTTCTGCTTCTCCCCGGATGCGGTCGTCAAAGGGAAGGAATGTGTTGTCAAAGCTTCCGGGAGTCAGGGACGCCTGCCACCGGCCTTCTTTTTTCACCAGGGCCACGGCGGTGGCCGCATAAACGTACGGGTTGGCCTTGTCCGGCAGCAGGATGTAGGCCATTGCCAGGTCGCCTTCGGCAATGATGGAGTCTTCATCCACAAAGGGCGGACGTTCCGGGGCCGCTCCGGTGACATACCCTTGAACCGCCTCCATGCGGGAAAGGATGCTTTTCAGCCTGAGTTGGCTTACAAAGGGGGAAGTGGCGGGCAATGACTTGTACGGCTCGTGTTTCCAGTCCGTTTTTTCCTGAAGGGCGCGGAGCAGCAGTTTGGCCGCGTTCAACGGCGTGCTCTGGTCCGGAACGGGGCCCGTGGACGGAGCCTTGTTTTCCGCAGCCTGATCCATATTGATCCGGAAACGGACAGGAGCGCCCTCTGGCGGCTGGCCGCCCCGGGAAAACCCGCAGCAGAGGCAGAGGCAGAAAAGGGAGAGGGGGAGGATGTTCATGACCGCTGGCCGCCACTATGGCATAAACGGCTGCGGGTGTAAATCATTCGTTGGGAATGTTGACGCGGCTGTTGCCGCAGGGCGGACAACCCTGAACTCCGGGGAAAAGCGAACGAAAAGGGGGGAAGGATGCGTCCCGGAAGAAGAATCCGGAAGCCGGAGGAAAGGGCTTTTCCGCGGCGTTCATGCCTTGAATTTTCGGGAAGAAGGTCTTTTTGCATTTGCCAACAGCGTTTAAGAGAGGTTTACTGATGCGCGTATGTCCGAACACAAGGAAAGAAAGACTCTTGAAGAACGCCAACAGATGTCTGATTTGGAACGGCTGCGCCACTCCTGCGCGCACGTTCTGGCTACGGCCATTTGCCGCCTCTGGCCGGATGCCCAGCTGGCCGGCGGGCCTGCCGTGGATAACGGTTTTTATTACGACGTGGAGCTGGACCACCGCATCAGCACAGAGGACTTTGAACGCATTGAGGAGGAGATGAAAAAAGTGGTGAAGGAAAACCAGGTTTTCCAGAAGGAAGTCATTTCCCGCGCGGATGCCATGAAAATGGCGGAATCTGGGGAGCTGGGCGCCCTGGGCCCCCGCAGTGAGCCTTCCCGCTTCAAGATTGACCTGTTGAACGACATCCCGGAAGACGAGGAGATTTCCCTCTACCGAAACGGGGATTTTACGGACCTGTGCGCCGGTCCTCACGTGGGCCGCACGGGCAACTGCAAGGCATTCAAAATCATGAGCGTGGCGAGCGCCTTCTACAAGGGGGACAAAAACCGCCCCATGCTCCAGCGCATTTACGGCACCTGTTTCCCGAACCGCACCCAGCTTGACGAACACCTGGAACGGCTGGAAGAGGCGCGGCGCCGCGACCACCGCAAACTGGGCCGCGAACTGGGCCTGTTCTGCATTGACGAATCCGTGGGGCAGGGGCTCATCCTCTGGAAGCCCAAGGGGGCTCTTATCCGCCGTTCCCTGCAGGACTTCATCACGGAAGAGCTGGACAAGCTGGGCTACTCCCAGGTGTACACGCCCAACATCGGCAAGCTGGACCTGTACCGCACATCCGGGCACTTCCCGTATTACCAGGAAAGCCAGTACGCGCCTATCCCGGAACGGGACGCCATGGAAAAACTCAGCCAGGAGGGGGCTTCCTGCGCGGAACTGTTCAACGGCCTGGCCACCGGCACCATTGAGGGCTATATGCTCAAGCCGATGAACTGCCCCCACCACATCAAGATTTACGCGAATGACGCCCACTCCTACCGGGACCTTCCCGTGCGGCTGGCGGAATTCGGCACGGTGTACCGTTGGGAACAGAGCGGAGAGCTGGGCGGTATGACGCGCGTGCGCGGTTTCACGCAGGATGACGCCCATATCTTCTGCACGCCGGACCAGCTGGCCGGGGAAATCCGCCAGTGCCTGGGCATCGTGAAAACTATTTTCGGCACGCTGGGCATGACTGACTACCGCGTGCGCCTTTCCATGCGCGACCCGGAAAGCGACAAATACGTGGGTTCCCCGGAAAACTGGGACAAAGCGGAACAGGCCCTGCGGGAAGCCGCGGAATGGCTGGGGGCGGACTACAGCGAGGAAGCTGGGGAAGCCGCCTTCTACGGCCCCAAGATTGACTTCATCGTGCGCGACGCCATCGGCCGCGAATGGCAGCTGGGCACCGTGCAGGTGGACTACAACCTGCCGGAACGCTTTGACCTCCATTACACCGGAGCGGACAACAAGCCGCACCGGCCCGTGATGGTGCACCGCGCCCCCTTCGGCTCCATGGAACGCTTCACGGGGCTTCTGATTGAACACTTTGAAGGGAAATTCCCCACCTGGCTTTCTCCGGAACAGGTGCGCGTGCTGCCCATCTCCGACAAGGTGACGGACGTGGCCGCCGCGCATCGCGCCGCCCTGTCCGCCAGGGGAGTGCGCGTCACGGTGGACGAAACGCCGGATAAAATCGGCGCCAAAATCCGCAACGCCCGCCTGGACCGCGTTCCCTACATGCTGGTGCTCGGCCAGCGGGAGGCGGAAGACGGCACCGTCTCCGTCCGCCACCGGGACAAGGGGGATCTGGGGGCGATGCCCTTTGAGCAATTTGCGGACCTCGTGGCCCGGGAAATCGCGGAGCGTCATATTTCTCCCGTGATTTGAGTTGCCAAGTTATTCCTTTTAGTTTAGTAGTATCCGGACGTGCCAACCAAGCCAACGAAGAATAATGACGGAAATCGCCGCCGCGACCGCGGCGATCAGACTCGGATCAATGAACGGATTCGTGCGCCCCGCGTGCGGGTAGTGACTGCCAACGGCGACCAGCTGGGCGTCATGAACACGCGCGACGCGCTGGAAAAAGCCAGGGCTCTTGGTCTGGACCTGGTGGAAGTGGCCGGCAATGCCGATCCGCCCGTATGCCGCGTGGTTGATTACGGCAAGTACAAATACCAGCAGGCCAAACTCCAGAAAAACAACAAGAGCCGAACCGTCAAGCTTAAGGAAATCAAGCTCCGCATCGGTACGGATACCAATGACTATAATGTGAAAATGGCCCGTACGGAAAGCTTTCTGGATCATGGCCACAAGGTCCGTTTCCAGCTCCGTTTCCGCGGTCGTGAGAACGCCCACCAGGAGCTTGGCTACGACGTCTTCAACAAAGTCATCGCGGACATGAAGACCATGGCGCAGGTGGACCAGGCCCCGCGCCTGGCCGGCAACACCATGCACATGGTGCTTTCCCCGCTCCCTGCCCAGCAGCGCGTGAAGAAATTCACCGCCCACCTGGATAAGGACTTCGATTCCGAAGACTCCGCCTTTGACGCGGAAGACGACGAGTAAAACGCCTCTCCCCGTCTTTATACGTCTTAACGAACCTTCCTCCTCTGCAACATGAGGTGGAAGGTTTTTTGCTGTCCAAAAAGATGAGAGAATTATTTTTTCATAATAGGATGATACTGAATAGGGTGTATTTATGGAAATATTTATAAAATTTTGAAATTTTATTCATTGATGATATTATTCTTGCTCCCTAAATCCAATTGAACAACCATGAACTACGGTTATATTAGAGTGAGCAATGATAAGCAAACTGTTGAAAATCAGCGTTTTGAAATCAGTAATTTTTGCATGCGCGAAAATATCCGCATTGACGGCTGGATAGAAGAAACGATCAGCGGAACAAAAGCCTATAATAAACGACAGCTGGGCAGTCTTTTGAAAAAAGTTCAGAAAGGTGATCTCATTATTTGTGCGGAACTTTCCCGTCTTGGTAGAAATCTGTTCATGATTATGGAGATTCTCAACATCTGCATGGGCAGGGAATGCAGAGTCTGGACGATCAAAGACAACTATCGCCTGGGGGATGACATCCAAAGCAAGGTTCTTGCTTTCGCCTTTGGCTTATCTGCCGAGATTGAACGCAATCTCATCAGCCAGCGTACCAAAGAGGCTTTGGCACGTAAAAAGGCTGAAGGGGTGATTCTTGGCAGGCCTAAAGGCAGAAAGTCGGACCCGTCCAAATATAAATTATCCGGTAAGCTCCCCTTGATACAATGTCTTCTGAAAGAAGGCGTTTCAAAGCGTCAGATCGCAAAAATATGCAAAGTGGATCGTAATACCTTAGCCAGATATTTAAACGAATATGGCTGTAGAGAAATGCTTGGAGTTTAATTTATCCTCCTTGATTCCGTAAAATTGTAGCGACAAAAAAGGACCGATTTTGCGTGGCAGAGACATAAAACGCTATGGATATAACTGGGCAAACCTGTGGATTATTAACACCCACAATGGTATCAAAGGAAAGCTACCTCGCATAGATGTTAATGAATATCCGGCTATAAAAGCACATTTAGATCAATACTGGGATACAATATCCAAAAGAGCAGATAAAGGAGATACCCCATACAATCTTCGTAACTGTGCCTATATGGAGGATTTTTCTAAGCAACAAATTATATGGATTGAATTGTCAGACGAACCAAAATTTGCATTAGTAGAAAACATAACATCGCTTAATACAATTTTCTTTATGACAGGTGAACATATCTTGCATGTGCTAGGTCTTCTCAACTCTAAATTAATAACATGGTATTTTCATCATTGTATAGGGACAACTTCTGGCGTAGGTACTAACAGATGGCTTAAATATACAATTGAACAAATTCCAATGGTTACCGCTAATAGAGAATTGGAATTAATGGTTTCTTCTATTAGCAAGCATTATAAAATAGACGTCAATATAGCAATCGACAATTTCGTTTGCAAGTTATATACATTAACAGAAAAAGAAAAGCATTTTATAATAAATCAATAAAATATTATGATTTTACTTTATTATTTCTGAATTGTTTGTTTTAGTCTTGTTTTATTCATATTCTCCGTTATTTATCTGAGCAATTCTTTTAATATCAACAGTCAGAAGCTTTTGAAAATTTTACGGAAGGATTATTCTAAAAATAATGTACAAACAATCAGATTGATTAAGCATAATTATTTATCAATACCCATTCAATTTCAGAATCAGTAAGTTCGTATAATGAGAATATTTTTTTATTAAGTTGTTTATCAAGTTCATCTGAATATTCCGTTTGTATTGCCTTAACCAAGTTGGCGAAAAACTCTTCGACATCTTTGTCAATCTGTTTCACAATGACCTTCTCCATATATATTTTTCCTAACTCTCTCCTATCTTCCCCTAAACTCGGAAACAAATCCTTATATATAGCTTTAAAGAGTTGAGAGTTGAAGAATGAGGTTAAATATGCAGGTGTAGTAGTAAGCGCTATAAAACATTTTTGATTTGTGAAATAACCATCTTTATCATAAACGAATGGAAGGTATTTTGTCATATTGGGATACACGATTTTTGGCCTAAAAAAATCCTCCCAATAGCCAATACTATCCTGGGTTTCAAACCATTTATTATTCGTTTTTTTTCGTGATTTGATCTTTTCTCCATTGATAACATAACTCTTTCCTGTTTGTTCTAGTCTTTCTTTTCCGATAGACAACAAATGCGTTTTTACTGCAGGATAGTCTTCAATATTATAATGACGGGATGGGAAAGTAGCAATCAACCATAATCCAGCCCAATTGTATTCATAGCGCTTAATATCTCTGCCACGCAAAATCGGTCGTATTAGTTCCTCTGTCCTCTTGCGTTCATCAGCATCCTTGCAGTTGGAAAGTATTTCATTTCGTTTCTCTGTCGATATGATGAAGGCATCATTACAGCCTGTTAATACACCACGGTAAATTTGAATATCCCAATCCTTCAACGGCGTACCTACAGCCTCAATCTTGCGCTTGATGCTCTGTTCAATGGGGGAAAGGATGACCCAGCTTTCATCGTTATTAAACTGGCAAAGAATATGTTCCTGCTGAACAAAATCGCTCAAATTATTAACGACACTGTCCTTGTTTTGATTGTTGGCAACGGCACAGGTCGTCTGTGAAGAATATGAGGATTTTTCAAAAAGTAAAATATTCGTATCAACAGTGGCACTTTCAAAAATCTTAATCCCGGCAAAATCGATGAGAAGTAAAGGATTTGTCTTCTGCGTAAAGAAAGCGCGGGTTTTGTCTCCGTATCCTGCACGCATCCATTTGTTAGACGTGATATAACAGAGATGCCCATTCTCTTTTAGGAGTTGCCATCCCCGTTCGTAGAACAGGCTGTAGATGTCCCCTGTTTTTTTGAAGGTTTGGAAGCTGCAATGTTTGTAGCGTTCAGAAAGTTCGCCGTTGTTATTTTGTAATTGAATATAAGGGGGATTGCCGATGACGACATCGAAACCGTCGTTGACGCCAAACATCCATTCCGGATCGAAGAACGAGGAAACAGCATTCTGATCGTAAGGATTCCAGGAAGTCAGTTTTTCCAATTTCTCAGCTAATCCTTTTTGTTGGGAGTTTTTTGTTTGTTCCCAAGCGATGATTTTACGGCATTCTGTTATGGACTTATCAATTTCTTTACGTTTTTCTTGATGAAGATCTTTTTTAAACAGGGAATGAGTCACATTGGTGGATTCGAAGCCAAGCAAATCCATTTGACGTTCTTGAGATGTTTCATCAACCCAGTTCTCATGAACGTATTGGAGACGTTCTGTTTCTAGTTCGGCAATGCGTCGTTCGTTTGCCTGAATTTTGTCATCATTAGGAGTGATGCTCAAGTGAGTTAAATGGGAAATGATTTCTCGCCTCTTTTTTTCATCTTCTTTTCTGAGACGTCTTTTTTCAGAAGCTGTTTTTGCATGGAAGTGCTGGTGTCTGATTTCCTTAAGTTGTTGTCTTAGTTCCGTCAGTATTTCATCATCCAGATTAAGTTGATTATTGTCTTCTGCCTTTAAAGAAAGGAGAGAGTCTGCAGAGACAAATTTTGTTTCCAGGTTGGGAAGGGTAGGTATTCCTAGATTGTCCTTAGAAGGATCCTTTTCACAGTCGCAGATAAGAGAGATGAAGAAACGAAGTTTGGTGATTTGAGAGGCTATGCTTTGAATGTCGCAGCCATAGAGACAATTTTCAATGATAAAAAGTTTGAGTTTGTAAACACTTTCTTCCGGATGGATTTTTTGAAGAATGTCCACCATGCGGATTAAAAGCCCCATAGGAAAGGCTCCTGAACCGCAAGCAGGATCAATGATTTTGATTTGTTTCAGCTTGTCAGCAATGTTTTTATAATCTTCCCCCTGATCAGGAGCCTTCTTAAAATCATCAGTGAACAGGGATTGGACGAGTTCTGAATCCCCCAGATAAGCCTTCAGGCTTTCATCTACCATGTAATTGACAATTTCTCTGGGAGTGTAGAAAGAACCGCTTTGGTTGCGGGCTGTTTCTTTGGTTTCCGGATTATAAGCGCCTAAAAGATTTTCAAAAACCTTGCCGAGAAGTTCCGGATCCAAAGCAACCTGTTGTTCGTTGGGAGTATTTTCTTCAATGGTAAAGTTATAGCGGTTGAGAATGGAGTATAGTCCTTTATCTTTTTTAAAGAATAATTCATTGGGGATGAATGCTCTGTATTTAAAGTTACCATTTGGAGCTTTTTGAGCGTTACGGCTGAATCCATCATCATAATAAGGACTTTCAACGCCATCGAATTTTTTGATTTTGTCCAGACATTCAAACAATCCTCCGTTGAGGAAAGGGACTTCCGCGAACAAGTCTATGACTTGTTCTTCTGAAATGGAAAAAAGTTCCGAATATCGATAGAGTGTTTTTAAGTCTTTATCCCCATCAGTTTTTGCAAAACCACGTTTTTTCCCCTCTTCATCAATGACCGCTCTATTGAGTGTGGCAAAAAAGAGATTTTGAAGGATTGCATTGTAGTAGTTCCCCTGAGTTTTTGAATTGGGAGCGAAGTCTTTTAATATAGAGCTAAGTTTGTTTTCATCAAAAAGAGCATCAGGAACCAAGTCTTTCTGTTTGATAAACCAGACGAACATGATGCGGGTAATCATACGGATAATTTTGACATCAATATTTTCCCTGTCATCATCAGGAGTAGAAGTCTTGTTGGGGAAAGTAATGCCTGCTTCGTCGTTTACCGCCCACTGATACCATTCAAACAAATCTTTATAAAATTGTTTGGTAAGCGCTTCCACGGAAAAGGCTTCCATGAAAGATTTAAAAGTGATGCCTTGTCGTTGCAGCATTAAAAAACGGCTTACGGGCGTATTATAGTAATTATTTTCATTACCGAATACATAGGTGTATCGTTTAGGCGATGTTGTCTCACCTTTAATATCACAAATGAATGATAAGCGCCAATGGTCGCCACTGTCGAATACCACTAATGCCGCATCAAATTCTCCCCAATTGGGATTGATGAATGACTTTACAAGATTACGAAGTCCTACACGTTTGTTTGCAACAGAGCCTTGACGGATATTATAGTGGAACAAACCGATACGGTAACTATCAGCAGTGTCTATGTTGCCCAAATAGTAGCCTTCATCCGAAGTGCTCTTAATGATTTTTTCAGGTTCCGTTCTCAATGCGCTTGCATTGAAAAAGTGTTGCAAGAAAGAATACCATTGCACCAAGTTGAATGACGATTGGAACAGGTTTCTCAAACTATCTGGCGTATATGCAGTTGCCATAGTAATGTTTACTTGAATGATTCTGAAATTATGATTTGAGGATTGGAAATATCTTGAGCATCGTGGCGTTGTTCTTTGTTCATTGTCTGATATTCTTTGAGCAAGCCGGTGATTTTCGTTTGCAGTTCATACTCGTCCTGTTTCATCTTTTCATGGTCATTCTTGTACTCACGCGACAAAGCTTTCAAGTAGCGTGGCAGTCGGGCATAGATGCCTTCATTGATATATCCCTTCAGTACATCGCATTGCAATTTCAGTTCACTGTCGGTGGTTATCTGCTTGATGGTATTCAGAAATTTGTTGGCTTCAAGTGAAGTCTTGTCAAGGTCGGTGCGGTTGATAGATGATGTGTCAGCCGCTTCCACATACTCGGTGATATATTGAGCCAAAGCGCTGTTCACATGCCTGTAGTGTTGTTCTTCATTAGAAAATGGCTCTGGCTGTTCTTCAGGCTTGGCTTTGAGATATTTTACCGCTTCAAGGAGATCTATAACCTTTACACCTGTTGCTGTTGCCAAATAGAACTCTGTCTTCACATTGGAAGAGACGAAGATTATTGATTTTCCGCTATGCTTGCCCGTATTTCGCATTACTCGGCTCTTCATCGGCAGTGCCTTGATTTTGTGATAAAGTTTGCGGTCTCTGTTGTAGAGTTCACGTACTTCACGCAATAGGGCAATTTTTTCGTCGATACTGTCTTTTACATTATTGTCGAACATTTGGAACTCCTTAACAATCTCCTCTCTGGAGTAGATTTGAGCGTCTTCGCCAAATGCCGAATGGAAACCCTGCAACTTAACAAGAGCATTCTTGTATAACTGAATTTCCTTATTGCCCTGTTGTGATGGGTAGAATATATAGTTGTGGATGTTGGGAGCAACCGAACCGATACGGTTTACACGGCCGATACGCTGCATCAATCGAGTGGCGTTCCAAGGCGAATCGTAATTGACAATGACATTAGAACGATGCAGGTTTACACCTTCCGCCAAAACATCCGAGGTGATGATAATATTATACCTCATTGAGTTACTGCCGAAGTTGGCATCAAAATTCTCCTTGATAGTCTGCTCCAAGCGGTTGCGGTTGGCGGCTGTAACCATTAAAACGTCGGTACGGCCTATTTCTTTCGTCAATTTATCGTATAGGTAATTCAGTGTGTCCACACTTTCAGAGAACAACACTAATTTGCCCGATAGATTTATCTCCTTGTTGAAGAAGTTATGAGTAAGGTGTTCTAGGAACTTGTCAAATTTAGGGTCGGCATTTTCTTTTTCCCAATCTCTATTGAGTTGTTCCAATATTACACGGTCGTGATGGAGCATTTCAAGAAAATTGGGCCTGAAAGCATCTGCGGCAAAAACAATATCTTCGGCAATATATCCCTTTGCAACTGCATATTCAATAATCTGGTCAAGCTCCATATCCTTTGCCTGAAGGTCTTTTATCTTCAAGTCGGGAGCAATGATTATCTTGTCCTCCTCGAACATCTTAATCATATCAGTTGTGATGCGAAGAAGTGTGCGAAGCGATTTTTTGAAAGCATAGAAACTACTTTCCAGTCGCTTAACCATATGCACACGATAGATGCCAGCCAATGTCTGACCGATATGTACAGCATTTTTGTACTTACTACGATATTCAGGTTTCAAGAACTCTACGGCTCGATAGCGAGCATACGATAGCCCTTTACCTTCGGGATTTTCTTCTGATTTGCCATCGGTCAGTTGTTTCAGTGTTTCATAGAATCGGGCACTTGTATTTTTGTCCATTATGTACTCCAATTCATTCGGTGGCAGAATCTTCGGGAATATAATACCCTGCGACTTGATGTCAGCTTCGTAATCATGGTCGTTGAGAATGTTGTTGCGTGTACGGCGAACAGTTACCTTGTCGATCACTTTACTGCGTATTTGCTCATATATTTTATCTACTTCGGATGTAACATCGCGTTGGTCGCGTTCACGCATCAACTTTTTATAGTCATCGATAATTGGCTTAAAGAATTTTTTAAGATTTGGAATTCCATCGATGGTACAGCTCTGACTGTTTTGGAATAGCAACAATTGATTCTGCAAATCATCAGGGCGGTTGTTTAATGGCGTTGCAGAGAGAAGCATAACCTTTTTCTGTGAACTTTTGAGCAATCCCGTATTGGCACAAGGAGACTTGCATATTTTCTGCAACTCATCGTACTTTCCCGAACTGTCGCTGCGAAAACCGTGTGCTTCATCGACTATGATTAGGTCAAACTCCTCTTTGTCTTTATATTGGGCACGTCCTTCAAGAATCTTCAACAGGCTGCCATTGGTGATGAATTGTGCCTTTTTGTAGATGCCGAACAACTTGAATGTATTCTTCCAGTTGTCTTCAAGTGCAGGAGGATAAACGACAAGAATATTGGTGTTTTTGCCGTTAGCCTCTACAAAGCGTTTGGCAATCATTGTGGCAATCATTGTCTTACCCAAACCTACTACATCGGCAAGAAACAAACCGTTATGTTGCATTAACATCTGATAGCCTTGGATTACAGCATCTTTCTGATATTTTAAATCCTTGACACCATAGGGCAATTGAATGGAAAAATCATCTTCCACTTGGTCTCCAAAAGTGTCGATAAGCACTTTGATATATAATTCGTATGGTGTAGGCTGACAGCCTAGGTATGTTTTCTTCTTGTAGTTATCTATGTCCTCTGCGGTAAGAGGTATAGCTTCGTTCCATAAAGTCCAGAACTCATCGGAGCAATACTTGACATCGTCAAAGTCTTTCATCGCCACATTGAGTTCATATTGTGGCGGTTGCTTGATGCCCAATCCCGAATTGGAGATATTGGACGAGCCCATAATAACCCACCCATCGCTATGCTCGCTATGATTCTGTGGCAAACAGAGATAGAATTTTGCGTGCAGATTCTTTGTGGCGTGGATGCGCATTTGTAAGCGTCCCGAAACAAGATCTTCGCACATCTGCAAAATTCCTTCTTCAATTTCAGGAGCATATTGGGCATTTACAATATCCTCCCTGAAGTCATTATGATAGATTTCTTTTGCCTTATTCTCATTTGTAAGCCAAAGCAGAGCCTTGTTGTGCTTACGAAAAATGTCATCGATATTGATACCAACCAATATCTTGATTTCTGAAATATCGCCCAACTCTTTACGCAATTTGAAGTAACCCGATGAACGAAAGAAACCTACAACTGCCAAGAAGCGGTCGAATGTTGCCATCTCCGATGCGATACCTTTCAGCTTATCGAAAAGTGTATTACCTGTTTTATTGTTGAAAAATTTGGAACTCATGGAGGTGGGTTTTTTACAAAATGAACAAGAAAGCGGCTCTTAATATGAATAATATTGTACTATCTTCCATGTCAACGAAATATTGCTATCAATGGGTATGGTATTCTGGAGAGATATGAAGAAAGGTTAGGTAAGACAGAGTGAGGTAGAACGAGAAAAATAAAGAAGAAACAACGGAGGAGATGGAAGAAATGATACATCAAAATTATGTTTGCGTTTACATAGTGTTTCTTCCTGTAAAATCCTATATTTTTTTCTGAAAAGGCTGCATGCGGCACATGGTGGCGGTGCGCCAGAGCCATTCCAGGGGGCCGTACAGGAAATGGCTTAGCCAGAGGCGGCAGGCCCATGCCTGGAGGAGGAAGACGGCCACGGCCGCGCACAGGCATGGCCACGGTCCCATGTCCTGGGCCAGGCCCAGCCCCCACCCGAAGAAGAGGAAGGTGAAGACCAGCGTCTGGGTGACGTAGCAGGTCAGCGTGCATTTGCCGGCGCTGCTGAGCAGCCGGGTGGGCAGGGGAAGGCCGGGATGGGTGAACAGCAGGACGGCGGCGGAGACGAAAGCCACGGTATAGGAGAGGTTTTCCCATGGATGCAGGAGACGGGCTGCATCCGCTTCCAGAGGGGCGCCCAGCTGCGGGATGAGGTACAGGCGCATTGCCAGCAAAGCCAGGAACAGGAGCCCGGCCACGCCCAGCGTCCGCAGGAACAGGCGGCGTTTGTTGGGCGCGTCTTCAAAGGTGCGCCATCTGCCCGCCAGCATGCCCAGGATGAAGAGGCCTATCGTCTGCCAGAGGCGGCCGCTGAGCAGGAAGAACTGCCATTTGCCCGCCTGGCCCTGCGTCAGGTTCCACAGGGCCGCCTGGCCCCAGCTGCCGTGGGCATACAGGAATTCCCGCGTGGGGCCCGCAGCCGGGGAGCCCGTATGGAACCAGCCGGAGGAGTGGGGCCACCAGTCCGCCAGCCCGGCATGGTTCAGCAGGTCCATAAGTATGACCGGCTGAATCAGGCACAGGGCGCAGAGGGTGATGAGCAGGGGAGTACCGCATTTGTAGAGCATGACCAGGGCAAAGCCCAGGGTGCCGAAGAGGGTGAGGATGTCTCCGTCATAGAACAGGGTATGCGCCAGACCCAGCAGGAACAGGAGCGTCAGGCGCCACATGAAGCGTTTCCGGAAGTCGATTCCTTGTTGCTCCCGCCTGTCCAGCTGGATGAAGAAGCTGAGGCCGAACAGGAAGGAGAAGAGCAGGAAGGATTTGCTGACAAAGAGATGTTCATAGGCCCAGTCCGCCGCGCTGTTGGCCGCGGCCTGCCATCCCTCCGCCGGGGGCATGGGAAGGTACAGGTTGAAGTGGTCGTGCGTGTGGACGATGACAATGCCCAGCAGGGCCAGAGCCCGGAGGATATCCAGAATGGTGATGCGCGCGGCCGGAAGCGGCGTTCCGGCGGGAGTCCGGGCGGTCATGGCGTCAGCAGGGGCGGGAAAAGGATGGGAGCAGTTCCGCCGCGCGCCTTCTGGCCCATTGGTCCGCTTCCAGAATGGGAGCCAGTTCCCCGCGGGGATCCGCCGGGGTGTGGTCGTCCATGACGGCCTCCACCAGTTTCCAGATGCCGGGGAAGGATATCTGGCCGTGGATGAAAGCATTCACCGCCGCTTCGTTGGCGGCGTTATAAACGGCGGCCAGGGTGCTGTTGCCGGCTCCGGCCCTGCGCGCCAGGTCCAGGGCGGGGAAGACGTCCGTGCGGGGTGCCTCGAACACCAGCCGGCCGATTTCCGCAAAATTGAGCTGCTTCAGGGAGTTGGGAACGCGGTCCGGCCATGTGACGGCGTACTGGATGGGGAAGCACATGTCCGAGCTGCTCATCTGGGCCAGCACCGTGCCGTCCCGGTATTCCACCATGGAGTGCACAATACTCTGCGGGTGGACGATGACGTCCACTTTTTCCATGGGAACGTCAAAGAGCCAGCGGGCTTCAATCATTTCCAGCCCTTTATTGAACAGGGTGGCGGAGTCTATGGTGATTTTGCGGCCCATGCTCCAGGTGGGGTGCTTGAGGGCCTGTTCCAGCGTGACATGCTCCAGATCTTCCCTGTTCCAGGTGCGGAAGGGACCGCCGGAGGCCGTCAGAATCAGGCGGGAGACGGCTTCCGGGCCGCCGTGGTTGCCGTTCAGGCACTGGAAAATGGCGTTGTGTTCGCTGTCCACCGGAAGCACCTGCACACCGGCCCGGCGGGCTTTTTTCATGACGATTTGCCCGGCCATGACCAGAATTTCCTTGCTGGCGATGGCCAGGTCCTTGCCTGCTTCAATAGCGGCCAGCGCGGGTTTGAGACCGGCGGTTCCCACGATGGAGATTAACACCATGTCCGCCTCCGAGAGCTGCGCCAGGCGGCACAGCCCTTCTTCTCCCGTTTCCACCTGCGCGCCGGGGAGAGCGCGCGCCAGCTCGTCCGCTGCGGACGAGTCGAAGATGCATACGCTGCGCACGTTGAATTCGCGCGCCTGGCGGGCCAGCGCCTCCACGCTGGTTCCTGCGGCCAGCCCCACGATTTCCATTCTGTCCGGAATATCCCGGGCGACTTTCAGAGCGCTGGTTCCGATGGAACCGGTGGAGCCCAGGATGACGACGCGTCGTTTCTGCATAACGGAGAAGCATCATGCAAAAAATACGGTCCCTTGACAAGCCGGGGGGATGAAAATTTTCCCCGTGCCGCATGGGCCGTTTTCCCGTCAGCCCGGTTTTATTCCGGCGGGCCGGGGAAAGGCCGCCACGCGTTCGTGCCGCAGGCGGTTTGTGCCGTGGGTTGCTGCGTTCCTGCTGGCTCGTCAAGCAGGGATGGCGGGAAAAGAGCGGGCCTGGAACGTGAAGGAATGTTCCGCCGCATGGAAAAGGGTTGTATTTTCCTCCGGAGGGCGTATAGGATGGCACGAATGAAGCGCATCGCCGTGTATGCCGGTAGTTTCGACCCTCTGACCAATGGTCATTTATGGATGATCAGGCAGGGCGCGAGGATGTTTGATGAGCTGATTGTGGCCATGGGCGACAATCCGGACAAGCGTTATACGTTTTCCCATGAGGAACGCATGGATATGCTGCGGGTGGCTCTTTCCGATATGCCGGATGTGCGCATTGCCGAGTTCCACAACCGCTTTCTGGTGGATTTCGCCAATGAACACGGGGCTACGTTCATGCTGCGCGGCATCCGTTCCACGCAGGATTACGAGTATGAACGCGTGATGCGCCATATCAATGCGGATATGGCCCCCAAGGTCTGTACGGTGTTCCTGATGCCTCCCCGGGATACGGCGGAGTTGTCCTCCAGCATGGTGAAAGGGTTGATTGGGCCGGAAGGCTGGGAGAGCCAGGTGAGCCGCTATGTCCCCCACAATGTATTCGCCATGTTGAAGGAGAAGTACCGTGAGGTTTTTCCGCGTTCCTAGCGGAGATTCCGGATTTCCGTTCCGTTATTCGCTGTCCGGTGGAGAGGGGGCAGGGGCGGAACGCCTGCGCCTCCTTCTGTCTTTCTGCTTTCTCATGCGCTGGATGACGCGGGCTCTTGCGGCGCATCGGCCCGTTTGCATTTGTTCCACAGCATCGCACAGTTCCCTGCGCGCCAGAAAGCGGTTGAGTTCCCTGGATCTGTCCGCATGGCATTTGACGGCGATGCCCGTGGGCGTGTGCCTGAGGTAAACGCAGTTGTTGGTTTTATTTACTTTCTGGCCGCCTCGCCCGCTTCCGCGGACAAAGCTTTCCTCCAGATCCTGTTCACGGATGCCCAGGGCCTCCATCCGTTCCCGGAGAGCCGCCAGTTTTTCAGGCCTGACCATAGCCGGAGGATTGCAGGGTGTTGACGCGCTGCCGGATAGCATGGCCCA
>OGFW01001110.1_pt1 | contig 22868 bp, 13 predicted proteins | sample 1570991 | NCBI WGS metagenome assembly OGFW01 (sample SAMEA2582074, study PRJEB24529) | metagenome | biome: Human gut stool | place: China | collected 2011
GATAAAAGCGATGTATCCGGGTAATGACGAGAGACGACAGGAGTATTTTTATAAAATTAATGAATATTCTCATCCGGATAGTGTAGCTAAATATGGAAATTATGCTTTTGTTTATAAATATAGGTCATGTTATTATACGACGGATGGTGTGGGGAATGCTTCGTTTGTTAATTTTGATGTAAATAAAGTTTATTGGAGGTTGGCCGATTTGATTCTATTGCGTGCAGAGGCTCGTTATCATTTGGGAAATGAGCCTGGAGCAATAGAGGATTTGGACAGAATTCGTAAGAGAGCCAATGCCGTATTGTTTGAAGATGCTCCGGAGGCTGATTTGAAAATGGCAATTTTCAGGGAGCGAGAAAAAGAATTGTTATTTGAAGACCAGCGTTTTTGGGATGTGATGAGGAATGGTTATGAAAAAACTGAGTTGCCGGAGTTCTATAGGGAGGCGTTAACAGATGTGGATATTAATAATGGAGCTCTTTATTTGCCTGTTCCTCCAGGAGCTTTTTACCTGAATCCGTTGATGTTGCAAAATGTTTATTGGTTGAATAAATTATAGAATTATGAAAGTATTAATATTGTCTTTGTTTGTGTTTATGATAACGCTTGTTTCTTGTAATACAGATTATAATTACATTGATTCAGGCTTGAGTAATGGTGTGCATGATTGCACAATGTATGATTACTTTAAAACGAATTCATATAATTGGGATACGACTCGTTTGATGATTGATAAAGCCGGATTGGCTGATTTATTTAAGGGAGAAGGGGGATATGATAAAATCATGTTTTTCGGACCGACCAATCATACGATTCGTAAATGGATGTATGACAATGAGTACAAGTGTGTAGTAGACATTCCAGAAAATGTGTGTCGGGAAATGATATTAAGACATGTAGTGGCTAAGCCGTTGTTGCGTATGGAGGTCCCTCTTGGCTCAAATAACGCAACAGTAGGAAGTGGACGGGAAGGAGGAATAGAGTTGACCGGTTTGGGTGGCAACAAAATGTGGTTATACGCAGTGCAGGAACCTTATTATGGGGTAGCAGGTGCAGGGTCTCGCTCTTTGTATCTGGAGTCTTTGGATTATCAGAAAAATATACCTTTGGCTTCTATTGATATTCAGACAACGACAGGGGTTGTACATTCCTTGCATTATAGCTATAATTTCGGATGGCTTTAGTATTAATTTATAATTGGAAATGAAAATGAAACAGATAATCATTATAATGTTGCTTGCAATTTTGGGATTGGGGAGTTGTCATGATGTGACTGTCGGTTATTTGGAAGCGGAGAATGCCCAGTATGCTCCGGATTCTATGATTGTGCGTATTAATCCGGACCCCATGTTGGATGCTGTAAGAATAAAATATGAATCTCCATGGGTTTCAACAAAGATACAAGGCGTTATAGGAACAGCTCCGATAAAGTATCGGATAATTGATGTGAAAAGTCCGGATACAAAGGATGCTGAATTGATGAAGGAAATCAGTTCTATTGACGGAGCCGGAGTTATATATGTCCCGTTCCATCATAATCTGTCTGTCGGAAGATATGTATTTTCTATAGAAGTGTATAATATCGGATATTCGCAAATGCATACGGATATATTTACGGTTCATGTAGAGTGATACATACACTAACTATTTATAATAGAAAGAAGAGGTTGTGTCGTATAGGCACAACCTTTTTTGATGATTTACAGTCCTGATGTATTTCCTTTAGGCTATGCCACCTTTTTTCTAATTCATTTGGTAACAAGTTGCTATATTCCCGTTGTATCGAGTTATAAATAGCCCAATAAATATAGATTTAGCAAGCGTAATGAACTTCTTTCCTGCTTTTCTCAGCTTTGCACACATCTTTTTGATATTAAAAGCTATGGCAAAGAAGGCAAAGTCCATTGTCACCTTGTCTTCTCCCACATGCCGGAACCTTCTGTATGCCATGTTGTATTTCATTTGTCCGAAAACAGCTTCCGGTTCTATACACCGCCTTCCCCCTCCGTTTTGAAACTCATAAAATTCAAGTTAGCAAATAGAATCGCGATATGCCAACGAATAAGAATGCAACCATACGATACCAATCATGAGACAAGTGCTTCTAAGATCATCGCCACCGATACTATATTGATACGTGAGTTCGGGATAAGAAAAAACTTTTAAAGGAACTTTTTTATCCCGAACTCACGCTTATATAAAAGCAGGGCATGAGAAAGACATTATCCCCATCCATACATCACGATGTTTCAGATGTAAGATTACTAATCCTTCAAACACAAGATTACCAAGAAACACGCCATCTTGTGCATAACGCCAACTATCGGCCCGGACATCTCCTCATAAGTCAGGACACCGAAAGGGACAGATTTAAAAGCATGCGGGCGCTTTCGTGATGTGATAATATTTAGGCGTGTATTACGCGGAACAATACGGATTCTATAATTAAATCCGAGGTTCCGCGCAATTCGCGCCTAAAGGAAAGTATCAAGGGAGTTTCTTCTGACACCCTCTACAGCTTGGTTCTACCTTCCGTCTTTAATCAGTGCTACACAGATTGCAGATTCCACAGGAAAGGCAGAGTCGATGTCGGCATATTAGTAACCGGGGTTCTGCTCCAATTGGTCGTTGACCAAGAGGTCGTCAGCCGGTATGGGCCACAAATAGTTCTTTTTGGGGTCGAACGACATCTTATAGAAAGTCACGATATAGCCGGCCTCTTCCATCGGAGACAAATCGGGAAGTCCGTCTTCGTCAATATCAGGGATGCCTCCTATCGGATAGTTGCCCTCGTCCCAGTTTTTCAAAAGCTTCATAAATTCGTCAGACAATTGCGTATTCGACTCGCTGCCTGTCAGTCCGTTCCAATTGGTTGAGCCGGACCATGCACGATCCAAGTAATACATGGATTTGTTATGCGACTTCTCGGCTACTCTCCAACGCAGCAAATCGCGATACCGAACACTTTCGAATGTAAACTCCGCACGACGGTCCATCCGTATGATACGGCGGAGTGCTGCTTGCGAAGCGACCTTGACTCTGGGGTAGTCAATACCTGTATTTCGATAAGCACGCTCCCGGATCAAGTTGATAGTCTTGTCCAAATCTTCTTGCGTACACGTCCCCATCTCATTCTTAGCCTCCAAGTAAGTCATAAGAACTTCGGCATAACGCAGGTAGGGATGGCAATTGTCTGAGACGCCGCCATACTTGTTATAGTCTTTCCACTCCTCTTTCACAAATTTGCGGATTACCAAACCATTGTATGCGGCATGCTGGTTAGAGGCTTTCGAATTGCTCAGAACCATTTTGCCAGTAGCCACCTCGTAGACTTTATTGGCGTAAGGGCTGGGGTTGTATTCATATCCCAGCATAACGTAGTCCGGATATTTCTCGGGGAATGTGCCATCTTTCTTCGAGGCCTCATATTCAGCATAATCTTCCGAATACTTCGTCTTATACGGCTGAATGGTCATTGCCAATCGGGGATCACGGTTGGCAAACGGGTCTTTAGGATTATAGAGCGGCGATTCGTCGATAGGCAATCCGTCTATGCAGGTATAAGCGCATAGCAATTCCAAAGAAGGGCTTTTTCCGGCAGTTCCACTGACCTTACGTATGATTGTATTTCGGATGTCGGTAAAAAGACCGAATCCTTTCTTAAGAGCCAGGTTTCCCTTGAAATAGAACATCAGTTCTTTCGACTTGTCTGCCTTAAACAAATTGAGATAATTGTCGTGCAACTCGTACACATTCAAGTCCATACATTGCTTAGCAGCATCTGCAGCAGTCTGCCAGTCTTGATGGAACAGGGCAAAACGCGCCTTAAAGCCAAGTGCAGCACCTTTAGTCGGTCTGAGCTGTCCGGTTATCGTGGCCGGCAAGTATTCGATGGCCTTATCGAAACATTCATAAGCATATTCAAGCACCTTTTCCTTAGGAGAACGGGCAGCATGGTATGCTTCGTTCAGGCTCATGTTGTTATTGAGAATGCAGTCACCATAATATGCAGTCAGCTCACCGTAAGCAAAGCCCAGCATAAAATAGGCTTCGCCTTTGTATTGGTTCACTTTGGCTTCTCTCAGTCCCGATGCACTGCCTTTATCCAGTGCATTGACGATTTTGTTTGCACGCGCAATTGCTTTGTAGAGCACGTTCCATCTGCTGACAGAGGTTTTCCATTGCGAAGTAACTGTTCCAATAGTGATTTCATTTGACGCACCACGGTTCAGAACGTCATCGTCCCAATCAATACCATCGATAGGGAAAAAGTCCGGTCGCCACAAATCATTCAAGGCCATTTCTATTTCCGTGGCATCGTGGTACCAGTTTTCACTTGACCCTTCAGACAAAGGATTCAAATCTAAATCAGCGCAAGCTGTCAGGCCAACGGCCATTGTCATGACCAATATCTTTTTATGCAATTTTTTCATGATTTCTTAGATATTAAAATGAAACATTCAAGCCGAATATAAATGAAGAGGTTATTAAATCGTTGCTATAGCTGGTCCACTCAGGATCATACCCTTTAGGATGGTTAGAGAATGCCGGCAAATCATTAACGCTAAAGTAAGCTCTCAGTTTGCTTACATTAAACTTCTGAGTCAGCTGCTTGGGGAAAGTATAACCAAGGGTTATATTCTTTATACGCATGTAAGCCCCATTAAATAAGTAGAAATCACTGGTTGCGTAAATATTTGTATCATTCGTTGTCAGTTTCGGATATTTAGCCTTGGCATTCTCTGCATCGGTAGCATTAGGGCTCCAATGACTCTCAATTAAATTAAGCGGACAAGCGTATGCCTGATATTTAAAGGGAGTGACGGGCCATGACCAATAAGAAAGTATATGCCCGATGCCTTGAAATGCCAGATTGAAGTCAATGCCTTTCCATTCGGCCCATATAGAACCACCGTATTGCAGTTCGGGCAATGAATTACCCAGTCTCACCCGGTCGCTGGAAGCGGTTATCTTGTTATCGCCATCAATGTCTTGATAACGGATGTTACCCTCTTTGTCATTGTTAGTGAGCACAGCTATCTTTTTTCCATCGGCATCATACATAGCATCTGCATTCAGGATAATGCCTAAGCTCTTATAACCGTACCATTCATTGTAATAAGAACCTTCCTCGGTTATCTTACCGGAACCGATATTCTGTCTGTCGGCCATATATCCCATCTTAGAACGATAGTCGGACAGGTTGAAGCTTACTCCATACTTGAAATCATCAATATGGTCGCTCCACGACAATTCAAAGTCCCAGCCTCTGGTGTGCATATCAGCAGCATTGTTCTGCGGTGCATTGTATCCGAAATAAGAAGGGAATCCTACTTGCATCAGCATGTCGGTGGTTTTCTTGTAATAGTAATCGAAAGAACCACGCAAGCGGCTATCCAATAATCCGAAATCCACGCCAACTCCATAAGTGGTGGTGGTTTCCCATGTCAAATCATTGAAAGCATATTCAGACTGATAGGCTGTTTGAACAACATCGGACACCCCCGTAGAGGTGTTGGGAAGATAACCTGTTCCGAAAGCCAACTTAGCTTGATAAGGGAATTCAGAACCGATACGCTCATTTCCCAATTGACCGATAGAGCCACGCAGCTTCAAGTAGTCTACAATTTTTTTGTTGAACCAAGATTCCTCAGAAACAATCCATCCGGCACTTACCGACGGGAACGTTCCCCAACGATGACCTTTTGCAAAGCGTGAAGAACCGTCGGAACGGACATTGGCTTGCAGCATGTAGCGATTTGCCCATGAATACATGATACGTCCAAACACAGAGCGGTAAGCATTGTGTCCGGCACTGCCACTATTAAACTGATAATCTTTAGGACCTAAATCCAAGTAAGGATAGTTATTCAAAGTATAATTGGTACGTGAAGCACCCAGATTCTCCCACTTGTATGCATAGTCTTCATAACCGGCCATCACTCCGATGGAATGTTTCTTGATATCCAGTTTGTAATTGGCATAGAGCTGTTTTGTCAAGCTATGGTTGTGGTTGCGCGATTCGCTCAGGTTAGTAGTCGCATTGTCCTTTCCCGGAATAGTTTCACCGGAAATGGTGTACACATCGTATCGTTTAGTATGGCTCTTCCCAATTGCAAAAGAATAGTTCGGAGCAATGATGGCCGTCAATGTCAGCCCCTTGACCGGCTTAATGTCCAATTGGATTTTACCACTTATACGATAATTCTTGCTGATAGAGGTTCCTCCCAATTCTTGCTTTGCGATAGGATTATCTCCATCCTTGCCATCGGCAAAAGTGCCGTCGCTCCAATAAACATTGTAAATAGGAGCACGCTCCATCAGCTCGGATATGGAAGCATGAGATTTTTCGGAGTTCCCATACACCATGTTCAAGTCTACATTGGCATGAATCCACTTGTTTATGGAGTAATCGTTATTGGTACGGATATTAATCCGCTCGTAGTTTTTGTTCTTAAAAAGCGATTCAGAGCTATAATATCCCAAGTTGAAGTTACTTTTCAGTTTGTCAGTTCCTCCACTCAACGACAACGAATGGCGATGGTGTGATGTATGGCTTTTAAGTCCGAGTCCCATAAAATCCGTATCGGCATACCTGTCTGGGTCTTCAGCACGCAATTGCGCATAGTTGTCTATCATTTCTTTCGAATAGATAGAGTAAGGAGAAGAAGCGCCATCATTGTATGTCATTTCATTCAAGCCAGTCATCCATTGAACCGAATTAGCAAATTCGGGCACTTCTGTCGGCTTATCTATTCCATATTCTCCATTATATGACAGATGGAATTCTTTATTCTTGGCACGCTTTGTTGTAACCAGCACAACACCTGCGGCAGCACGAGAACCATAGATTGCTGCAGATGCCGCATCTTTAAGAACCTGAATGTCTTTCACGTTTTCCGGTGCCACATCGCCCAAGTTTCCGGGTACTCCATCAATAATGACCAAGGGGTCGTTGGTAGAAAGAGTCGTAATACCACGTACACGTATCGTGGCTCCGGACCCTGGGTCGCCGCTTGACCTTGTTATCTGCACACCGGCCATCTGTCCTTGCAATTGTGACGACAGCTGAGGAGTGTTGTTCATACGCAATTTCTCACCGCCCAATGAAGACGTAGAGCCTGTCAAGTCCATTTTGCGGGCACTACCGTAGCCGATTACCACAACTTCCTCCAGCGCTTCGGTATCTTCTTGCATGACAACTTCGTATGAGTTACTATTGCCTATCGCCACTTCGGTAGACTTATAACCTATGTAAGTAACAATAAGGGTAGCTTTTGGGTTGCTTACAGACAATGTAAAATTTCCATCCGTATCGGAGATAACACCGTTAGTAGTACCTTTCTCTATAATATTTGCACCGATAATAGGTCCGAAAGAATCTTTTACGACACCTTTTATGGTGCGCTTGGCTTGCTGTTGGCTATCGTTTGTTGAAGCTCCGTTGCGAGAGAGCACAATGTAGCCGCCTTCTATCTTATAGGATACTTCATCACCGAACAAATCCTTGAGCACCTCCTCTAAAGTGGAATTTTGGGTGTTGATGCTTACTGTTTTGTCTACGTTTACGTTCTTGTTGTAAATGAATAACAAGTCTGTCTGTTTTTCAATGTCACTCATTACACTCTCCACCTTGACATTGCGTTTGTTCAAGGTGATGCGCAAGTCCTGCAGGTCCATTGTTACTGCTTGTAGACTCAAGGGGCACGAAACCAAGAACATCGCTGCCATTTTCAGCAGGTGTGGTACGCTGGTTTTTCTTTTTCTCATGATGTAAAGTTTAAAAGTTTTTTAGTATTAGTATGTTATGTTTGTAGGTATATATATTATATTTAAGGTGTTATGTCATAGGTATTAAAAAGTTTTTAGGGTTATTATTGAATGATTATCGTATCGTTGTTTTTATATTCGAAAGAGAACTTAGCGTCTTGCTGAAGTGCTTTTAGCACAGCTTCTATGGTATCTGATATGCGGAACTTTCCACTGCATGAGTAATGGTCGAGTTTAGGGTTGTTTATAATAATTCGTATGCCGTAGTTCTTTTCCATTTTTCTCATCAGATCTTTAAACGAAGTGTTGCGAAACGTGATGATTCCCTCTTTCCAGCTATACGCATCAAAGTTGCTAATGGGACTCACTTTAAGCTGCCCGTCGCACAACGTTGCCGAGTTGTTAGGAGTGAGCGTCACAACCTGGTCGGGGTTCTCTGAATCGGTGACCTTAACGCTTCCTTGCATAAGGGCGGTAGAAAATTCGTCATCCTCATAGGATTCTACGTTGAACTGCGTGCCCAGCACCTCTACTTCGCAACGGCCGGTGTTCACTATGAATTTTTTGTTGCCCTGCTTCGTGACATTGAAGAAAGCTTCCCCTTTCAGCCAAACTTCACGTTTTTTGCCATTGAAGCTTGTAGGATATGTTAGTTCGGAGCGGGCATTGAGCCAGATGTGCGTACCATCAGACAAGGTCATTTCCACACGTTGCCCGGTTGGCACCTTGATGGTATTGAAAACCATTTCATCGGTGGCGAAATGGCTCCATAAGGCCGGGCCTGCCAAGACACAAATCAGAATCACTGCTGCTGCAGCAACGGTTTGGCTCCAACTCCAGATAAACGTTTTACGCGCTGAGGGCTTATTGGCCGTGGCCTTCTTGCTCAATTGGAGCGCATCGTAAAAGGTGCGTTCCCTGAAGAAAGCTTTTCGGTTGGCCTGGTCGGCATTGACCCATTGGCGAATGGAAGCCAACTCTTGGTCGGTTGCCTTGCCACGAAACATCTTATGTAGGAGTTCTTGTTCCATATATAGTTATATCACTATTATGAGGACGAATGAATGAGGGAATACCCTAAACACGGAATCCGCTTTTTTTTAAATTAATTGTCCTACCTCTACAAGTCTACTCCTTAGCTGCTTGATGTCCACATTATGTACATCGGGTTTCTTGGAACGGACAATCTGTGCGGCGGCTGTTCCTGCTGCTTCACCAGTCACCAGCGAGGGAGGCATCACACGCAGGCTACCGTAGGCGTAAGGGTCGGTTGATATGCAACGGCCTGCCACTAACACATTTTCCAGTTTCACCGGAGTCAGACTGCTGAAAGGAATCCCGTGCGACTCTCCTTTTTTATAACGAGGAAAATGCTTGGCGTCTTTCTTATGGACATCAATATAATAATTGTTGCGTCCAATGCCATCGGCAAACTCCTTGCGTTCCAACCAATCGTCTAAGGTAAAAGTATAATCGCACTTTATCCGGCGGCTTTCACGAATCCCCATCAAGCTTCCGGTAGTGTTCAAGTGTGAGGCGCCAAAGGTTTTAGGCTCAAACTCTCTAAGCCCCTGATGCAATTGTTGAGCTACTTTGCGGCCTTTCAGCATAGCCTGCGACAACGACTCCGGATTGGTGCTATCTACAGTGACATGTCCGGCATTGAATCCTACGATAGCAGGTCCCACCAGCTTGTCGTTCATGTGCGCATCCTTGACCAAGGGATATTTAGGATTTCCATGAATGGAGTGCACAGGCGAATCTTTTCGGTTAGAGTGTACGCTACCTATCAGAGAGTATTCATAAGGGTCGATGTTCGATACGGTAAAACAGAGTGTACCGTCCTGCACTTCACCGTTTTCATCCCCTTTAAGATAGTCGGCTCCCGCCCAAGTTGCCAAATCGCCGTCACCGGTGCAGTCTATGAACACTTTAGCCTTGCAGGCTGTAAGGCCGGCCTTGTTGGCCACAATGATTGCGTCCACCACTCCGTCTTGTTTCATTTCGACAGCAGCCATGGTCGTAAAGAAGAGCACGTGTACACCGGCTTGGGTCACTAAGTCATCGTACACGACCTTGAGGTACTCGCTATTGATGGGCACCCAGTCATTGTAGCGGACGTGGGGCACACCTTTGCGGGATTCCATGAATACTTTTTCGGCTATACCTTTATATATAATACGGTTCCCATCGGTAAAAGGACACCAGGCATTCAGCAAGCCAGAGGTTCCCATGCCTCCCAAAGCTCCGGTTCCTTCAATCAGTAGTGTGCGAGCACCATCGCGAGCGGCGGCGGCGGCAGCTGCACATCCTGATGGTCCACCTCCTACCACAATGACATCCCAGTCTGTACTTATGGGAATGCGGGCTCTGATGCTGTCTTTGTTATTGCCGCCCGGTATGGATGCTAAAGTAGGAGTCATGGCCACTGAGGCCAATCCTAACGTACTCAAGCTTTTGATAAAATTTCGTCTTTTCATGTTTTTATGGTTTTAGCATTTTCTATAAGGACGAACGAGCTTCGGAGTACCCTAACCAAACTTTGGATATTTTTTAGCGTCTGCTTGATTTTTCTTTTTTTCTCAAGTTCCTCATCAGTTTTACTTAGAGAATTATCTTTGGCCTTTCCCCTGTTTTTGCTCACCATACAGCCTGTTTGCCCCTCATAAAGCAGAAAACAGCCTCATAAACATATTTCAAAGACACACTGAGCAAAATTTAAACTGCCCCTTAGAATATTTGGATTTTTTAGAAAAACAACTTACCTTTGTTTGGCTTTAACAGCACTTCGTTAAAGCCCAATTAAGTCATTGAAAACGATACGAGTTAGCTAACAAAGCTTAGTGCTGCAAGATAAATAAGCGACTAATTCCCAACATCTTTAATGGAGCCTGAACACACATTAAAGCAATGTAGTAAACAGCACTCGACCGATATAAGGGAATCGCAATTGGCGCATAGCCCATATCTGCCTTTTTAATACGCTATTGCTAAAAAGTGCTATATCATAGTTGTATGAACATTGTCAACCAATTACTTTAAACAATGGGGAAAACAAGAAATATAATGGAAATCGACCAAATTTTCATGACACACCGCGAACGCTTTGTCCGATTTGCCGATTCCTATGTCCATCACATTGAGGCTGCGGAAGACATCGTGAGCGAGAGTTTTCTACATTGTTGGGAACAACGGAACAATCTGATAGAAGTAAATGACATAGCTATGTATATGCTAGTTATAGTGAAAAACCGATGTTTGGACTATTTGCGGCGGGAGCGTGTACGGGATAGCATCACAGAAGACATGCTGAGTGACAGAGAATGGGAACTGACCATGCGCATTACCAGCCTGGAAGCCTGTGAGCCTGAAACCCTTTTAAGAAACGAAGTGCAGAAGTTAATAGACAAAGCCCTTAAGCAAATGCCAGAAAAAACGAGAAACATCTTTGTGATGAACCGTTACGAATGGAAGAGCTATCAAGACATAGCGCAAGAAACAGGACTCTCCATTAAGAGCATTGAATATCATATTAGCAAAGCCTTAAAGGTCCTTCGCCATGAATTAAAAGATTATATGCCGACATTCCTGTTTGCGCTTCACTTCTTGAACAGTTAAAGAATAACCTACTTTCATTTAGGGTATTTAGATTCTAATTCGTCCTTATAACAAGAGCTTAGGGAGACAATCGCTGGTGTGCGATGTACTCCCCATATATTTCAATTTATTAACTAATTAGAGTACTATGAGTAAATTCAACATGCGTTTATCAATGTTCAAGTCCTTTATCAAACTCACGGGAGGAGACTATTTGCCCCAATTATCATCTTTAGGGAGGAATCATCTCTTTTTGGCCTTATGCCTGATTTTCATTTCTTTGGGAAAGAATGAGCGTGCCGTAGCGCAACAACTAAACTTTGGCCTTAACCAGAAGCAACCTTTTGAGGAAATTCCGCATTCTGAATACTCCTTTCAAACATCCTCTCGTAAAACCAAGAAACCGGTAGCAGGAAAACTCGTTGCATTAAGCAATAGAGAGTATCAACTGAATGAGGGCTGGGAACTTCTTGAAGGCTATAAAGTCCGCGAACTGCAAACATCTGTCCATGCCCCGATGTTGAATACTTCCGATTGGTATGGCGCAACCGTGCCTGGAACGGTGTTAACCACTCTTGTAGAGCAAGGGGTGTACCCCGACCCATATTGGGGATTGAACAACTTGCTTATTCCTGACACTTTATGCAGAATGGACTGGTGGTATAGAAATGTATTTACGATTCCCCAGAACAAACATGGAAATCGGCCCAAATTAATATTCAATGGAATAAACTATAGAGCAGAGGTGTGGCTGAACGGGAAACTCTTAGGTAATATCGACGGGGCATTCTGCCGTGGAATTTTTGATATAAGTTCGATTGCCAAAGTAGGAGAAGCAAATGTATTGGCAGTGCGTGTCATCCCACCAAGCAATCCGGGTATTCCCCACGAGTCATGCAGAGCCGGAATAGGCCCAAATGGAGGAGTGTTATGTTTAGATGGCCCTACATTCATCAGCTCCGAAGGCTGGGATTGGAATCCTGCCACAAGAGATCGGAATACAGGAATCTGGCAAGATGTACGAATTGTATATGCCAATGAACTGGAACTTACCGATTCGCAAATCATCACAGATTTGCCTTTGCCTGATACCACAAAAGTCAGTTTCCTGATTCATACCAAGGTTTATAATGCCTCTACTCAACTCCAAGATGCCAAGCTGCATGTTCAAATAGGCAATGTGAAGGCTGTTCATCCTTTTAAGATAGGAGCCAAGGAGTATAAGGAGATTCATCTTACTCCCAAGCAATGCAAGGAGCTGGTTATGGAACATCCTATACTCTGGTGGCCCAACGGTTATGGCAATCAGTATTTATATAATGCAACGATTTGCCTGACCGACAATAACAACGATACCTTAGACATCCAAAAAATGCGTATTGGAGTGCGCGAAATGGAATATGAATTATCAGCCCACAACGTTAAAGGTGAAATAATGAGGATTAACTTCAACCCTACCGCGGCTTCTGAAAAGAGAATAAGACTATTTGACAATGTAGCTCGTATAAAGAGTAAAAACGGAGTGTTCGTGCCACAGCTGTTGCAACCTCTCGATGGTGAAATAGTGCGAGAAGTGGAAGATAAAGAGATGAAAGAGCACTTGGTAGTCAAAGTGAACGGTCAACGAATCTTTTGCAAAGGCGGAAACTGGGGCATGGATGATGCTATGAAAAGAGTTTCAAGAGAACGCTTGGAGCCATACTTCAAACTGCATAAAAACATGCATTATACCATGATTCGCAACTGGACGGGCGAGTCTACCGAAGAGATTTTTTATGAGCTATGCGATGAATATGGTATATTGGTATTCAACGATTTCTGGCTATCTACAGAAGGATTCAACCTGAATCCATTGGACAATACGCTTTTCATGAGGAATGTAAGAGAGGTCGTTCGCCGTTACCGAAATCATCCGTCTATCGCTTTGTGGTGTGCCCGGAATGAAGGCTTTGCCCCCAAAGAATTGGAACATTCATTGGCAGAAACTCTTATGGAAGAAGATGGGACCAGGCACTATTTAGGCAATTCAAGGTCCTTGAACAGCGCGGGAAGCGGACCTTGGAACTATAAATTCGACCCCGCGTGGTACTATAAATCATTAGCAGGAGGCTTCCGTTCCGAGGTAGGCACTCCCTCACTGCCAACCGCCGAAACCGTTCGTGAATTCATGGCCGAAGAAGACACCTGGCCCATTAGCGATGTTTGGTTCTACCACGATTGGCACAACCGTAGCTTTGGCGAGAAGACCTTCTGTGAGCTCTATACGGAAGGAATGGATTTGAAACTCGGCAAATCGAGCTCTTTGGATGAGTTCTGCACGAAAGCACAACTCATCAATTACGAAAGCCATAGAGCAATCTTCGAAGCATGGAACAGTAAGATGTGGAGGGACGCATCAGGCATATTGCTATGGATGAGCCACCCCGCATGGCCAAGTATGGTATGGCAAAACTACAGTTCCAATGGCGAAACTGCCGGCGCATACTATGGCGCCCAGAAAGCATGCCGCCCTTTGCACATACAGATGAGTTTGGATAAGTACAATGTAGATATAATAAACACTTCGTTGAAGGAGTATAAGAACGTAACGGTCAACTTGGCCACTTACAGTAAAGAGGGCCACAAGATTAGCGCTACCACACTAAAGGTGCCAACCATAAAGCGCAATGGACTGACGCCGGTTATCACATTTGATGAATTGGCCGGAGTTACCGACTTCCGTTGGATAAAAATTGTACTGACTGATGCAAAGGGCCATGAATTGGATGATAACGTATATTGGTTCAATCCCAATAAATGGGACGGAAAGCTGTTGTCGAATCTGCCGGAATCAAACGTTAGTATGCAGATTAAGAATGTACGATATGATGAATCAAGCTATTGCAAAGGAAAAGTCGTTGTTACCAACAAAAGTAAAGTCATTGCCTCGTTTATAGACCTGACACTTAGGGATAGTAATAGTGGAAAGGCTATACGTCCTGCCTATTTCAACGACGGCTACTTTACATTAATGCCCAATGAGAGCAAAGAAATAACATTCGAATTCCTTATCCCCGCACAAACCAAACATGTGGTAATACAGCTTAATGGGTACAATGTAGCATCAAATCAGGTAACTTTACTACAAAAAAGACAACTATGGTAAGTAGATGAAATAAAAGGGTATAAAAGAGATTGTGTCAAAATGCTGGCACAACCTCTTCTGTTTAAATGCTTATTATTTACTAACCACTAATCATTTTTTCCCTTCTTTGTATTCCGAAGGTGTCATCCCCACCTGCTTCTTGAAGCATTTGCTGAAATACTTGGGATCGTTGAATCCCGTCATATATGCTACTTGTGAGAAGTTGTATTCTCCGCTATCTATTAACTGTACGGCACGTTTGATTCGGATTTCCCGTATGAAGTCCACTGGTGACAGGCCGATGATAGATTTCAACTTTTGATAAAAGACGGTACGTCCCATATTCAGTTTCTGTGCAAACTCTTCGATGGTCAGGTCGGAATTATCCATTTCTTTTTCCATAACTTCCATTACCTGCTGCATGAATTGTTCATCGAATGGAGTGATCTGTGGCTGTGATGGGGATATGTCAATAGACGTTGCAGAGGGACTTTCCTGTTTTTCAGACCATTGTTTCCAGAGAATATCCTGTAACCGCTTACGTTGGTGTAGCAACGATTTGATACGTGCTTTCAGATAAGTAGCACTGAAAGGCTTGGTGATATAATCGTCGATACCCTGTTCCAATCCGGAGATGCGGTCATCCAATGATGATTTGGCGGATAAAAGGATGGTGGGGATATGACAAATCTCCCGATTCTCTTTAATGTTCTTCACCATATCCAGACCATCCATTACAGGCATCATAATGTCGCTGATGATAAGATCAGGAACATGCTCTTGTGCACGTTCTAAACCTTCTTGACCGTTAGTTGCCTCAATGACTTTGTAGTTTTCCGAAAGAATAGTATGCAAGAAGCTCCGAAGTTCCGTATTGTCTTCCACGATCAGAATGGAAATCGGATCAACTTTGTCGGTATCCATAGGCATGTTCTGGGATACCTCGTCTATTTTATTGTCGGTTTCTGTAGAAGCTCCGTCATTCAGAATGAATTCAGTGTTTTCATGAGTTTCATATATTTTCTGTCCCATTGGCAGGGTGACAATAAATTCACTACCCACTTCGGGCTGGCTCTTTACTTCAATACTACCACAATGTAACTCTATTAATTCTTTTACGAGTGACAAGCCGATGCCGGAGGAAGGTTGTAATATATTGTATTTCACTAAAGTCTCAAAGCGTTGGAAAAGCGTTTGTTGCTTCTTAGGGTCAATACCGATTCCCTCGTCAGCTACGGATACAATCAGCTTGTCTCCCTCCACATTGGCATGAACAGTAATAGACTTGTTGGCAGGCGTATATTTGAAAGCGTTGGACAACAGGTTGAAAATTATCTTCTCGAATTTATCCTGATCAATCCAGGCGGATATTATCTCCTGGTTTGTCTGTAATTGATAGTTTATATTCTTTTCTTCAGCAATAAGACGGAAATTATCCATTACCTTTTCCAGCAAGACAACCACATTGGTCTTTTCCAACAGTACTTTCATCTTCTTATTCTCTATTTTACGGAAATCCAGAATCTGGTTTACCAAGTGGAGCATACGTTCCGTATTTTTGTGTACCAATGTCAGGTGTTTACGTGCATTGGCCGATAGAGTCGTTTCATGTTCTAATACTTCGGTTACCGGACTGGCTATCAGTGTTAGCGGGGTGCGTAACTCGTGGGATATGTCAGTGAAGAAACGTAGTTTGATGTTTGCCAGTTGTTGTTCCAGGTTGATCCGGTGGCGTAGACGGTATATATAGAGAATGATATAAACGATCGTTGCAGTCGATGCTATGAATAAAATGGCATAAAGTATCCATGCCCAATAGGTCTCCCAGAATGTAGGGAGCACTATAATGGGAAGAACACGAGTACCGTTTTCCATCCATACCCCATCGCTGTTGGTGGATCGTATCTGCAGTTCATAACCTCCGGGAGGAAGGTTGATATAACTGGCAGACCGACTATTGTCTACTTCATTCCAGTTTTCTTCCAGACCTTTCAGACGATAAGCGTAACTGATGGATTGCGGATCGATGTAATCCAGCGCAGCAAACTGGAAGGTTACATTTCGTTCGGAAGGTTTCAGCTTCAATTCTTTCAGGTCATCAATATCCAGATCCTGGGAAGTTCCTTGTATCTTGAGTCCGGTGAATACGATAGGAGGAACATAGCTACTTTTTTGAAGTTGCTCAGGGAATATTCTCAGAATGCCGATATCTGTTCCCAGTAATAACTGGTGATGTTGGTTCTGCACCGGAGCGGCTTCGGTGAAGTATAGATCCTGTTGCAGGTATTTCTTGTCGTAATGTTCAAAGGTCTCTTTTTCCGGATGAAAACATGCCAGTGCATTTTCTGCTATTATCCAGAGATTCCCTTTATTATCTTCTATCATAGATTCCACAAGGTCTGAAGGAAGACCGTTTTGGGTAGTGTATGTTTTGAATTCTATTTGGTCGCTTAGCAGATTTTCGGATAATATTTTATTGAGACCTCCGGTAAATGATAGGACGTAGGTATCTTTCCGACTGTCGGTATAAATGTAGATGACATCGTTGCTGCAAAGGCTGGATACTTTATCAGGGATACGTATATTCCGGTAGAATTCAATTTGTTCCGGTTGTGTGAATTCACTGGAGAAGGTGAGTAAACCCTCCGTTGTTCCCACCAATAGTACTTGGTTTGCTTCAGTGATGTACCGTACTTTGGCAAAGCGATCTTTCGAATATCCCGTTAATTTATTGCCGCTATGCAGAAAGCGTATTTCTCCTTCCTGCGTTTCTTCAATCAGATTCAATCCGCCACCGTAACATCCTACCCAAATACGGTTTTTACTATCCTGAAAGATGGTATAAATACTGTTGTAGCTTAAACTGTACGGATCATCCTTTTGACGGGTGAACTGGCGTATTTTGAAACGGTCGTTCCCAGTTCTTTCCAGACGGAAAAGTCCGTCCTGTTTGCTACCCATCCAAATGATACCTTCTTTGTCTTCCATGAAACAATAAATATTCTTGGAAAACGACACAGGATTAGGACTGATAGTTCCTTCCGGAGTCAGATAGCCCTTCAGGCTACCGTCCGTCCGATATATCCTGACAGAGCCTTTTTTGGTAGATGTCCAGAGATTCTTTTCCCTATCTATAAGAAAAGCACGGGTCTCGAAGCCGGTGTCAATGGATTGCAGGTGGCAGGCGTGCGGGAAGAAAGATATTTTGGTAACATCCCAGGTATTGCAGAACCATAGGTTGCCCTGGCGGTCCAGGAAGTAGTTTAGAATGTTGGGACTATACTTCGAATTTAGATTGTCGTAATCTGTATAATAGGGTTTCAACTGGCGGTTTCTCCGGTCGTAGTAACAGAAACCACCCTGATGGGGAACCATCCACAAAGTTCCCTGTGAATCTTCGAAAATGAAATCACGGTTTACACGTTCGGCATTTGGTAGATCCTCCTTGGGAGTAATGTAGTGTTGCTTATCTTCTGTAACCAGGTTGTACCTTACTACTCCTGGGGTATCGGCAAACATCCATAATTCTCCGTGATGATCTTTGAATACGGATAATACTTTGGGAGAAGGTTTGGTTGAAGTACGAGGATCGATAAGTCTGTATTTGCCTTCTCCGGCAAAAAAGATATATAAACCTTCATCTGTACAAAGTCCAATGCTATCTTTGCCGAGATTCTGCATGGAATTAATGGTATTAGAAGAGAGGAAAGGTGCTTCATTAAACTGTAATTGCTGTGTCTGGGGGTTATATATCACCAATTGATTGTCATCGGATATCAGATATATCTTACCATTATTTTCTTTAATGCTCTTGAATGGTATATCCGATTCAATTTTCTTTTTGCCGATGATGGATATTCCTTTATCAGTCAGGATCCACTCATCTCCTTCACTGTCCTGATGTACAGTGATAATGTGACTCCCTTTCAGATTCTTTTGTTCCGGACTGTAAAGAGTGATACCTTCTCCTGCTTTACAACTCAGTTCGTCGATTCGGAATGCTTCCTGTTCGCACAGAATCCAGCTGATACCCTTTGGTAGAGCATAAATGGTACGTACGGCATACGTTTGTTTGCTCTGGTTTTCGTAAGGACGCAGAACATCTATGAACTTCTCGCTACGTGTGTCGAACAGATAAACGCGGAGATCATAAGTCTGACACCAGATGTCACAAGTCTGAGTCTGAGTGATGGAAGACAGGCGGTTGCTCGTCAGGTTGGAGCCGTCTCCCGGAAATGCTTTGTAATTTTTGAAAGTATACCCGTCGAATTTATTCAGACCATTCCAGGTTGAGAACCAGATAAGCCCTTTTGAATCTTGTACGATGTTCGTTACCGTTCGCTGTGCTAATCCATTGTAAGCAGAGAAATGTTGTATCTGGCACACTGGTTGGGCAGCAGCTTTACAGGTAATGAAGAGTATAAATAGCAGTAAATAAATAGTTTGTGATAGGATGTACTTTCTCATTGTATGACTGATTGAGTTTTCTTATGCAAATATACAACAAAAACGACTCTCTTCCTTAATATTCTTTAATTCCCCGGAAAATCTTCTCAGATTGCTTGTTTATATGCTTAATATTTCGATATATTTGTGATATCAAAATGATATCAATTAAATCTATAAAGTATGGAAGCAAAAGAATTGAATTTTAATGGATTTAAGATGAACGGTTTCTTAGGATTATTCATTCATCTTATCGTGTTGCCGGCACTTATTTTCTTCGGCTTTACCACATGTGTTCCGACAGCGGTTGTAGCTGGTATCCTTTGCATTGTCTGGTGCATCATGTTTGCCGGTTATATGCAATTGGAACCGAATGAAGCCCGGGCCATGGTGTTCTTTGGTAAATACAAAGGGACATTTAAAGAAACAGGCTTTTTCTGGGTTAATCCATTCTTGGATAAGAAGAAGCTCTCTCTTCGTGCACGAAATCTGGATGTGGAACCTATTAAGGTGAACGACAAAATTGGTAATCCTATTCTGATTGGCTTGGTACTGGTATGGAAACTCAAAGATACCTATAAGGCTATGTTTGAAATTGATTCACAGACCATGGCATCCTCTGCACATACCGTAACAGGCAATGCGAATCAAATTAGTATAGGTAATGCAGTTGCCAGCCGTATGAATGCCTTTGAGAACTTTGTAAAGATACAAAGTGATGCTGCTTTACGTCAGGTGGCCGGGCAATATGCTTACGATGATAACGAAGCGGATACTGAAGAGTTGACACTTCGTTCCGGCGGTGAAGAAATAAATGAGCAATTGGAACAGAAACTCAATGAACGCCTTGCTATGGCAGGTATGGAAGTGGTGGAAGCACGTATCAACTATCTGGCTTATGCACCTGAAATAGCTGCGGTGATGCTTCGCCGTCAGCAGGCTTCAGCTATTATCACTGCCCGCGAGAAAATAGTGGAAGGTGCTGTTTCCATGGTAAAAATGGCTTTGCATAAACTTTCCGAAGAGGAGATTGTTGAATTGGACGAGGAAAAAAAGGCGGCTATGGTCAGTAACCTATTGGTAGTGCTTTGTGCGGATGAGGCTGCACAACCAATTGTAAACGCAGGTACATTAAATCATTAATTCGAATAGTATGAATTTCTCTTTTTTATATAAGTGGGCATTAGTGCTCGGCTTATTGCTGGGACATGTAGTAGCGGTTTTTGCTCAGGATGCAAATATAAATCGTGCAGAGCATGTATATGAATTGTTTGTAGAAAATCAGGCTGATAGCATCCATGCTCTCCTGAACAAGAATTTGCAGGAAAAATTATCTCCGGAAGTTTTTAGGGATATGTTCAAGCAGTCGGAAAAGCAGTTCGGGAAACTTCAGTCCAAAGGCGAATGGCGGAAAGAAAGCGCTGAGGGGATTACGCTCTATCATCGTGATTTGAAGTTTGAGCGTTACGACCTTCGTTTCCTGTTGTCTTTCGATGCTGATGGTGGGATGAATACGATTCGTCTAATGCCTGTGCCTGCTGCTTCTACAGCAAAGCCAGTGGTTTATAATAAAGAGAAGATGCTGGAACGGGATATAACGGTTGGAGCGGATGGCTTTAATCTACCCGGAACAATGACATTGCCTGTAGGGAAGAAAAAGGTTCCTGTGGTAATTCTCGTACATGGTTCCGGTCCGCAAGATCGTGATGAGACTGTTGGACCGAATAAACCTTTTCGTGATTTAGCCTGGGGACTGGCGGAACGCGGCATTGCAACGATCCGTTATGATAAACGTACGAAGGTCTATGGTGCCGCTTGTGTACCGGAAGGTCGTGAAATTGATTATGATACAGAAAGTGTGGATGATGCTATAGCCATTGTTGCTTGGGCGAAGACGTTGCCGGAGGTTGATGCTGACAGTATTTATGTGTTAGGCCATAGTTTGGGTGCAACACTTGCCCCTCGTATTGCAGAACGGGCCGACGGATTGACTGGAATTATTCTTGTTGCTGCTTTGGCCCGTCCGTTTGAAGATGCAATTGTTGAGCAGATGACTTATATTTCTTCTTTGACAGATTCTTCTGCCCGTGTCAAAGAGCAGATAGCTGAAATAAAAAAGCAGGCGGATAATATAAAGAAGTTGGGTACGCCGGATTTTGATGATAAACTTCCTTTGCTGTTGAATGTTCCTCGTCCCTATTGGGAATTTGCTAATGCTTATAAACCTGTAGAGGTGGCATCTAAATTGACTTTACCTATGCTGATCTTACAAGGTGAGCGTGATTATCAGGTTACTATGCAGGATTTTGGCTTATGGCGTTTTGGACTTCTGCGTAATAAGAATGCTTTCTTTAAATCTTATCCTAAACTCAATCATATGTTGCAGGAAGGTAGTGGCAAGGCTACTCCATTTGAATATAACCAGGCGTCACCTGTAGTGGAATATGTTATGGACGATATTGTATCATTCATCCATAACGGAAGTCTGTTATGATACAAAGTCAATAGTAAATTGTTTAATCGTAAAATAGAATCGTGGCTAAAAAAGAAACTTCAACCAAAAGCTTTGTCTTGCGTGTAGATGCAGCGACTATGGATGCTATTGAAAAATGGGCAGCCGATGAGTTTCGCAGCACTAACGGACAGCTTCAGTGGATTATTGCTGAGGCTTTGCGGAAGAGTGGGCGGATGAAGAAAACTAAAAATATTCCTCCGCCTGAAGAACCGGAATCGTAATTTATAATTCATATTTCTATGTTAAATCTTGGTCCTTATTCAACAAAAGAGTTTCCTAATATCCGTGTATATCCTACCGTAATAGACCGTATACTGGAAGGTGTTGCAGTTTTATTAGCTGTTGCTGCCTGGGGGTGTGCTATATGGGTGTATACACATGCAGAAGATAAGATTGTGGCAAACTTTTCTCTGTTTGCTGCCGGATTAGGTACTTTCTGTCTTCTTTTGGTAGGTTTCTCTGCGTATCTCCCTATCCGTTGGATACGTTTTCCGGTACGTATTACGGAACGTAATGTGGCAGTGCAGTATCTTATGGCAGTTCGCATTGCCCGGATATTAAATGTTTGTTTAACTTTGCTGTTTCTTACTCTTGTCTTTAGTAAAGTTGAGGTGGAATATGGTATTCCACAAGGCCTGTGTAATATAATAACAGGTGCTGTCGGTGGTTTGCTGATATTGGTGCTTATTGTGTATTATATTTTGGCGTTTAAGTATAAATAGGGATGTTTGCAGGTCTATATACCTAATTATGACTACTGCCTTCTTTCATTATACCTTGTTTTAGGGATTGCAGCATCTTCGCAAATGCCCTACTTTTGCATCATCAGATTTAATGAATTAGTTAGTCATAATTACGTAACCACTTTTATTAAGGAAAAAAGGTTCCCGTCTTCCCCGATGTGATATCGTGAAAGAGCGGGGATTTTTTCATTTAATGCCCTGTTGACAAGAAGTTAAGAGTTTGTCAGCAGGAAGTTAACTCCTTGTTGACAAACTCTTAACTTCTTGTAATCCTGAGAAAGTAGCCTTAATATTCTAGTTTTTCGTCTATCTTCAGTATGTTTTCATCTTTGCGTTATTGATCAACGCAAACTGATAAAAACAAAGTTGGACAAAAGTAAAAGGGGGAAGATTATATCTTAAGCAAGACAATTTTTATAAGTTATCCTTAATATCCTGCAATTCCACCAACTTATTCACAATGGCGTAAATAGTCAAACCTGCCGGAGAATGTATTTGCAGTTTACGGGCGATATTCCGGCGGTGAGTGATAACCGTATGGATAGAAAGATAAAGTTGGTCGGCAATGGCTTTGTTGGTCATGCCTTTCACAACACAGGTAATGATTTCTTTTTCTCGTTGGCTGAGTGTTTCCTGTTCACTCTCTTTTTCTTCTTCTTCGTCAGTGCAC
>OGFW01001112.1_pt1 | contig 22863 bp, 22 predicted proteins | sample 1570991 | NCBI WGS metagenome assembly OGFW01 (sample SAMEA2582074, study PRJEB24529) | metagenome | biome: Human gut stool | place: China | collected 2011
TCCACAACGCAAATAGTCTCTGATGTATTTTTGATATATAGCTTTACGGGCTACCGAACGTTGCATACCTTTGGTAGAAAAAGGCAGTCCGGGATAGCGGCACCACCATTTATCCGGATCAGCAGAAGCTAATTCCCACCGCCTTCCTATTTCTTCTAACTTTTGTCCTACGAATCCTCTTCCATTAGTTTCAGGCCCCCAATCCATCAGATTATCCGGTTCGGGAAAAACAACTCCATCATACAGATGTTCCATTCTGATTGGGTAATCATACGGTTCATGAGTAGCCTTAAAATGACAACACATCAGAAACGGTTGCCTCTCTTCCCTATTTCTCATCCATTCTATCGCCTTTTCCGTTACAATATCAGTCGAGAATCCTTGTATACACTCGCCAAAATTACGATTACCAGGCCAAGGATCGGAACTATTGATGAATAACGGGTCACGATATACACCCTGATCATAAAAAATTGAATAATAATCAAATCCTTGCGGTTGAGATTTTAAATGCCATTTACCGACCAAACCGGTCTGATAGCCCGCTTGTTTTAAAACAGTAGCAATGGTAGGTAACGAAGTATCCAATGAATCAGCTAACGTATAAACACCATTTTTATGACTATAAGTTCCTGTCAAAATAGAAGCACGACTTGGTGACGAAATAGAATTTGTACAGAAGCAATTATCCAGTACCACTCCTTCGGAAGCTAAACGACGAATATTAGGATTATGCACATAATCTGTCAGTATTCCTCCATAAATCCCCCATGCTTGCGATGTATGATCATCGCTTAAGATAAAGAGAATATTCGGACGTTCGTTCTCCGGAACTCCTGTATCCGCCTGAGCGCACACTTTTCCATTCAAGCCGACAGCCAGCATACCCAACACTGACAAAGAGATAAATTTGTCCATAATGTATATAGTTCTATTTTAAAATATATTCCGTGTTCAGAAGCAAAACGTTTTTTACAAATCCCCCCTACTACAATATCTGTAGCAGGGGAGAATTATCATATTCCTGATGATTCAGCCTAGATTAACCTTCCATTTTCATCAAATCCCCCATAAACTCAAGCCCCAAAGTCAGTGCCGGGGATGAAGCACTCGCAGCTATATTAAGTACTCCCTTGATTGTATACTTTTGAGTGGTTTCATCATATTGGATAGTCAATGAACCAGGATTTAGAGGATCTACCTTGCTGTTTTTATCAAGACCTTCCACACCATTAAAGACTACCATCATAATATCTGTATTAGAATATTCACCGGGAAGCAAAGCTGTCTTATTTAGCACTATATTTATAAGTGCACTATTATTACCTACAAATGCCAACATCAGATAACTACCAGAAAGTTGATATCCCGCTATCATAGCCTCAAAGAGCAGATCTGTCTCGGGCACATCTTTCGCCTCTATCCTGAGCTCAGTTGCAACTCCACTACCATCATTCGCCATTCCTTCAATGACAGCCGTACCCGGAGCCAAAACCTCAATGACGCCATTCTCCAATGAAATGACCTCATCACCTTCCTTCAAATTATAAGATACTGTTCTATCCTCTGCATTATCCGGCAACACAACAAGAGTAGCATTTAAATCGTAAGTATCGCCAACCTTCAGATCCAAAACTCCCAGTCCATCCGCAACAATGATTTCTTCTACTTTCACCTGATAATCTACAGCCACCCTGTACTTAAACTGAAATCGGGCCACATTCATGTTATCTACCAAAGTGACTGTCAATTCAGCCTCACCGGAAGCAACGCCTGTGATTACTCCTTCACGGTTTACTGTGAAAACATCTACGTTACTCGAACCAAACCGGAAAGAATATTCCTCCAAGTTACCGGCATTATCCGGAATAACACTTACATGCAAAGTTGTGGTAATTCCGACTTCATCAAAAACAATATCTCCCTCTTCGGTTATATACTCATTTTCAACGGAAATCCCGGTAACTGGATTTTCCACTACCTCTATCTGATTTATTTCATCATCACCATCACTACAAGCCGAACATACAATAGCCGCAGCGAACATTAAATATAGTAATTGTTTCTTCATATTTATTTTATTATAAACCGATTGATTCTAATAATTATTCCGGACAACGAACTCCTTCTACCCAATCAAGAGACATATTGATATTCCAACCATTCCCAGTCCAGTCTCTGACGATATCACCTTCACCTTCGTTAAATCTCCAATAAGCAATCATATCCTGATAATTATCCGAAGATATATAGCACATATTATTTTGAATCTCATTTTGTGTCAAAGCTTTTTTCCACACACGGACTTCACTTATAGCGCCATCCAGATACCTGGAATTCAGCGAGGAGCCAATACAGAACCTACGTTTATCCGTCTTTCCACACAAAACAATTGGTCCACGTGGAGCATCAACCTGCCCGTCCAATTCACCGTCCACATAAAGCTTGATACTAGCCCCATCGAATACAACCGCAAGATGATACCATTTATTCACTTCGAACTCAGTCTTGCCCGTTACAGGATAGCCACCACCAGCCAATTGAATCTGATTCGGCTTTATAGTAGTATCACCAAACCTTAATAAGAACTCTTCCTCCACTCCCATTACAGTACTAATGTACGGATTAGCAGTAGCAAAATTATTCACCTTAACCCTTGCCTCCATCGTGACTTGAGGCACACCAGCCAACGAAGGATCATCCTCAAATGGAAGTTGCATATTAGTCCGGGAAAGAGCTGCTGCATTGACTATCATCACCTGATTCAATACAAGATAAATCGTACGGGAAGATTCCAATACAGGCATATCCCCTCTCACATCTGTAATGGTTATAGGCACACAATAAGTAGCCCCCTCTTCAAAACTAGTAGTCCTCAATAAAGAAAAGACCAACTGCTCTGAAATATTTTCACCTGCCTTCAGTACGATTTCATCATTGGAAAGCATATAATCTTCAACAGGAACCATTTTGTATTTCTTTCCATATTCCATATTGTAACCTTCCAGTTTGTCCGAATCCACTTTCACCTTAATCAATTGATCACTCATTGTCTGGCAAGAAGCAGAAACCGTCACACCAATGTCAGCCGGACCATCTATAGTATATTTAACGGCAGGAGAGTTTTCTGTACCGGTAAAGTACAAAGTATCTTTCAGTGGTTCCGCATTTGTACAAGCAGACAAAACAGCCACCCAAAACATAATCAATAATAAGTATTTCGTCTTCATATCCTTTCTGTTTTTAGATCTTATTTCTTCGCCGGATTCATTATCTGGATAGCCTCACGAAGATATTTATATTCAACATCTGTATGGTTATACTCATATTCCATATGGTAACTTCCAATCCCCCCTTTATGCTGTCCTTCCGCTATGCCTTCCGGTTGCCAACGTGCCATGCCAATCAAAGAAGGAATAGTGCCAAGCTCCGGATCCTCATAGTCTACTCCCCCCGTCGACCAAAAACTTTCAAAATTTTCCGTAACAATAAAACGTTCGGGAGTAATATATTTACTTACCGCTTTAAAATCATTTTGCAGCCCAAAAGGAGCAGTTGTTCCATACGCTTGGGCTACCGCATAATTCGCATATTGCCATCCTTCTTCCGTGATCTTCCCTATATATCCGTCTACACAGATAAGCTTGTCCTCTCCCAAATTAGCACGCACTTCTCTCAACAGAGTAGTCATATTCACCGATTTGTTGAATAAATCACCTGTGCTACATTCATGGTCAAAATCGACTCCATCATAACCGTACTTAAAAACACTGTCGGCTACCGCTTTAGCCACAGCAGGAATGTTTTCTGCCACATTCTCAAAGTTGCCGGGAAAATTGGACATATTATGAGAAAATATAGTAAATGTCACTTTAGTTCCATATACTTCCTGCACATATTTTAAGTCTTCCATCTGTGCCGGAGTCAAGCTATGCCAAGTTCCCCAAATGGAAACCACATCCACACTGTCAGGCAAGTTCCGAAGATATTTTGCCGGAGACGTTCCAGATGCCTTCCAGCCTCCGAACCATCCAAAAGCTAACTGGTGTTCCGACTTTTTATAAGCTCTCAGATTTTCATAATATTGTGCATCCCGTACAACCGGCGCTTGGAGTGAAATATTCTCTATCTCGGTATCACATGACGCTATAATAGTAGCTAATACGAAAAGCCAAAAGATTTTATTTATTATTTTATCCATAGCAATAAAAATTAGATACATAATTAATTATTTTTTATCCCACCACAGTTTTACATTACCGTAGTCATTACCACCCAGAAAATCTGTAACGGCCTTATTAACCTCTGTCGTATTCGTGTCATATTCTGTAGATGGAAAGGGAATACGGCGGGGACCTGAGTTTTCTACTTGCCCTGAACTGGCATTCGTTCCATACAAATTAAACAGTCTCGGATATCCGGTACGACGGTGTTCACTCCAAGCCTCCTGGCCTTCCGGAAACATGGCAATCCACTTTTGCGTAATAATACGCTCCAGTTTTTTTTCCTCACGGTCAACTGCATTCCATGCAATAGTAATTGTCGATGCAGCTATCGTATTGCCTGTTGTTCCCGACGGTGCGGTAAACTGCATAGGTGTATAATCATCTCCTCTTGTCAGATAATCACCTAAAGCTACTCCCCATTGCTCAAAAGATTTCGTAATACCCATATTATATAAATCTTCCGTCTCACCGCCCATACTCCAACCACGAAGTCGTCCTTCCGCACGTAGAAAATAGATTTCCGCAGCACACATCCACAACACAGGTGTTTCGGCGAATATATTGGGAGCTGATAACTTAATATAGTTCGTTTTATTTGTAATATCCACTCCTAATCGTGCTCCATGATATTTATCACCGACTTCTCCATATTCCGACTCTTGAAAGAATTTGGAAAGACGGGGATCACTGTAGCCCTTCATTATGGATTCCATATCAGCTCCCATACGTACATCCTCATAATTATCCCAACAAATCTTTAAAGGATGGAATACAGAGATACCATTTCCGGACTGCAACAAAGCATTCTCCCCATTTTCCGTAATTACTCCATTCTTTACAGCTTCTTCGGCTAACTTCCGCGAAGTTTTCCCATTCACCTCAAATCCCTCTACATAACAAGTACGCATCGCCAAACGAAGTTTCAATGAATTCGCAAATTTCAGCCATTTCGTAAAATCACCTCCATATACTAAGTCGTATTTACTCAAAGGCTTACTTCCCGGATGAACAGTAATGTAATTTTGCAATTCCGTTATGGCCTCATCAAGATCCTCGAAAAAAGACTTATAAATATTTTCCTGTGAATCGTAAGGGGTTTCCAAACCTCCGTGTCCAAACTGCAGATAAGGTAAAGGACCATATATATCTGTAATCCGATGCATGGCAGCCACTTTCAGAATTTGTGCCACCGCATAAGCCTCTGGAAATTCATCCTTACCATTATCATGAATTTGTTTCCAAGCTGGCATCACATTGGTAAAAGCAACTTTGAAAGCGACATCATTCCATTTGTCATAGCGTAAGTTATAATGACAAGCAGAGTTCGATCCCCATGTACCGATAGGCGTCATGTATCCCGAATGCATATCACCACATAAGTTTTGAGCCCGCTGAAATTGATTAGCATCAACATCACTAGTCGGTATAACGTCTATCTGCATAGCCGGGAAGAAATTCCCTATTTTCATCAACCCTACCAACATATATTCGGGCACCTCAGTAGGATCTGTATTCCATTCTTTATAATTATCCGTACACGACGAAGCAATCAGCATAGCCGCTCCCAACACGCACATTATATATCTTATTTTTCCTAATTTTTTCATTGTATTATTCCTTTCTGGTTAATTAATATTGGAATTTCACACTAAACCCGATACTACGTACACTTGGTTGCATAAAATAATCAAACCCTTGATAATACGTACCCGTAGAAGCTGATAGTTCCGGATCAAAAGGAGCCTTATTATGAAACATAAACAGATTTTTTCCAATGAGCGACACAGTTAAGTTCTGTATCTGATTACCGAACCATTTTGTTGGGAATGTATATCCCAAAGTTGCTTCTCTAAGCCGCACATTCGTCATACTATAAACATAATTTGCCAAAACTCCAGTCGAACCATTGCCAAGCACATTATAATAATCTTTCGCTGATACACGGCCGCTATTAATATTCACTCCGCCATTATCACGGACTATGGCCGATGCCTTAGACGTTCCATAATAATCCATTTTAGCCTGAGTAGCTGAAACGCCTACTCCACCGATACGGGCATCAATCAAGAAACCAAGATTAATCCCCTTCCAGCTGAAACTGTTATTCCATCCCCAGTTAAATCGAGGCGCTGCGCTACCGGCTTTTATCCAAGTGTTCGGGTCGGCTTCAATAGCACTGGTATTCGCATCCACTTTAATATTGCCCAAATAATCCATCTTTAAGCCCGTTACATAAATATCACTTAGAGTACCACCCTCTTTCACTATCATTTTATAACTACCCTGCGGATTGAAAGGTTCTATTTCTGTGATTGAGATAGGTTCTCCTGTAATCGGATTAGTAGCACCACCAGGCAATAGATAAACAACCTTATTACGATTCATTGTAAAAGTCAGACTTGAATTCCATTTTACAGGACCAAGATTGGTATTAATACCCAAACGCGCTTCAATACCCCAGTTATTTACCTTACCACCATTCAGCATATAGTCACTGTAGCCGGTGCTTGGAGGCATGGTATAATTAATGAACTGGTTGTAAGTGTTACTATTATAATAAGTGAAATCAATATTCAGCAGATTCTGAAACATTCTCAAGTTCATACCTACTTCAACAGATTTCGTACGTTCAGGCTTCAGATCGGGATTCAATAATCTAGAAGAAGTGTTAACAATGCCATCTTTCACTGTATAAGCAGGCATTGTAATCTGCCGCATCGGAGGATTACCCACTTCACTATAAGAGGCTCTGACTTTTAAAAAGGAAACATACGCTTTTGACAAATCAACCATCTCGCTAACAACAGCAGATATACCTACTGAGGGATAAAAAAAGCCGCTTTTCTCGTTATCGGTATTAGCTAAAGTAGAAAACCAGTCATTACGAGCTGTCAAATCCAGATATGCCCAACTCTTATATCCTAACTGGAAAGTCGCAAATACAGCCTGGTTATTATCAATATATCCTGCTTGCTCTGCCTTAGTATTTGCACCATTCTTACTTATATTATTAAAAGAAAAGAAGTTAGGAACTGTAGCCAGATGTCCTTCGTAGTTCGTCATCTCATAAGTTTGATGATTAAAACTGGCTCCGACATTTGCCGTAATTCCCCAATTTTCCCAACGTTTATTAATCTGCGCCATCGCATCACCATAGGTGTTCTTATATCCCGACTTCATGTTCATATAGTTACCATACTCTGACGCGAACAATTGGTCGGAAGAAGCTGAGATTCTACGTTCATACAGTTCATTACTGTTGTCTATACGCATACGGCCAACCACACTCATCCAATCAAAAACTTTATAATTCAAATTGGCTGAGAACATATAACGTGATTTATGATTACTCATATTCTCACGATTCACAATCCAATAAGGATTTTCTATCGCAAATCCCTGATTACCATACGGCCAATATTGCACATCATAATATTTCTCACTATCATAACGTTCATATACCGTATGTTTAGATTGGGTACTGTTTGTCAGTAACTTACAAAGTTAGTTCCTCAAATTTGTACTTATCTAGCCTTGTTTGAACGACACAAAGATAGGATTAATTATGTATAAGGCATAATTTTGAGATTAGAATTTTAGTCCGCATTTAGATGTGACAATTCATATTTAGATAAAAAAAGCCAGCTATCAATTTCGATAACTGGCTTTTAATTTTACTCATCAGTAGAAGCACTTTGAGATTGTGTGAACTGCTCGTAGAAATTGTTGAGAAGGCGATTTATAATGGTCTCTTTGGTATCTCCACCTCGCTGTCCTTTGGCTTTCTCTATCTGTTCTGCTTTCTCTTTGTTCAAACTTGAAAAGAACTTGAACAGATTGTCAATCGTAGCACCTTTTTGGTCATCGTCTGCTTCATCGTACTGATAGATAATCCAATCAATGAGAATTCTACTTTTGAGAATCTCTTTAGAGAGGTGTTCTGCTACTGCTTTTAATAATCTTCTCCCCCTTTCCAATCCATTAGTTTTCCGTAATTTGTCACTTATCTTACCCGCCATTGCATCTGCCATTATCTCTTTAGTAATACCCGCTTTAAACGTTCCCCATTTGGAAGCAGTGGGTAATGGATAACCTTGTTCAGTAAGCTCCACGATAAAATCAAGTAGCGGAAGCTCCTCTTTGCACGCCATTTTAGCTCCCTTAGGAAAGTCGCCCCCCTTCCAAGGATTTGTACAAATGTTAATCTCCGAAAACATTCTCGAGACTGCAATTTCTTCATTCAAAGCATAGATAAGATAGAACTCACCTTTGTACTTCTCTTCATCTTTTAACTCCTTGTTAGCTTCCAGAAGATTTAGATGAGCTTTGTAACGGTGGTTTGCATCCACTAACACAACATACCGGGCTGCATCAGCTCCGCTAATGATTTCTCCCGTTTCAAAATCTACAATCTCCAATCCGGCTTCTATAACTTTCTTTGCATCCACTATGATAGCGGGAACTAACATTCCATTTGCCTTCATGGACTTCATTTTGGCTTTAACCACCTTTTCGTCAAAGTTACGATTACCTGATAGCCTAGCTATCTTGATTCCCTTACTTGCTAGCACTGCCAACGTTAAAACTTGGAGTGCTAATTCATTTTTTTTATTCATTATTAAAAATGAGACTGCCCAGTAGAAACATTATCTACTTTCGTTCCTTTCTGGTGGCAAAATTACAATGGAAATTATGAATAAAGGCAATGTTTTGAGAGGTGGTAAGAGGGGTAAAAACAGCCCAATAAATTTACCCCTCCTTGATGAATCATTTATAAAATTTGTTAGCTCTAAGAATTTCATAATCTTTGTAAGATTTTATCTGGTCTTTTATGAAGTTAGGACACAGCTTGCTATTTTTCTCATCAACTCCCGTATACCGTTTGTCTTTGGATAGGTTGGTCAAATAAACAAGTCTTGAAATTAATAGTGTCTTATTCAAAGAAACTGTACTATATGCTTTTGCAGATTTACTTGTATTTGTTTTGGGCAATAGTTTAAAGAAACTCTTCAATAATTTATAGAACATTGCTACTAGAATAGTTTTATATTCTGTGTCTTTGCCTTTTCTATCTATTCCTTGTGTATCAAATCTTGTTGGCTTATCATTACTGAAATAGTCCTTCCCTGCTTCATATACAAGATAAATGTAAGCTAATGATATAGGGTCGTCGATTTCTATGGAGCGATGTTTTTCCTGTAATTTTAATGTTAGTGTCATTGGTTTTATAAAAGATAATATACAGCCACTATTACCAATATTCTTCCCAAGCTGTTGCATGAGTTTCTCCACTAATACCCTTGAAGTTTCTTTAACCTTAATTCCTTCCAAGCAACTTCCATAAATGTAATCAGAGACGAACAATAATAGATACCAGAATTTTTCTCTATCTATATCCAATGCTTCCAAAGTATTTTGTATATCCTCATACTGTATATATTTCTCAAATGTATAGTGAGCATTAAGCACTTTTGCATTGTACCGTTTCTTAAATTCTTGTGTTACAGTTGTACCCATGAATACGTACTTTGTTTCTTCTTCTTCTTCTGCTGCTGCTTGTTGTTCTGTTGCTACTTCTGTTTCATTTGTCTCTGCTTTATCCTCTATCTCCTTTTTGACCCTTATGAAATCATAGTCAGGGTGACATTTACAACCCAACATTTCTACATATTCTAGCAAATCATCTTCTTCTTTTACATATTTGTCTAATGTAAACTTATCTATTGGCTTTATATCTTCCATATCTCTAATCTTAAATTATGCCTTAAAGATAGAAAGAATTAGATAAAAAAATAAGGCAGTAAATGAAAATTCACTTACTACCTACAAAATTGTTTATGAACTATTGTATAATTGAAATTAACGATTGAATAAAGTATTTATTTTGTCTTTAAGTTTGTTGTACTTCTGTTGAAAATCTTGTTCTTGTTTTTTAAATTTCTTTTCATACATTTCAGAAGCTTGCTCATAGCCTTTTTTTACTCCCTCTGTTTTCCCTACAGACTTTCCCGCTTTAAATCCCACAGCACCTACAATTGCTGTTCCTATTGCTATAGCATATTTGCTACCATGTTTTATTATATGCCCTCCCACTTGAGCTACTACTTTATCTATCATATTGTTAAATATTAGAAACCGTATTGATTCTTATTGCTATCTATAATTATTTGAAATTCATCAGAGATAAATTCTCTTTTTATTCGTTCTATAAAATCTACATCATTGATAATTCTGTAAATAGCAACAAGACTACCTCCTATATCTAGTTTATTATAATTTTCTGTCAATATTGAAAATAAGATATTACTGGAGGTAGCTATTGAATTAGAATATAATAGTATTTTACGGGTCTTTACCTCGTATAAGTCAGATTTAACATCTTGAGGCTGACACAACTTATGAATACTCGCAATAACCCAATTTAGTAAAATAGATAGAGTAGCTTGTTTCCCTACGGCTTCTAAATTTTGAATATCAAAACCATATGTCGATAATTCTTTAGCTAAATTAGGTGATAATCTGGATATACAAGGAAGTGGTAGGCTTTGGGTTGATTTTATATCGGTTCTTAAATGCACAAATTCTTTTAAGAAAGCTGTTGCGAGTGCTAATTTTCCTTCTTTACCTTCATTCAGGCTACGATTAACGGAATATTCTAGAATTTTTTCATTTGATGCTCTATTTAATATTTTATCTCGTGCAGCACCTGTTTGTATATACCCTGTTTTTATATGAAAAGATTGTAAATCCCATGTTGTTAAAGTGCTTGTTAAAATATTCATCGTTCCCCAATACCAGCCTAACAGAGGGTCATGTCCTAATGTTTTGTAGCGATGTTGAGTTCCATGCAATCCTAGACTAAAATTAGGACTACCATAATTGGCATCAAAAGGAACTGGATTATTTTTAATATCCTCTATAGAAGGATGATACCAACGATGAAATCTATTCGAATGTTCTTTTGTATGTCCCCATGTGTTGTTTGCAGCATCTTTATCATTTAATCTCTCTTTAAAATCCGTTAGCAAATATTGACGTGATATTTGTAAAGCTATTGCGAAAGCTAAAAACATCCAATCAGTTTTATTAAATGAAGTAATATCATTGAATCGCTTGTCTATATTACCCTGTATAATTTTAACATTATGAGTTATGTTAATCATACGTTTAGTTTCAGTGATAACATTGTCTAACTCACTAAAATCATTCATAATATCTTTCAGTAGTATATCCCTATCGTTTACCATATGCTAAATTGATAAATTACTTTACAAAGGTAAAACATAAAATAATAAAAAGAAATATTTTCTACAAATAAATCAGAAAACGAATAAATAGAAATGCTTGATATTACCATTACTGTAGTTTGTTTATATGATTATATCCTGCACTCCTTCTCATATTTCCAATTACCCAATATAAACGAAATTATAAATATTGAGCATATCTCTGTTCTAAAATCTATTTTATTTGCTACCTCAAATCAAATCCTTTTGAAGAGATACGCACATATATTCCAATAATTCAGAATGTATATCTTGCATAAGAATAAGCATAAACTGGTTAAGAAGAGAAGTAAGTGAACTAAAAAGGCAACAAGTGAATATTACTTCTTTTCCCCTGCTGTTGCATATTTAATTGGAGCCTTAGAAATGCAGAAATTCGGCTTCCTATTTTGATTATTGTTTATTTGAAACAGTAAATATAAGAAATCCAAGGGATTAATAATAAAGCAAATAATAGTAGCCAAGACACATCCTTCCATTCTTTATTTATTAGTTTATAAGTAAATGTAGGAATGAGAATTATCATGCCAACCATGAAAATCCAATTTTCAAGATTGTTTATGTAATCAAGTCTTTCTTTGTAAACTAAGCAATATAAACGGCTAAACCTATCTTGCTCACTTATCAAACTATGGATAAATGCCCTAATTAAACTGAATATCATCGCTACTAATATGGGGTATTCTATTTGCTTTAAGTATCTCATATCTTTAATAATCTAAAAATCAATTCACTTACTACTTCCGTATTGCCAATATATACAAGGCACTTAGGTACTGCAAATAGCAAAAACAATAAAGTTGCTTGCATCCAGTTTCTTTTGTATAAATGCCAGATTGTAATCAGTGTGATTATACAGCCAATAATCCACCATACCAACTCGTATTCCTCAAATAAATAATCGTGATAGTTGGGTAATGGTTTATTAGTAAGTACCCAAGCACATACTATCCAAACAATATAAATAAATTTCCAATCTATAAGGTATTTGACAATATCAAGCTTCATTAATTAACTTTTTTGTAATTAAATAAAATCCTTTGCAAATATAACCATAGCCAATATCCCTATTGGATTGGCTTTATATCAATAAACCAATGTTTTGTGATTACAGAACCTATTATTTCTTCTATTTTGTTTTCCGTTAATTCTCCTGCTTCTTGTTTAACTAGAAGTTCTTCTAATAAATTATCATAATCTTCGTTAGTCATATACATTAAGCTTCCTTCCTCCCATAGTCCTAATTCAAATATTCTTATTGGAATACATATAGACAATATATCTTTATCTGGGCATAAACCTTTGTAAAAAGAATACAAGCTGATATTCTCATCTGTTTTTATACATAAAGCACGATGTTTTATTACAATGGCATTACCATGTTGCTTTATCAACACATTTATTTTATGGAAAAATTCTTGTTTATCAAGAGTATAATATATTTCCTTAAAATCTTTAGGAATCCAATCATATAAACAGTTTCCATATATATCTTCTTCCAATTCTTCTATAGAGTTATATTGGTCTATATATGGCTTATCCTTAGCTGTTCTATTTCTAAATATTTCAAGATAATAGGTCAGCATATCATCATCAGATAAGCTGAAATTATGAGGAATACCGTTTGGGGGACAAGTAGCTTTTACCCATGTTGGTTTGGGCATTCCATCATAGGAATATGTGGAATATGGCATTGCACTAATCGTTATCATATCGTTTAATGCTACATTTTGATTTCAATATGTTAATCCTACTCTGTAAAACAGCATCTTCACCACTAATTCTTAGAATCATTTTCACTACATTTAGGATATTCATATTGTTTTATTTCTCCCATGTCTCTTGTATATTATGCTATGAAGATAATGATTATTCTTCAATGATATTATCTACTATCTTCTTAAATACAACACCTACTATTAATCTGTCACTTGCAAAAATATCATATCATTACCAAGTTCCATAACCAATAATAGCCTTTTTGCTTCCTTTCTCAAATTCAATAGAGAAAGTCATATCTTCTTCATTATCTTCCCCTTTAGGGGCAGGCAGACCATTTCCCCACATTTTACTATATGAATATACGTTATCACGTTTAGACCAGTCAGATTGTTCTACTGCAATCAAACTATCAAGTTTTTGGTAAAAAGCAGCAGAAGGAGTTTCTTTAAATTCAATTATTAATTGGTCATTATAATCTCCTTGAAAAGATGTTCTTCCTTTAGTATATTCTACAATTTTAAAATTAGGGTATTTTACTCCAGTTATCTTTTCTATGGTATCTTTATTTGTAAATCTGTATTTTCGTTGGTAGCTATCATAAGCATACAATCCAAGAACAAATAATACAATATAAATCATCAAAAATATAGGTGAGATAAGTAATAAAGTTACTCTTAATTTCTTACCTATTAATTTCCATTTCCATGTGAGATAATAGAATAAGGGAGACAGGGTAAGCCAACTAATCAAGCTGATTATCCATTGAAGTATTTTAAATAATATATTTTTCATTAGTTCTTTAGCATATAATTAAAACCTATCTATATATTATTTACCACTAACTCATTCTAATGAACTTATAAAACAGTCCTCTCACAAATCTTTGAATCCCATAAACAATAGCTCCCCAAAATAAGAATCCAATACCTATAGAATCACTTAAAAGCAGAGATAAACACGTTAATACAATCCCACACATACACCATATTCCACCATATAAAATATCACTAGGAGCATTTGCGATACGCAGTTCTCTTTTAGCTTTCTTGTCACTTTTAATTTGTAGTAATGATACTATAATTGAATTTCTTTGAGATTCATCAAGTCCTTTTGATTCTAATATATGGTCTACTTCGTTTACGTCTTTTTTTTGTTTTATAACTAGCTTATATGCTTCTGTATAGGCTGAATCAATAACATCTTCTGTTGTTTGCTCACTAATTTCATTCTTTCCCTTTCTTATAAAAAACAGAAAAGGATTGCAGTGATTACTATTGCTAAAATTGCTTCCATGATATTCTATTACTAAGAATTATACAATCTATTACTTCCATATTAATAAAAGAAAGCTAACTACGAATGAACTCCAAATGCTGCCTTTCTTATTATTCATTATCACGTTTGGCATTAAAACCCTTTATAATGATTCGTTCTCTTGAACTCTGCATTGTAGGATTCTCTTTTAAAGTATTAAATTTATCTTTTAAATATTGATGTGTCCAAAAGAAATTGTCCAAATTACTTCGTAGATATTCTTGAATTGAAGGTATTTCATGTACAAATGGTAGATAATGCTTGCAATATACAGTTATAGTATTCTCTTCATTATTAATAAAATATGCTAAAGTAACACGTCCGTCCATATTAGTTTGATTTATAGCATCTTTCAGGATATTTATATCAGGGTCATTTAAAGAAAGACTTCCAAAGTTAGACCAGATTATGATAAAAGCGGTTCGATTATCTGCATTAATAAAAAAGTCCTCATTTTGATATTTAAAACAGATGTCATTATCATCATCAACTTCTGGCTGACAACCAATTTCTTTTAAAATATTGGTAACCAAATCTCTCGTTCTGTTATTTGATGTGTTCATAACCGTATCTACAATCTTACTTATTTCAGAATGATTAGCTTGTTTTTGGTCATTTCCAGTGGCGAATTCAATATTCTTTGTTTCATGATGTTTTATCTTTCTATTCCAAAATTTCTCCTTAACCAATTGTAATATTCTATCAAAGTGCGCAATCACTAAATAGAGAAAAACCAAAAAACTTAGATAAGGAATAATAGATACATAATCCCAAAAAGTTACTGCTCCAATAAAAGAAAGAAGTATAAGGACTATAACAATTAGCGCGATATATCGATACAAAGCTTTCTTAACTTCATATTTAATAGTACCTTGTTCCGTACTTGAAGTATCAAATATATAATTAGGACAAGGACTATCATCGGTTGGCCGATAATGCTCACAATGAACTCCATCTCCAATACATGTACTACATTGAGACATTTTTGTCATTTCAATTCTGTTTTAAATTTACTATTATTTTCTTAAACACATCACCTCCATCAGACCGTCACTTATTAAGAGGTTATTCTCTACAAATATCAGATATAATAATATCTTCTATTTAACTTTCAGTACTCTTTCGCTTTTTCAGTTCTTGAATATACTCCAGTTCGCCTTTGGCATATTCCTTATTTGCATCTTCATTCAACATTTCCTTAAACGCTTCCTCTGCATCATCCAACCGTCCCATGTCAACAAAGGTGTATGCTCTTCTCCTACGCAAAAAATTGTGATAATATATAACACTATCCGTAATCTCATTTTCTTTTAATTGTGCCAATTGATTAAGTTCACCATGAATAGTGTAAATTGCCCTTATATCTCTACTGTTTGCTAAACAGTTTATGTATTCAATGTTGTATGTAATGTTATTTAACGGACGAACTATTTCCAGATAAAAAAGGGCTTTCTCATATAAACACATTTCTGCATAGCAATATCCTATAATGTAACAGGTTTGGTAAAACATCCTTTTGTCCTCATCTGTAATATCGCTCCTTAACCAACTTTCCCGCAAAGCATGGTATACGTTCTCCAAATATACAATTGCATCCCAATATCTATTTTCTTTTAAAACTTCATTCCCCCAATAAAAATCCTTTCCAATAGTGGGTATCATTTGAGATATAATGCAATGTTCATTAAACTCTAATTCTTCTCCATTGTTAAATTTTTCAATTGTTCTATCATGAATAGCCTTATACTCCTCTATTCTTTGTTCTGGACTTGTATTGTCATAGGCAAACAAAACACTTAATGTTTGAGGTTGATTCGCAGTTCTAATATATGTTTTATCTCCTTCATGGCTAAATGTTGGCAGCATAATAGATGCACGAATAAACCATGTCTCTTTTCCACCGCCACATCCTCTTAAATGTACAATGATAGTGTCATTCACTCTGCCAATAGATTTATCATCATCTTCCTGTTTGGCATAACCCTTTCTATAGGAAATAGACAAGACAACATTTTCACTAAATCTATAGCCTATATCTCCATTATCATGTTTGATAAGGACTGCATTACATAAATCAAAGTTCCAGATTTCATTTCTGTCAACAATAAGCCTTCCTTTTTTCTCACGTATGTTATCTGTAACAATATATAAATCAGAAACTTCTTCTTGCCTTATATCAAAAGTCCTATTAAGTAATACGCCTAAAGTCACTTTCTCATTAGGAGTGGCACGTAATTGATACTTTTCATTTTGGTGTTGAAACCTAAATTCATTTGACAGATACGTTTCATTCTCTAATCTATCAACCAAATCATCTTCTTCCTTATCTTTTGAGATATTCTTTACTTGGGGAGAAGTATTAAACATAGAACTAAAAAACTTCTTCATGATATTATTAATTAAATCCTTTTATAACTACCCTTTTGGCTTCATGTTTCTCTTGTTTGAAATTAAGACGTATAAACCGTTCTTTTAGTAAATCATGAGCCTTGAAACAATCATTGAGTATTGTTTTCAAATAATTTCCTCTGTTTGTTATTGAAGGAGTAAATACAATTATTGCCTTGCAATGTATTCCCATCTGGTTATTATCTTCATCAATGGAATAGACAGTGGAAACAATAGTATTTATATTATTCAAGTTTATTGCTTCCTTTAAATTCTCAACATTGGCATTATCCAAATCTACACATAGCCACCAAGTGTCCCAGAGAGTGACAAACTGATAATTGTTATCTGCATCTATAAAAAACTCCTCACCTTGGTATTTAAAACAGATTCTATCTTCATCATCAACTTCTGGTTGACAACCAATCTCCTTCAGCGTACTGATAACTAGATTTCGTGTCTTGTTATCTTCTGCATCAATTGCTTTATCAATAGCGACATTTGTTTTTGCATATTCAGACTGTTCCTTATCTTCCTCAAATGCAAATCCAATCCTGCCAAAGAAATAGGCGATAACTATTAGTATTAAGCCTAAAACTATCCAACCTTCCATATTGTATTTGTTTAGAAATTATGCGATAAACAGTTTCTTGAAAACACTACTATGCTATTCATCTTCCATCAATTTACTTATTATATTACTAAGACGAGTAATAAGTTTTTCTTTTGTAGAATGAGATGTCGTTTCTTCAAATGTAATAGGCTCTTGCGTCTCTGTTATCTCTTCTTTCGTATCATTATTTGATTCAACAATAGCTGATTGGGCTTGCTTACTCAATGGTTCAGGAGTAGGTTTGTAATATTTCTCAATTTCAGATTTAAGCTTTTCATCATCGCTAATTTCAGCGTTCACAGAATCTTTCTTGTTATCAAAACCTGTTGCAATTAGTGTAATCTTCACATCCTCTCCTAAACTATCATCGTCATATAGTCCCCAAATGACTTCAATGTTTGGGTCTAATTCCTCCATGAATGTATTCAATTCAGACAATTCATTAATAAGAATAGGATTCTCTTTACTGGAATAGATAATATATAATAGCTTTTGTGCTTTTTCTATATCATTATCATTCAATAAAGGAGAATTGAGAGCATCCAATATTGCATTTTGTATTCTATATTTTCCCTTGGCTCTACCCATTGCCATAATTGCACTTCCACCATCTTTCATTATGGTTTCAACATCGCAGAAGTCCCTGTTTATAGTTCCTTCAATGGTGATTATTTCTGCAATACTTTTGGTTGCAGTTGTTAGAATATCATCAGCTTTACAGAACGCTTCTTTAGCTGTAGTGATTCCATCAGCGTATATTTCTCTCAAACGTTCATTGTTGATAACCAACAATGCATCCACGTTTTCTTTCATCTCATTAACTCCCTTAATAGCTTTTACTATTTTAGGCTTCATTTCAAATTGAAACGGGATTGTAACGATTCCTATCGTCAATATTCCCATTTCTTTTGCAATATGAGCTATTATGGGTGCTGCCCCAGTACCCGTTCCACCACCCATTCCCGCTGTAATAAATACCATTTGAGTAGTATCATTAAAAAGAGCTTTTATCTGCTCAATGCTTGTTTCTGCTGCTGCACGTCCTTTTTCAGGATTACCACCTGCTCCTAGACCAGTGTCTCCTAACTGTATTTTAGTAGGTACATTGGAACGGCTTAGAGCTTGGCTGTCCGTATTGCATATAGCAAAAGAAACATCTTTAATTCCTTGACTGTACATATTCTTTACAGCATTTCCACCGCCACCACCTACACCTATTACTTTTATAATGTTGGAAGCCTGATTCTTGATTAAATCAAATTCAATTATACCATCCATGATTATTTTTCCATTATTTTATCAACAAATTCTCTGAATGCATCACCTGCCATTAGTCCACCACTTGCAGGCAATCCAGTCTTATTAATAGATACAATGATACTATACTTGGGATTATCAGTAGGGAAGTACCCGCAGAACTCAACTGCATACATATCCTTAGTACTATCCTCATTAGTAGATAATGAACTAGTTCCCTGCATACCTGCAACTAGTACCTTATCAGACTTGGCAGGTTGACCTAATCCGTCAGTAATATTAAATACTAGAGCTTTCTTCAAACTATCAATACTAACCCTACTTGCTATTTGTGGATTAATAACTACTACACTATCCTTATATAGTTGAGGCTGTATCATCTTCCCATCATTGGCGATAGCATTATAGAAGGTTAGTATTTGGATAGGTGATATTTGTTGATTATATCCAATACTTGACCATGCAAAATCACTCTTAGCCCAATTGTTATCTTTAGGAGTTACAAAGTATGCAGGATTTAGATTGGCTATTCCATTGATGCTATCCGGTTTACCATAGCTCATATTAGCAAGTAAATCGAAAAAGGTTTGAGGATTATCACCAAAAGCCTTCTCCATTGTCTTATAAGTAGCAATATTGGAACTAGCTGCCAATCCTTCTTGTATTGTAAGCTCACCATATCCCCCTCTATGCCAATTATGGTCTTTAAGCTCTCTGCCATGAATTTGGTAGATACCATTTCCTGTATCAACCTTATCACTCAACTTCACCTTACCAGTTTCTAAAGCTGCCAATAGTGATATTGGGTGCATCAGACCAGTAGACTGCCATACAGAGAAGTTCTCGCATGATTGGTAGTTCGCACTATCTTTCCTAGTAAGTCCAACTAAAGCCTTTATTTGACCTGTCTGAACTTCCATAACTATAACCTGCCCAGATTGGGCATTTATCTCTGATAACTTGCTTCCCAATATGGCAGTAGCATTAGTTTGTAATGTACTGTCAATAGCATTATCCCTAGTTCTATTTTCTTTATTTGTACAAGAATAAAATCCAGTACTCAATACAATCAATGCTATTAATATTCTAAATACTTTCATTCTCTATTCATTAAAATGATTTCACAAATAGGTGGTTAATCCAAACAATTCTTAAGGTGAGTCTAATTATTGATTTCACTTCATTTAATTCAATCACTTCAAAAGCATTTTATTACTATTAAGCACACATCGTAAATTAAATGCTTCACCACGTAATTTTATTATTTTTTCTTCTCATTCTTTTTTCTTGCCTTTCTCTTTCCATTCTATACTTTTCAATTCGTTCAAAATCTCTTTGGTCTCTCTGTTTTTTATACTCTTCCCATTCTTCTTTTCTCTTTCTATCTTCCTTTTCTTTTTTCTTCTTTTTAGTTTGTAAATGATTAGATAGTATTCTTCTCCGTAGCCATGAAATAATTGCTTTATGAAGACGATATGATATATAGAAAACTATAAGTGGAACAATAAGCCAAGCCCCGTCAGAAGAAGTGTTATATGCCAAGATTGTAAGTGTTGCAGTAATACTTGCTATTAAAATATAGCCTAAAACTTTTGCTGCCAAAAATAGTTTATATTGTTTTAGTATATCATTCTCTTTCTTGATTTTCGCAAGTTTCTCTTGTTCGATTCTTCTTTCTTCCTCTGCTCTTCTAGCTTCTTCTTGTCGTAGCCTTTCCTGCTCTATACGATATTGTTGCTGTCTTTTATACTCTTCCTCTATGCGTTGCTGCTCTTTCCGTTGTTGCTCAATCAACCATCTTTTCTCTTGTTCTTCCGCTTCGATTCTTTTACGTTCTATTCCTTCAAAATAGTTATTCAGTTCTTTAAGAGATTTAGGATAAAAAGATTCACTTTGCTCTTCATTTATCATAAAGGCAAACCTTTCTGTGCCATCTTGCTGTAAAGCGAATATGACATTATTAATAAATGAAGGATGAAACATAAATGATTGTTCCCTGAAAGAAACAACAAGAGATTTATTGGCAGGTATGTATTGCCATTTAGCATTGGTAACATTGCCATTTACTGACGCAATGAGAGAACCGTTTTCTTGAAAAACATACAATTCCTTATCTCCACAATCATTGAATATTAACCAAGACTTATTGCATAATATAGTCTTAACATCCAGTTCTTCACTGAATCTTTTATATCTATTAAAGCTATCCAGTAAGAATGTTTTCATATTACTCTGTCATGTTCTTGCTTAAAATAACCACATAAAAAATCCCACATTCCAGACCAACCAATATTGAGAATAATCATAGAAGCAATTCCTTCAATATTTTGTTGAGTTAACAAGTCTGGCAACCATTGTTTCATTGCACCTGCTATAACTTTGGCTTCTGCCATATATTGATAATTTTGCGGAACAATGTTATATACTTCATCCTTATAGGCGGTTTGTACTATATCATTGTAATGGGATAACAGGTAGTGACATCCAACATTCACTATATCAGAAATTGTATCATTCCCTCTAACCTGTCCTCCATTTCTATAACACAAATCATTATAAGATTCTACTGTTATCTGTTGCGCTTCTGCTAGTGTAATCATAAAGGATAGTATTCAATATTTGTCCTTTGAAATATCTGTTGGGCTATATTTACTCTATTCATGAAGTTGCCACCCATTTTACAAATCTGGAGTAATATAACTCTAACTTCATTTTTTACATCCCTATTAAGCTCTGATACAATCTGGAAAGCTTTAAAAGGATTTGTTTCTGTAGCTTGATTCCACAATATATTACCTGCAATTGCTCCAGAATCACTATCTGTATCATATCCTAACTCTTTTAGGACATAATCAACCACACAGTTATCCCTTTCCTCTACCATACTGCCATCTGCTGAAAGTATCAACTGGCATACAAGCTGTAAGATAGCAATTTTATCTTCAACCCTTAGTGAACTCATCATCCTTCTACTTCTTTCTTTTTCTGAATTAATGCTGTTCATTAATCCGCTATAATCTGTTGCCATATCCTTATAATTTTAATGTTTGTCCAATTTATTTTTTATGTAGGCATATAAGAAGAAACCTACAATAACAAGTATGACTATTATATGTAATGCCACACTACCGCTACTGTTAAAATCTGCATAGTCTGACATCTTACCTCTGCTTAATAAAATTATCAATGAATACATAATCTTAATTTTAATAGTTCTGTATGTTGTTACCATTCAACCTTTTTAAGCAAAGATGAATAATCATCCTACTCAAAAAATGATATTTCTATTTGCTGAATCTTGTTCTACTATCTGATAATAGAACTGAATAGGTAAATAAGTAGTATGTCTGCTTCTTATAGATATTGATTTATACTTCCCAATTCTCCCCAAGAAAGTAGTTAATCATAGTATTTAAAGTACTGGAGAACTGATAGCATATAATTGGTTGCTATAATACTTTATTTTGTCACAAATATAATAATCACTTAGTTTATTTACCCAAAAATTTTAAGATAAAAATGCCTAATCTCTGGATTTAGTGAAGATTTTAACTGTCTACATACTGTTTGAGAAGTAGGGACTAGTTGTAAATATGCCTGTTCCATAGTCTATCATTTATTGTATCTAGTTCCCAATAGATACAATTCTACATACAAAAAAGGTGTGGGAACTATCAGCATATCTGTCTCTAGGTATCGCCAAACACCCACACTACAAATACACACAAGTTGCCCACACCTAGACTATGATATTCTGTTAAATAACAGGTATATAGCCAAGTATGGGCGTTGTGCATATCCTCGTAGTGTAAAATTTTGGCGAAATTCAGAGACAAGGATAATGCAAAACGCCTTTCGTTAAATAAATATGTTATTCCATTACTGGAACGGCACAAATATACGAAAAGCGTTTGTATTATAACTAAACCTGTGTGTTAAAAACTAAGACAATCATAGGTATTTAATAATTCCTCTTGCCTTAATCCCAAGTATCTCTTAGTAATTGATACACTGGAATGATTGAATAGCTCCATGAGCTTAACAAGTGCAAGCTCTG
>OGFW01001127.1_pt1 | contig 22631 bp, 22 predicted proteins | sample 1570991 | NCBI WGS metagenome assembly OGFW01 (sample SAMEA2582074, study PRJEB24529) | metagenome | biome: Human gut stool | place: China | collected 2011
TAAAACAACGTGTTTGTAAAGCTATTGTTGATGCACAACCGCGTTTACGAGAATTGGCTGAATCTATTATGGCTGAACCAGAATTGGGTTTTAAAGAGGTAAAAACCTCTAAAAAGGTTCAAGATATGTTTTATGAACTTGGCATTTCTTATACTACTGGTCATGCACTGACAGGTGTAAAAGGTAGAATGAAAGGCCGTGATAGCAAATATACGGTTGCCATGGTGGGGGAATTAGATGCTATTCTCTGTCCTCGCCATCCTCGTGCCGATGATTTAACAGGCGCCGCCCATTGTTGTGGTCATAATGTACAAATTACAAATATGTTTGCTGTCGCTATGGGCCTACAAGCTGTGATGGATCAACTCGCTGGGGATGTCGTATTATTTGCTGTCCCTGCAGAGGAAATGATTGAAATTGATTACCGCAATAAATTGCGTGAGCAAGGTAAGCTTAAGTATATGGGTGGTAAGCAACAGCTCATCTATGAAGGAGCTTTCGACGATATTGATATGGCTATGCAAATGCATGTGGAGACAGCCAAAACACCAGCTGGTGAAATGGGGCTTGGTAGTACCTCTAATGGTTTTGTATCTAAACTGATTGAATATCACGGTAAGGTAGCTCATGCGGCTCAAGCACCCCATGAAGGCATCAATGCTCTTAATGCTGCTTTGATGGGCGTAATGGGGGTTAACTCCATTCGTGAAACTTTCAAAGAAAGCGACTATTTCAGATTCCACCCAATTATTAATCAAGGTGGTACATTGGTTAACTGCATACCTGATTATGTTCAAGTTGAAAGCTACGTTCGTGCGTCCAATATCGACGCTATTGTAGATGGCAATTGTCGTGTAAACCGTGCCTTAAAAGCTGGTGGCGATGCAGTAGGGGCAACTTGTGTAATTAACGATTTGCCAGGTTATTTGCCGATGAGAAACGATGTTCGTATGAATGAAATGTTACGCCAAAACTCTAATCCGCTATTTGGTGAAGAAAATGTATTCCAAGGCGATCACATGACGGCAAGTACCGATATGGGCGACGTATCTCACTTGATGCCGGTTATCCATCCTTGGGTTGGCTGTATTAATGGCGTACTGCACAGCGCAGAATACGAAATCTCTGTACCTGATGTAGCGTACATTAAAACAGCACAAGCCTTGGCTATGACTATCGTAGACTTACTATACGATGACGCAGCAGGCGCTAAAGATGTATTAGACAACTTTACACCAGCATTAAACAAACAAAGCTATATTGAACTCTTAGACCGTATTGCTAAGGGTGAATAAAATAACCACCTATTGAAGATAAATTGATTATCTTTGGTAGGTGGTTTACAATTTTATTAAATGATTTTCAAAAAATCACTAATTGTTGATTAATAGAAAGTATACCTTTATGTATAGTAATTTATTGCATTCAGATGCGGCACTGTATATAGTTATTGGTTTATTGATATTTAACTATATGTTATTTAAAAATCAGCGTAATAATCTCAAAAAATTTATCATAGTTTTTCTATTTAGTAATATATGGGGAGGAATAAATCTTTATTCTATGTATAAGCATATTAATGGTATTGAAAAAATCAATACATTATGCACATTACTCCTTATCTTGGCTGGTGAATATATATTTTATTATCGTTATAAGAAGGGAACATTGGAAGGGATATCTAAAATATATTTTGATATAAATAATTCTTTGTCTATTATTATAATTGTTTCTTTTAGTATTATTGGAATAGCTTTTCTACTCTGGGAACTATTGAAGTGAATATTATGAAAAAATTATTTTTTTATGCATTTGCATTATTTTCATTGACATCAATTATATATGGAATATCTTATGATTTTATGACTGGAGCTGAGATACATTATGACTTTTACGGTGCAGGTTTTGTTAGTTGGTTAGTATTCTTTGGTATATTGAAAGCAATTCTGCGCTTATAAATGTCAATTATTTTAATTATTTGAGTTTTTATTACAATGATACAGCTAGCATTTTATGTGATCTTTTTGATTATATTATTCTCTATTATGGGAAAAATAATATATGACTATCTTAAAGGTCATAAGTTAAAATATGAATTTTATGGCCTTGCTTTTGTATGCTGGCTTATTATTTTTGCTTTATTAAAATTATTTTTTGAGCTGTAAAAAAATTTTTTCTCAAACAGAAAGTTTTCCAAATTATTCATCAGCTTGATTATAACTTTAATCTAATTAATAATACTTGTATTCAATCAATTAGGATTATAGAAATATTATAAAAGTAGTTGAGGATATATATTTTGTATTTACATCTAAAGAATTAAGGAGTTTTTATGTCCATTAGAAAGCTCATAAAGATAATTTGTACAGTAGTTTTATCGCTACTAGTAATTATTTTAATTTTTGTTGGAATTAGAATATACGAATATCAAATTTTTATAACCTCTCTTGTAGATTATGGCAAACAAACCGGGCTGAATAAAAATATGACTGGTTTTGCAACAGATTTTCCATATATATATTCTAATGGTGATTTCGGTATAGTTGTTGTTAACGTATTACCCTATGGTACAGTACGTATTATTCCAAATCATAAAGGCTTTAGTAAAACATTTGAATCTCCAGGAGATGGTAATTTAGAGTCTTTGCAAAGAGCATATGGTGATGAACTTATAGTTTTAGAGAGTATTGATCAATTTTCAGAAGATGAAAGAAAGATTATATCAGAGATAACTAAGAAGGGCTCCACACCAAGATATGATCGTGATACTTGGGTTACTAGAGCATACTGATTTATGGAACGTAAATTTTATAAATAAGTGAAATTGGATAATAATATATGAATGTAAAAATTGTTAAGTTATTAAATTTAATAAGGTTTAGAATAATTGGAACAATTTTTTTAGCAATTACTATAACAGGTAATGCCATTGAGGCGACTGCACCGAATGTAGACTATAGGTTTATTATCCCTATATTAGTTATGGGTGGCGTGCTATTAATACCATTAATTCGTGGCCGTCGTATTGTTGGACGGATATATAGAAGAGGGATAAATCAGTATAATTCGAGATTAATTGTATGTATATTATTTATTTTGGGATTTCACAATAAATTAGTTGGTATACCTATCGTGAAAAAGAGTTTTTATGGTTGGTTATTTTTGGGATTTTGGGTTATAGGTTCTATTATTACTTTTATATGGATGTATTCAAATAATGTTTCTATATGGATATTATGTATTTCTATGATCATAGCTATTTATAAAATACTAAAGTCATTATTTAGTTAGGGCGTTGTCAATTTATTTGAATAGAACATTCTATATTTTAATATGATTTAACATGAATGTTATTTTATATAAGGGTTATTTAAAGCTAGTCAGGAGATAAGTCTGATAAATGATAAATAAGTTTGATTATACTTTTGGAGTAGTATTATTTATTTTGGTTTGGGATCTTCGTGCGTATTATAAAAATGTATTACAACGGAATTTAACTCGTACGCAGCAAGAATGGGTAAATAATATGCGATACCCACATTTATATAAATTTACAAATTTAGTAAGCATAGTTGCTGGAATTGGTTTTTTAATATTCTATATATTCTTTAATTTTGGATATGCTTATTTTTATCCATTAGGTGCAGTCTTAGTACTTCATTTTTTTAAAGATTTCATCAGAAATATACAAAAAAAGGAATCTAGTACATATAAAGATGGACGTAATGAAAATTATATATACATAGTGGGAATTATGTTTATCTTATGGATTATATTTCATTAATTTAATAATGCTATTAAATTAAACTTTTATTTTATGGTTGTAATATCTTCTTAGAAAGCAGACGAATGGAAAAACAAATAGCAACTATATTTTTTCTCTTAAGTTTTAACTATCTTATATTTAAATATTGGGGTACATGGAAAGTAACTCTTTTAGCATTAATTGGAAACTATTTTCTTATATGTATTTTTATAAAATCATATATTGGGCTACTTGAATTTATCGAGATATTTAACGCGATTTTAATGTTTAGTATAAGTGTTGCAGGTACTTATGTTTTATGGCGTAAAAATAAAGTAGAAATACTAACTGATTATGAAAAAAGAGGATAGCATTTGATACGTACTTTAGATGCTTTGATTATAATATCCGTATAATAAATAGTAATACAGGAAATCCTCTATCTAATATTGGGTATAAAAATAGTCAAACTCTTTTAGATGGAATATGTAGTGGTGCTATTACTCCAGGTAAACCAAAATTTACCAGAGAGCCTAAGTTTGATTTAGGCTTATCTTCGGTGAAATTAAATGATGGTCCTACAGAAGCTTTTAAAAATTGGAAAGGGATAACTGCTCAAGTAGGCGTAGATATTCTTGCAATCGAGATTAATATGAGGGCATGGTCTGGAAATTCTGCATGGGGGGGATACTAAAATGTATTTTGCTAAAATTAATATTGATACATTTTTAAGAGTAAATAAAAAAGAAGCCTCTATAGGAAGTAAAGGACGTGCTAATGTAGTTGAATTAGATTTGAAAAAATCTTTTGATATTGATCGTTTTAAAGTAAATCTTGATGGGCGTATTGGTTATGGTGCTGGTGATGGAGTAGAAGTTGGACCAATATTCTGAGGGTAAGCTAGGCTTTAATTCAAGTTTGCGAATACCAAAGCTGGGATTGAGTGGATTAGCTGGTGTTGATACTGAAAGTAATGGTATCAATACTGAATTATTAGAAATAGATAAACATTTAAATCATGATGATAAAAATAAAACAAAAAAGTAGGAGATATGAGAATTGAATGTTAATAATAAATTATTAGATTTTTTAAATGATCAGCGGTTTCGTTGGATATCTTCGTTAATTTTATTGCTTGGTTTTTTTATTGGAAGCTTACAAGATATAAATTATGAGTTCTCATTTTCTGTTTTAGAAGGAATGTTTCCCGCTTTTTTATATTCCTGCGTTATGTTGGGACCTATATATAGAAGAAGAAAACTATATCGATTTATATATAGGCGAGCGTTAAATATATGCGGTTCAAAAACAAAAGTATTTCTTTATATTTTTTTTGGCCTGCATGGTAAATTACTGGGAATTAATGTCACACATAAAAGTAAATTTAAATGGGCGATTATAATTATTAGTTATATAGTTTTTGTAGGATGGACAATACAAAGTGAGATGCCAGTTGTTTTAAAATTACTAGTTATACTTATAGCTACATATAGATTTGTGGTTGCTATAAACTCGTAAAGCGATAGAAGTCGTTTGGGATAGTGAGATATTTGCACCATCTTATAGTATTTTACTTGATATTAATTTAGTATTTATATTAACTATTTTGTGTGTTCCTTTTTTTAGTTTACTTGTTCGAAGACTTCATGATAGTGGTAATAGTGGTCTTTGGATTTTCTTCCTTATAGTGCCTGTCGTGAACATATATGTTTTTTATTTAATTTTTGTGAAGCCATCAGTTTAAAAGAGGTCAGTCCATGCAAGTATTACAAAATATGATTTTGAAAGATATTATAAGCAGAAAGGTAATTAATAATGAGTTATTATTGTTAAAAACTAACATTAAATCTTTAATTTTATCATGGCGAATTACTCGTACTCCTTACTTGCTTTCTATAATATTAGTATATTTTTCTTATATTGCTATGCCAGGACTAACATTTAATTCCTTACCAGAGTATGAAGAGAGTGTAGTGTCTTTAATTGGATATGCTAATTTAGGAATATCGTTACTCATTTTTTCTGTACTAGCAATTAGACGAATTTTAGATGTTGATCGAAAATGGATTTCAGGATTTGTTATAGTAGCTGGTGTATATACGTTGTATACTAATTATTTAAATTATTCACCACCTATATTAGCGGTATCATATACTGAGGATTCATTGATAACAAATATGTCAGTTAATTTAAACATATGGGTAATAGGGTTATTAATATTATCTTTGTTTCCTAGTAATGAATGCGATAATGACTATGGCTTATCAAATTGTATTGAAAAGGTTGGTTCTAGCTTTATAAGAATTGACTTTGGCGGATTTGAACAATTTTTAGATGAGTTTTCCTTATATAAAATCGTACCGATTTTAAAAAAGATTTTGTCGCTGGAGTTATTTAACTGGAAGGGTCGTATATCAAGAGGTGAATTGATATATTATTATATGGTATATCAAATTATGGTTCTGTTACTTGTCATGTTAATTTATTCAATAGGGACTATTTTACCTACAATATTATTAAAGAATATATTTTTGTATTCTATTTTAACTATTTTTTTGATTTGGTGTTTTCTATATGTATTAAAAGTACTAATTCAGCGGTTACATGATTCTTATAGTAGTGCACTTTGGATTTTTGGTTTATTCATACCTTATATAAATGTTTATGTAATATATTTATTACTAGTAAAAGGATCCTGGCAATATATGGGATCTTCAAAATAATTATATGATAATATTTCTCATTGACTTTCATACGCTAATCTTGTATTATTAGTACATAGTAGTTGATAATAATTTTCATTTATGAAAATTATTTCATATATATGGGTATATGGAGGTCACATATGAAAGGTATAATCATTGCATCCTTTGGATCAATTTATAAAGAAGCAGTGGAAACATCCATTGGCACTATAGAGTCTAAAGTTCGTTCCTTATACAGAGATGTAGAGGTACGACGTGTATTTTTGTCTGATGCATTAGTGGAAAAGTGGAATGAAAAATATGATGATACGATTGCTTCTTTCACCGACGTCATGCAAGAATTTAGTCGCAAGGGAATTGATGAGGTATATATTCAACCGATTACTCTCGTAGCGGATCAATGCTATCAACAAATGCGTAAGCAAGCACTTAAGTTCTTACATAGCAGTGAATATAATTTCTCTCAAGTTAATATCGGTAAACCCTTATTAACATCGTTAGGTGTTAAAAATTACGCTGATGATTATGAAGCTACATTAGATGGCATCATGCGTCATATTAATACTAAGTCTCTTAATAAATCCGTTTTATTGATGGCAAATGGTCAAAATCAATTGGAATTCTCCACATTACAATTGAAAGCCATGTATGGTTCTGCTCCTAATGTAGCTGTATTTACCACAAATGGTTTCCCTACATTTAAGCAAGCCTTAACATTGGTAGATAGAATGGGGCATAAAGATGTACTTGTTGTACCATTGGCTTTGATTGGTTCTACTCATTTAATGGATTATCTTGGCGGTGATCGTTCCGATTCTATTTATGCACTTTTGACAGAACAAGGGTACAACGTAGATATTTGGAATGAAGGCCTTGGTGAAAATCCATATGTACAAGATTTATTCTTGAAACATTTAGGTCAAGCGATTCGTATGTCTGATAGAAAACGTAGCTCTCAACGCGAATCATATCAAACTGTTATTCGACCTTCCCGTATAGAAGCACAAGGAATGATTTCCTAATTACTTCTGGTAAGGTTGTATATAAACTCTCTCATAAATACACACTATCTTCAAAAAGCATCCACCTTTAGGGGCGGATGCTTTTTGCTATCCATCTATATGGGTATGAAAGTTAATTATAATATTATCTTTATACGGGGTATGGTATCCAACTATAGTGATGCGTGTGGTATGATGAATAGTGAATTATATTTGATAAGGAGACCGTTATGAAACAAGCTATATTAGTAGTGGCCTTTGGCTCAACAGTTGATTCTGCTCGTGAACATCAAATTGATGCCGTTGTAAACCGTATTAAAGAGAAATATACAGATTATGAAGTGCGTTTAGCCTTTTCATCGCGTATCATTGTAAAGCGTTTACGAGACCGTGGTATTGAAATTCCTACAGAGCAAGGCGCATTAGATGCTCTCATTGGTGAAGGATATACAGATATTTATGTACAACCATTGCACTTCACTGGTGGTGAAGAGTTTGATAAGTTGAAACATAATATTTTAAATCACGAACGGGCACAAGAACTTAATACATTGCGTGTGGGCAGACCATTGGTATACTATATGGGCCAAGAAGAACACCCGAATGATTATCAAATTTTAATCGACACATTTGTTACATCCTTATCCGTCAGCAATGAAGATGGTTTATTATTAGTTGGTCATGGTGGTTTAGGCTCTGGTAATTCTGCATATGGTTATTTGCAATACCAATTGATTCGCAGTGGCCTTAATCATATTCGTGTAGCCACCTTGGAAAATGCTCCTTATGTAGAGGATGTGGCCGTACCTTGGGAATGGCTTGATGGCAAGAAACCTAATAAGATTTATGTGCACCCATTGCTTCTCGTACTTGGCGATCATGCGCTTAATGATTTATTTGGCGATGAAGAGGATAGTGTAGTCAATGTATTGAAAGAGGCTGGTTATGAAGTAGAAGAAATGCATCATGCCCTCGGTGAATATACAGAAATTCAAGATATCTATTGCCAACATATTCAAGATTGTATCGATGATATATATGGTAAACGGAGCAGTCATAGACCGGCGATTCCGAATGTGAAATAAGAGTAGACTTTCACAAATATTTTGAATATATTTAATAAATTAGGTATAATAGTAATGTTAATCATATTGAAATATAGAATAGGAGAATCATCATGAAAGGTAAATTATATGGCATAGGTGTTGGTCCTGGGGACTCTGAATTAATGACTGTGAAAGCTGCGCGTATTGTAGGCGAAGCAGACGTTATCATTACACCTAAAACAGAAAAGAAAGATGGTTCTGTAGCCCTTAATATTGCAAAACCATACATTCAAGAACATACTGAAATCGTTCCAGTTGTATTCCCAATGGTGCTCGATGATGCTACACAACAAGAAGGTTGGGAAGAGGCTAAGCGCGTTATCGTATCTTATTTAGAGCAAGGTAAAAATGTTGTTTTCTTAACACTTGGCGATCCAATGTTCTATAGTACATATATGTACGTATATCGTTTGATTGAAAATACAGGCTTTGAAATTGAAACAATTCCTGGTATCACTGCATTCTGTGCCATTGGTTCCCATCTTGGCTATCCAATCGTAGAAAAAGAAGAGGTTTTGGCTATCGTTCCAGCCACTGCACCTAAGGAAAAAATTGATGCTGTTATGGCTGTTGCCGATGATGCAGTTATCATGAAGGTGTATAAAAACTTTGATGAAGTGCAAGAAGTATTGTTGAAACACAATATGGCTGACGACGCGGTTATGATTTCTCGCGTTGGCTTGCCTGATGAACAAGTTTTCGTAGGTCTTGATAATATGCCTAAGGACAAGAAATTAAATTATTTGTCCACAATTTTGGCAAAACGTAAAGATCGTTAATTGACTATACTCTGATATCTGAATGCTTTTAGTGAAAGCCGTATAGATAGTATTAATAAGAGGTAATACATATGAATACTGTACCCATTCCACGTGTTGTTATAGCTGGTACCAATTCCGGTGTCGGCAAAACGACTATTGTTGCGGGCCTTCTCGCAGCGTATCGAGCAAGTGGCCATGGGGTGCAATCCTTTAAAGTGGGCCCGGATTATATCGATCCGGGCTTTCATAAAATTGCATCGGGCCGTGAAAGTTATAATTTAGATTCTTGGTTAGTTCCACCGGATACATTGCCAACATTTTTTGCATCCATGGCGGGCGATGCAGATCTGGCCATTATTGAAGGCGTTATGGGGCTGTATGATGGTGGCCGAGAGGGTGTGAGCAGTACGGCTCAAATTGCTAAGCAATTAGGTGCTCCTGTTGTGCTCGTTATCGATTGTAAGGCCATGGGTGAAAGCGCAGCAGCCATTGCCATGGGCTTTAGAGAGTATGATAAGGATGTGGATTTTAAAGGCGTCATTTTGAATCGTTTAGGTTCTGATAATCATGAACGTATGGTCCGCGAAGGTATGGAAAAAATTGGCGTTCCTGTTATTGGTGCTATACGCCGTGATGATCGCATGCATTCTCCTGAACGCCATCTTGGTTTGACACCGGTTACAGAAGTTGATCCTACAGAGGCTATTGCAACGATTCAGCATGCCGTGGAATCTATGGTAGATTTAGAGGCACTCTATAAGGTAGCGGCTAGTGCAGCACCTATGCCGGCACCGATTGATATAACCAAGGGGGTTACAAAACGAACAAAAATTGGCGTTGCCTATGATGAAGCCTTTTCGTTCTACTACCCAGCCAGCTTGTCTGCGCTTGAAGCACAAGGTGCTGAACTAGTTTACTTTAGCCCATTAAAAGATAGTGTTATTCCTGATGTAGATGGCCTCGTATTTGGCGGTGGTTTCCCTGAAATGTTCTTGCAGGCATTATCCGAAAATACGGCCATGAAGGAATCAATCCGTAAAGCTAATCAATGTAGTATGCCTATCTATGCGGAATGTGGTGGCCTTATGTACCTTTGTGAACATATTCACGATTTTGATGGTAATGTGTTTGATACAGTTGGTGTTGTGCCTGCCAATTGTGTAATGCAACAAAAACTGCAAAAGGTAGGATATGTAACGGCAACGGCTAAACGCAATACATTACTTGGCAATACAGGAACAGCTTTGCATGGTCATGAATTCCATTTCTCCACCATGGAACCAACCATTGAAGATTTCCCTTGGGCCTTTCACTTAGAAGGGGGCCGCAAACCGCAGTCCTATGATGGCGGGTATGCTACCGATAATGTGTTGGCATCCTATCTACATCTTAACTTTGCTGGTTCTCTTGAAGGGGCTAAGCATTTTGTAGATATGTGTGAAGCCTTTGGTCATACTAAATAAATCTATTATATTAGTATTTAATTGTTATATTAACTATAGATGCAGCCCTACATAGTGTGACATAGATAATAGGAGTATAGAAATGAGCGAACGTGGTTTAATTCTCGTAAATACAGGTAATGGTAAAGGAAAAACAACAGCGGCACTAGGTGTTGTTTTACGCGCCGTAGGACAAGGCTTGAAAGTTTTGATTTTACAATTCATCAAAAGCGGTCATGGTTACGGTGAACTAGAAGGTCTGAAAAAACTGGGGGATGCGGTTACCATTAAATCCATGGGCAAAGGATTTATCTACTACAACCGAGATAAAGTTACTGTAGAAGAACTAGAAAAACACAAAGCAGCAGCTCAAGAAGCGTGGAAAACACTAGTAGAAGAAGTCAACTCCGACAAATGGGATCTCATCGTTATGGACGAAATCAACAATGCCATTAACTATGAACTCATCGATGTTAACTCCGTTGTAGATATGCTTAAACAAAAACCAGAGCGACTACATGTCATCCTAACAGGCCGCTATGCAAAACCTGAAATCATCGACATCGCTGATACAGTGACCGAAATGAACGTAGTAAAACACGCTTACGAAAAAGGCATAAAAGCAGCAAAAGGAATTGAGTTTTAAATATAGAAAATTTTCGAAAAAGTCCTTGCCTAAACTATATCGAAAATGTATAATATAGTCATAAGCACAAGGTGCTAATATTCTTAGACATTAAGTATGTATATAACTATAACCAGGAGGTTAACTATGGCTGTACATGATTACATTAAATCTGGCGATTTCGCTACTGAAAAACACGTTCCTGTTATCGAAGCTGCTGACAAAGTAAAAGCAGGTGAAGCATTCGACGTAAAATTATCCGTTGGTAAAGACATTGCTCATCCAAACACTGTAGAACATCACATTGAATGGATTAAATTGTACTTCGTAGCTGAAGGTACTCAATTGCCTTACGAAGTTGGCGAATTATCCTTCAACGTACATGGTGACGGTGCAACAGCAAACGAAGGTCCTGTACATGCAGTTTCCGCAGGTACATTGGCAGTATCCTTGAATAAATCTGGTAAATTGATTGCTGTATCTTACTGCAATATCCATGGTTTATGGGAATCTGAAAAAGCTATCGTAGTTGAATAATAGATTGTATTCAACTGTAAAAGGCCAGCCTTAGGGCTGGTCTTTTTTGTATAGAGAGTATGACACGTCACGAACATTAACGATTGATTATAAATATAATGCATGTCCGCTATAAAAAGAATTTTGTTCTTTTATGGTGGAAAAATACCTGTATATCCCTTTACAGTGCGGTTTGTTTTGTGGTAAAGTATATGCATGTTATTTTTTAGTACAATGATAAATGAGGGATAATAGTGGCATTAATCGTCAAAAAGTTTGGTGGCAGTTCTGTTGCAACACCTGAAAAAATATTTAATATCGTTGATCGTGTCCTTCATGAAAAGAAAGAGGACGATCGCATTGTAATAGTTGTATCTGCTATGGGGGATACAACAGATGACTTGGTAGCTTTGGCAAAACAAGTAACATCTAAACCATATGGTCGTGAAATGGACCGCTTGTTGTCTACTGGTGAACAAGTAACGATTGCATTGATGGCTATGGCGTTTAATGAACGCGGTCAAAAGGCTGTTTCTTTAACTGGTGATCAAGCAGGTATTACAAGTAGTGATAACTTTAATAAGGGTCGTATTTTAGGTGTAGATCCTAATCGTGTATTTGAAGCATTGGATGCTGGCAATATCGTTGTTGTTGCAGGTTTCCAAGGTATTACCGAATATGGTGATATGGTAACATTGGGCCGTGGTGGTTCGGATACAACGGCTGTTGCTTTAGCAGGTGCTATGAAAGCCGATGTATGTGAAATCTTTACAGATGTAGAAGGTGTATACTCTACTGACCCTCGCGTAGCAAAGGAAGCTTTCAAACTAGAAGAAGTTACGTATGGCGAAATGCTTGAAATGGCACGTTTAGGTGCAGGCGTAATGCAACCGCGTGCTGTTGAAATGGGTTTCCGTTATGGTGTACCAATTCATGTTCGCTCTACATTCAGTAATAATACAGGCACAATTATTCGGGAGGATTATACCGTGGAATCTAATAAACACGTAATTACAGGCGTAGCCGATGATACAAATACCGCAAAAGTAGCTCTTGTGGGCGTTGAAAATAAACCTGGTATTGCAGCAAAAGTATTTAAAGCATTAGCAGGAAAAAATGTTGATGTGGATATGATTGTTCAATCTATTCGTTCTGTAGGTGAACCTAAAACTGACCTTATCTTCACAATTGCTCTTGATGATGTGGTATTGGCACGTGAAGTATTGAAAGAATTACAACAAACTGTTGATATCGAAGCTGTTAATATTGATGAAAATATGGCAAAAGTATCCATCATTGGCGCTGGTATGTTGGGTCAACCTGGCGTAGCTGCTCAAATGTTTGATATCCTTAGTAAAGAAGGCATCAATATTGAAATCATCAGTACTTCTGAAATCAGTATTTCTTGCTTGGTTGCACAAAACCGCGTAAAAGATGCAGTTCGTGTTATTCATAATGGTCTTTTGTTAAACGAACGAGGCTAACATACATGATGGATAGTCTACGCACATTTATGGATGAAATGCTCGATGATCAAGGGCGTAAGGAAGGTTTTATTAGCGATTTATTAGCGAATTTAAAAACACAACCTATCCCCACATTAGAGCAAGCACAGACAGGCTATACAACAGTGAGCAATTTACATGGTATATTTTATAATTATGATGCGTCAGAGGTGACTATATCTTATAAGGTAGTACCAGATATGTATGCTCCCTATACAATGAGTTTTCGCCAATTTGAGGTTGTTCTCGAAGGGCTTTTGACAAGTCGACGCAATCAAAAGTGGCAAATCAAACAAGATAAATAATAAAATCAGGACACTCCTATAAGGGTGTCCTGATTTATTTTGTTATTGTATGCGACATTTATATCTCATAAATAAGAATAAGTTATAGATAATCTTTGTAATTTGATAATAATTCTTGAAAATTCGTGTAAATCTTCGTAATGTGGTATAATAGATAGTCAATAATAGATTAAGATTTTACATATATATATACATTATAAACAAATTAGAAAGAAGGGTATCTATGGAACTGAATAAAATATATTCTGGTTTTCGCCTTGATCGCATAGAACGTATTGATGAAATCAATGGTACAGCCTATGAAATGAAACATGAAAAATCTGGTGCTCGTCTTATTTATATTGACTCACCAGACACTAATAAAGTATTTAATATTGCCTTTAGAACGACTCCTCAAGATAGCACAGGTGTCGCTCATATCATGGAGCACTCCGTGCTTTGTGGTTCTCGTAAATTTCCATTAAAAGAACCATTTGTAGAACTTGTAAAAGGTTCTTTGAATACATTCTTAAATGCTATGACCTATCCGGATAAAACGATGTATCCTGTAGCAAGCAAGAATGACAAGGATTTCCACAATTTAATGGATGTATACCTCGATGCTGTTTTCTATCCACGGGCAGCAAAGGATCCAGAAATTATGATGCAAGAAGGTTGGCATTATGAGCTTGATTCTGTTGATGATGAGTTAACGTATAAGGGCGTTGTATTCAACGAGATGAAAGGGGTTTACTCCTCTCCAGATTCCGTACTAGAACGCGAATTGATGCATTCCTTGTTCCCTGATACAACATATGGTGTTGACTCCGGTGGTAATCCAGATAATATTACGGACTTGACTTACGAAAAATTCAAGAAATTCTACGATGTGTACTATCACCCATCCAACAGCTATATTTTCCTATATGGCACAATGGATATCGAAGAACAATTGCGCTTTATCAACGATGAATATTTGAGCCATTTTGATGCTATTGAAATCGATACTGAGGTGACTGAGCAGGCTCCGTTTAAGGAAGGTAAAGTGATTACATATCCTTATAGTGTAGGCTCTGATGAAAGTACGGATAATCGTACGTTACATGCATTCTCCTATGTATTGCCCGATGTAACACCAGAACAAAGCCTTGCTTTTGAGGTGTTAACACATGCTTTATTAACATCTCCTGCAGCACCTTTAAAACAAGCATTGGTGAAAGCCGGCATTGGTTCTGATGTATCTGGTTATTACCTAGATAGCATCCGTCAACCAATTTGGGTTGTTCAAGCTAGCGGTTCTAATATGGATAAACAAGGCCAATTACAAGAGATTGTTGAATCTACATTACAACAATTATGTAAGGATGGTATTGATAAGGAACTATTAGAAGCTTCTCTTAATAGCATTGAGTTCACTCTTCGTGAAAGCGACTTTGGTGGTCGTCCAATCGGTTTAGCTTATGTTATCCGCATGATGGACAATTGGTTATACGGTAAGGATCCAATTGAGTTGTTGCATTATGAAGAGGCGTTAGTTAATATTCGCAAAGGCCTTCAAGGTTCTTACTTTGAGGATTTGATTCGTCATTCCTTATTGGATAATCATCATAAGTCTCTCGTATCCTTGTATCCTGAACAAGGATTGCAAGATAAAAAGGATGCAGATGTTAAGGAACAATTAGCAGCTATCAAAGCTTCTATGTCACAAGATGAGCTAGAAGGTATCGTTGAACAAACAAAACGCCTTAAACTTCGTCAAGAGACACCAGATAGTGAAGAAGCGCTAGCTACTATTCCACTTTTAGAATTATCTGATTTGAGTCCAGAAGTGGAAGATGTGGAACGTCGTGAAAGTACGATTGGTCATACAAAGCTTCATTTTGTTCCTACTTTCACAAAGGGCATCAACTATGTGGCTTACTATTTTAAGCTAGATTGCCTCACTGAGGACGAATTATTCTATGCAGATATCTTAAGTGATATCATCGGTCGCGTAGATACATCCAAACGTTCTTATGAAGATTTGGCAAAATTAATCAATCTAAATCTTGGTGGTTTGAGTGCTGATATTACAGGCATTAGTAAAGCAGGACAACGAGATGAATTCGTACCGCTCATGGTTGTACGTAGTAAGGTATTGCATGCTAAATTACCTGAATTGTGTAATATCGTAAATGAAGTTATTCACGATGCTCAATACACCGATGTAACGCGTTTAACAGAACTTGTACAAGAAAGCAAAGCTATTTGGGATAATGAGGCGTTCCGTAGAGGAAACACCATCGTTAGTCAACGCGTAATGGCTAAGGTATCAAAGGTTGGTAAATTCCGCGATGACGGTAATTTAGGGTATTATCAAAAAATCAGCGAATTAGCTACTAATCCTGCAGCATTACCATTATTGCCAGAAAAATTAGCTGATGTAGCTCGCAAGATTTTCCGTTCTAACAATGTAGAAATCATGTTCGTAGGTGAAGAACATGAATTAGTACCATTTACAGAGTTAATGGAACCATTGCTCAGTACTTGGAATGCAGAGGAATTGCCAAATAATGTGTTAACCATAGAACATACAACGAGCAATGAAGGTATTGTCACAGCTGGTAAGGTTCAATATGTGGCACAAGGTGGTAATTTCATCGATCATGGATTTACTCATGTTGGTGCTATGAGTGTATTAGAAACAATCTTACGTTATGAATACTTATGGATTCGCATTCGTGTACAAGGTGGGGCCTATGGCGCATTTGCTAACTTCTACGACGATGGTAATATGATTTTCTGTAGCTATCGAGATCCAAATCTTGTGGAAACACTTAATGTATATAAAGAGTTACCTGAATACTTACGTCAATTTACATTAACAGATCGAGAAATGCGTAAATATATTATCGGCACTATGAGTGGTCTTGATTTACCGATGACACCTGCATTGCGTGGCCCTCGTGCCATGGGGCTATACTTTAGTGGTGCCAATATTGAAGATAAGGTAGCATTTAGAAAACAAGTCATTGCCTGTAAGCCAGAAGATATCGTAGCTCTTGCAGATGTGGTAGAACCTGTGTTAAAGGATAATCATATTTGCTCTATGGGTAACGAACAAAAAATCAAAGATGCTGGTGTCTTTGATAGCATTGTATCCCTTGGCTAATATATAGTTTGTAAACTGAGGCTATCCTCACCATGTGTTAATATAATAATGTATTAATATATAGTATATTATTAGAGTGCATATAAGGAGATACTATTTATGAAAGGACGATTCGCACCTAGCCCAACGGGGTATATCCACCTAGGGAATGTGTGGATCGCCCTTTTGTCGTATATATCGACCCGTAACCAACATGGTACCTATGTGGTACGCATGGAAGATATCGATATGCAGCGCTCTAAGCGTTCTTTTGGCGAAGCCTTGCTAGATGATTTAGAATGGCTTGGCTTTGAATGGGATGAGGGCCCTCGTGTGGGTGGGCCAGAAACATCATATTGGCAAAGTGAACGGTTGCCAATGTATGATGAGGTCTTACAACGATTAGAGAATACAGGTCTAATCTATCCATGTTTTTGTAATCGTACTCGCTTGCAATCCATTGCTTCTGCACCTCATCGAGGTGAAGTCGTTCATCATTATGATGGACATTGTCGTAGTTTAGATAGTGCCACAGTGAAATTGAAAAGATTAGAAAAAAATCCGTCAATGCGTATTAAGGTGACTGATTCTACTATGGATTTCAACGATATATACCAAGGTCTGCAGCATTTTGTATTGCGCCATGGTGTTGATGATTTTGTATTGCGCCGTGGAGATGGGATGTATGCCTATAATTTGGCAGTCGTTTTAGATGATATAGCAATGGGGGTTACCGAAATCATTCGGGGGCATGATTTACTAGAAACTACGGCTCAACAAATGTATTTATATAGTACGTTACATGCTGAGCCACCATGCTATGGCCATGCACCGCTGCTCATAGATAACGATGGACATAGGCTTTCAAAACGGCAGAAAAGTATAACTGTAAAAGAATTGAGAGATATGGGGTGGACTGCAGAACGTATTTTGGGCGAATTAGCTGTATTGGCGGGATTGATACCTCAATGTGATGCACCGAGTATTTCTCTAGCATCATTATTAACATATACAGCACGAACCGAAGAGTTAGGCTGTGAACATATTGTTTTAAAAAAATCGATATAATATATTGACAATTTTCGATATTGATATATAATAGTATATAAGAGGTGGTAAGAATGACTATTAAAGATGCATTATCTGAAAAAGTTTGGGCTGTAATAGGTGCCACTCATAAAACCGATAAGTTTGGTTATAAGATTTATAAGTGCTTAAAAGAGCATGGATATGAAGTCTATCCGGTTAATCCAAATGTAACAAGTATCGATGGCGATACTTGTTTTCCGAGCCTATCTGCGTTGCCAGTCGTTCCTGGTGTTGTTGATTTTGTAGTGCCAGAAACAGCTGGGCTTGCAGCAATTGATGAATGTAAGCAATTGGGAATTAAGACAATATGGTTACAACCCGGTGCGGATAAACCAGCAGTCTTAGCCAAGGCTAAAGAGGTAGGTTTGGATTACATTCAAGATTGTGTATTAGTTCAATTGCCTTAGGAGGAAATAATGAGCGAATTAAAAGAGTTAAAAACAGCAGAATATCAAGATCTTCTTAATCAAGGTGGCGTAACAGTTATTGATTTCTGGGCACCATGGTGCGGTTATTGTGTACGCATGATGCCGATTTTCGAAGAAATCGCTGGTGAATTAGAAGGCAAAGCAAACTTTGTAAAAGTAAATACTGATGAAGAACCAAGCTTGGCACGTGATTTACAAGTAGAAGTATTACCTACATTTGTAATTTTGAAAGATGGCGAAGTAGTAGATCGTAAAATTGGTTTCTTGCCAAAAGGTGATTTGCAAGGTGCTATCGAATCTAAATTCTAATTAGATTAATAAACGGTAAAATATATAAGGCCTATTAATGTATACATATACATTGATAGGCCTTTTTTATCTGTGTAAATAAAAATACAAGTAAAAATATTAATTAAATATAAAATGAAGAGGAAAATTTCTATATCGGAAAAATTTGATAAACAAGGCTTTTTCAAGATTGTTGCCATATAAAACGATGAGTAAAATATGAAGCATAAGTTTAACTTATTAAAAAAACGCTTTAATTTTAAAATATCTTGTGCTAGTATTTAATTAGATATTGTGAATATTTAGTGAAGTATATTCCAGTATTTTCATTTATTTCATCTGTGCGGGGTGAGAGCCGCATAAGTTGGGAGGGAACTTAATATGAATAAGGTATTCAAAGTAGTATGGAGTGCGACTAAGAATGCATATGTAGTAACATCTGAGTTAGCTAAGTCGCATCAAAAAACAGCAACTACAATTGTAGCTGCAATTTTGTTAAGTGCCAGTTTGGGTGGAGGCATTGCTTCTGCATCCACACCTGCAGATTGGTATAGAACTGATCTTATTGGTAGTCAAAAATGGTTAACACCTGGCCAAGGTAGTCAAGCAGTTGAACAACAACCAATTGATTTACATCAACAAGATCAACAAGATCAACAACAATGGCAACAAAGCCAACAAAATCAACAACAAGGTCAACAATGGCAACAACAAGACCAACAACAATGGGGCCAACAATCTCAAAAACAAGGCTCTGGTAAAGTTATTGTTGATTTAACTAATATTAAAAATCAAGTTAACCAAAATACTTACAATATTAGCGTATTGAAAGGTAATGTTAACTGCCTTAATAGTAAATTCTATTGTTTAGCTGATAATGTATCTAAAAATACATTAGCTATCAATAATCTTAATGTAAAAGTTGATACACTTAATAACAGTGTGAAAAACATTGAAAATAAAGTTACAAATAATGTAACTAAAAATGTTATCAACAAGGTTACTAACAATGTTATTAATCAAGTAAACAATACTGTAAACGCAAAGATTGATGTTAAAATTGAAGAAAATAATAAGAATATTATTAATCAAGTAAATAACAACATCAAAAAAGAAATTCAAAATAATAACACTACTATCATCAATCAAGTAAATCAAAATATTGATCAAACGATTAATAATAAGATTGAAAATAACAATACAACGATTATTAATAAAGTAAATCAAAATATTGATGCTAAGATTGAAAATAACAATACAACAATCATTAATAAAGTAGACCAAAATATTGATGCTAAGATTGAAAAGAATAATACGTCTATCATCAATACAGTAAACAAAACTATTAATGAAAGTATTCAAAACAACAATACTGTTATTAATAACAACATTAAAAACGAAATCAATGCTAACAATGTAGAAATCAACAAGACTATTAAGAATGAAATTAATGCTAATAACACTGTTATTAACAATAATATCAAAAATAGCATTGAAGCGAATAATGTTGAAATTAACAAAACAATTGTTAATAAGATTGACGAAAATAATGTAAAAATCAATCAAAATATTGCTAATGTTAAAAACGAATTACAAGCGAATATTAACAAGGTAGATGTTAAGGTTGATGCTAATAGTAAAGCTATCAACAACTTGACTGTTAACGTTAACAATAACAGCAAGTCTATTGCTGACTTGTCTAAACAAGTTAACGAAAACACTAAAAATATCACTTTCAACAATACTATTGCGATAGAAAACCGTAAACTTATCGGCGATAACAAAAAAGACATCAATGATAATAAAAAAGCTATCGAAGAGTTGAAAGGTAAAGTTGGTACTACTATCAACAACATCAACACAACAATTGATAATAAGATTAATGAAAACAACACTAAGATTATTAATCAAATCAATAAAGATGTAGACATTAAAATTGATAATAGTAAAACAAATATTATCAATACAGTAAACACTAATATTGATAATAAAATCAACGCTAATAACACAGTTATTAACGCTAACATTGATAATAGCATTAAACAAAATAATGTCGAAATCAATAAGACAATCAAAAATGAAATTAATGCTAACAACACAACTATTATCAATAAAGTGAATGCTGATGTTGATGCTAAGATTAATAATGTCAACACTACAATTAACAATGTGAACACTAAGGTTGATGGCAATACAACTAAAATAGAATTTAATAATAATCGTATTAATACTATTCTTGACGCTATGGGCAACCATGAAGGTCGTTTACAAGCTGTAGAAAATGATGTTAAGAACATTAAGACTGATTTGAGCAATACTACAAATCAAGTCAATATCAATACAAAGGATATTGCTGATTTGAAGGGTAAAGTTGGTCAAAATATTGGCAACGTTCAAGTAGATATTAACAATATTAAAAATGATATTACAAACATCAATAAAAAGATTGATCAAAACGACATCGCTATCAATACAAAAGTAGATAATAAAGTTAATGAAATCAATACTAAGATTGATAATAAGGTTACAGAAATCAATACTAAGATTGACAATAAAGTAATTGCTATTGATCAAAAAATTGATAACAAAGTAACTGAAATCAATGCAAACATTGATAATAATGTAAATATTATTAACAAGAAAATCGATAACAACGTAAATGTTATCAATACAAAAATTGATAATAATAATATTACTATCAACAAAAAAGTTGATAATAAAGTAAACGAAATCAATACTAAGATTGATAACAAGGTTAACGAAATTAATGCTAAGATTGATAAGAACGATGTAACTATCAATACAAAGGTAGATAATAAAGTTAATGAAATCAATGCTAAGATTGATAATAAAGTAACTGAAATCAACACAAACATTGATAACAAGGTTAATGAAATCAATACGAAGATTGATAACAATGTTATCGACTTGAGCAAGAAAATCGATGCTAATATCGTTGATGTTAACAAGAAAATTGATGCTAATACAACAGCAATCAATAATGTTAATGTTCGTGTAGATGGTGTTAAAGGTGATGTAGCTGGTCTTACTAAACGCGTAGATCGTCATGACGAACGTTTAGACTACTTGCAAGGCAATATTGAAGATAACTCCACACGTATTAGTGCTAATGAAGATGATATCAAGAAATTAAAAGGCCAAATTGGCACTACAATCACTAATGTTGAAAACACAATCAATGCTAAGATTGAAGCTAACAATACAGTGATTAGAAATGATATCAACACTGCAATCACTAATAACAACACTGTTATCAATAAGAACATCGAAACAGCTATCAATAATAACAATACAGTAATCAATAAAAATATTGAAACTGCTATTGCTAACAACAATACTACAATTCTTAATAAAGTTGATAAAAATATCGATGTTAAAATCAATGAAAACAACACAACAATTCTTAATAAAGTTGATAAAAACATCGATGTAAAAATCAACGAAAATAACAAACAAATCAACAATACAATCAATACTAAGATTGGTGAAGTGAACGTTAAGATTGATGGCGTTAAAGGTGATTTAAATGGTCTTAAAGGCGACTTGGATGGACTCAAAGGTCGCGTGGATCGTCACGATCAACGTTTAGATTACTTAGAAGGCAATGTTGTAGATAACTCTACACGCATTAGTGCTGTTGAAGATAATGTAAAGGTTAATACTACTAACATTGCAAACAATACTAAGAATATCAATATCAATGCTAAAGCTATCGATGAATTGAAAGGTCAAGTAGGTCAATCCTCTACTGTTATCAACGATATTAAAAATCAAATCACTAATATCAACGGTAAGGTAGAAAATAACACTACTAATATCACAAATAATACTAAGAACATCGCTGTTAATGCACAAGCTATCGTGGATAATAGCAAACGCATCAACGAAACAAATGTTAAGGTAGAAAATAATACTACTAACATTGCGAACAATACTAAGAACATCGCTGTTAATGCACAAGCTATCGTGGATAATAGCAAACGCA
>OGFW01001130.1_pt1 | contig 22610 bp, 12 predicted proteins | sample 1570991 | NCBI WGS metagenome assembly OGFW01 (sample SAMEA2582074, study PRJEB24529) | metagenome | biome: Human gut stool | place: China | collected 2011
GCGCTATGGTCAATGTGAAAGGATGGGTTCGCACCCGCAGAGGTAGCAAACAAGTAAACTTTATCGCACTGAATGACGGTTCTACAATAAATAATTTGCAGGTCGTAGTAGACTTGGCTAATTTCGACGAAGAGATGTTGAAGCAGATCACCACCGGTGCTTGTATCAGCGTGAACGGGGAAATGGTAGAATCAGTAGGTTCCGGTCAGAAGGTGGAAGTGCAGGCTCGCGAAATCGAAGTGCTGGGTACTTGCGACAATACATATCCATTGCAGAAGAAAGGTCATTCCATGGAATTCCTGCGTGAGATAGCTCATTTGCGTCCGCGTACCAATACATTTGGTGCTGTGTTCCGCATCCGCCACAATATGGCGATCGCTATTCATAAATTCTTCCATGAAAAAGGATTCTTCTATTTCCATACACCGATCATTACGGCTTCTGACTGCGAAGGTGCCGGACAGATGTTCCAGGTTACCACCATGAACTTGTATGACTTGAAGAAAAACGAAGAAGGCTCTATCATTTATGATGACGATTTCTTTGGCAAACAGGCAAGTCTGACAGTCTCCGGTCAGTTGGAAGGTGAGTTGGCTGCTACGGCTTTGGGATCTATTTACACATTCGGTCCCACGTTCCGTGCCGAAAACTCCAATACTCCCCGTCACTTGGCTGAGTTTTGGATGATTGAGCCGGAAGTTGCTTTCAACGACATCGCAGACAATATGGACTTGGCAGAAGAGTTCATTAAATATTGTGTGAAATGGGCGTTGGATAACTGTGCGGATGACGTGAAATTCCTGAATGATATGTTCGATAAGGGATTGATTGAACGGCTGCAAGGAGTATTGAAAGATGATTTCGTACGTTTGCCTTATACAGACGGTATCAAGATTCTGGAGGAAGCTGTTGCAAAAGGCCACAAATTTGAGTTCCCGGTTTATTGGGGTGTGGACTTGGCTTCCGAACACGAACGTTATTTGGTGGAAGAACATTTCAAGCGTCCGGTAATCTTGACTGACTATCCGAAGGAGATCAAAGCCTTCTATATGAAGCAAAACGAGGATGGTAAGACGGTACGTGCAATGGATGTTCTTTTCCCGAAAATCGGTGAAATCATAGGCGGTTCCGAACGTGAATCAGATTATGATAAGCTGATGACTCGTATTGAAGAAATGCATATCCCGATGAAGGATATGTGGTGGTATCTGGATACCCGTAAGTTCGGTACTTGTCCTCACTCTGGTTTCGGATTAGGGTTCGAACGTCTGTTATTGTTTGTAACAGGTATGGCGAATATCCGTGACGTGATACCGTTCCCGCGTACACCAAGAAATGCTGATTTCTAATATTTCGGTATATTTATGTAAAACTCGCATAATCTTCAGGTTATGCGAGTTTTTTTATGCTCTGAATTGCTGTATTCTCAAAATAAATCTTTATATTTGGAAATACGCATTCGAGAGTGTTAACTAAAATAATACAACAATGAAAAAGCTCTATTTCTTTACCATGCTTTCAATAATGTTGTTAGCGGTAACAGGTGCGACGGCCCAGAAGAAAACCAAATTCAAAGCGGCCGATTTGAAAGGTATTTGGCAGCTCTGCCATTATGTATCCGAGTCTCCCGATGTTCCGGGAGCGTTGAAACCCAGTAATACATTTAAAGTATTGAGTGATGACGGACAAATCGTCAACTTTACCATTATTCCCGGTGCGGATGCGATTATTACTGGATATGGTACTTATAAACAACTCACGGACGATTCTTATAAGGAAAGTATCGAGAAGAACATTCATCTCCCGATGCTGGACAATCAGGACAATATTTTGGAATTTGAGATTAAAGACAATGATTATCTCCATCTAAAATATTTTATTAAGAATGATTTGAATGGAAATGAGTTGAACACCTGGTATTATGAAACCTGGAAGAGGGTGGAGATGCCGGCTAAATTTCCGGAAGATATTGTGAGATAGAAGAGCGCGTACTTTTTGGTGGAGGCACGGATTTTGCAAAAGGCTGCATAGTTGTTTGGTTATGTCTGACAACAGCTTATTTGGTAAAATCCGTGCCTGTTTTTCTATAAAAGATAAAAACAAAGCACTTTTGGACAAAATCAAAGTCCGTAGAAATAGAAACGAAAATGAAAAAATAGATTTGCAAAGGGGGCTGTCCGCGACTTGCTCTAACTTTGTTGCCAGTAATAGAATACAGTAACAAAATAAAGTGGAACAATGAAAAACAAACTTTTACTGGCGGTAGGGAGTATGGCTCTCCTGACTGCTTGCGATGCTTCAAAAGGAAATGAGATGGCATGGTTTGACCATGCAGTGAAAACATCTGGACATCAGTTGCTCTATATGGCAGAACAATTGAAGAATGAACCGGATACCGCCTGTTTTCCCCGTTCTATTAAAGAAGGAAAGTACAGACTGGAGCACCCCACAGATTGGACGAGTGGTTTCTATCCCGGTTCCATGTGGCTGGCATACGAGTTGACTGGTGATGAGGCTCTCGCAAAAGAGGCGCGTAAATATACGGACCGTCTGCAGGATATGCAATATTATACAGGTAATCACGATTTGGGTTTTATGATGTTTTGCAGTTATGGGCAGGGCATCCGTTTGAAACCGGAGCCAACGGACAGTTTGATTCTGATTCATTCTTCAGAAAGCTTGTGCTCCCGTTTTCGTCCGGAAGTCGGACTGATTCGTTCGTGGGATTTCGGCGATTGGAGTTATCCGGTGATTATTGATAATATGATGAATCTTGAAATGCTGTTCTGGGCTTCGGAGCAAACCAATAATCCGAAATATCGTGAAATAGCCATCTCTCATGCTGACAAAACGTTGAAGAATCACTTCCGGGAGGACATGACCTCCTACCATGTGGTGAGCTATTTGGCAGATAGCGGTGAGGTAGAGTCGAAAGGAACCTTTCAGGGATATGCCGATTCTTCCGCTTGGGCGCGTGGACAGGCTTGGGGAGTGTATGGATATACCATGTGTTATCGCTTCACTAAGCAGCAGAACTATCTGGATGCCGCTCATAAAATAGCGCGGTTCATTATTGATCACCGTCCGTCCGAAAATGACTATGTACCTTATTGGGATTATGATGCTCCCAATATTCCGAATGAACCGCGGGATGCTTCTGCAGCTGCCGTAACAGCTTCTGCATTGCTGGAGTTGAGTGGTTATGGCGACAAGAAACAAGGGGAAGAATATTTCCGTTATGCGGAGCATATCCTGAAACAGTTATCCTCTGATGATTATTTGGCCCAGGAAGGAGAAAATCATGGCTTCATCCTGTTACATTCGGTTGGCAGTTTCCCGCACGACAGTGAAATTGATACTCCGCTCAATTATGCTGATTATTATTATCTGGAAGCCTTGAAGCGTTATAAAGATCTGAAAGAAAAATCAGAAAATCCGTCTTACTAACTTGAAGAGAAACCGTAAAAAAATAAAATTCAGGGCAACCGCGTCTAAAATATGAATTCGTAACTGTCGGACTTTGGCGCGGTTACCCTGTTTTGAGCCGATACCGGTCCTTTATATGAGTTAAAAAACGGGATTCATTTATCAGATTGAATTGAAAATACTTATCTTTACGATAAATTCTTCAATATTAGCTCATGAAAGACCGACATTTGCTATTTAGATACCTATTCGGATTAACCGTTTGCATTTTATTTTTTCCTTTGGCTGTATCGGCCGCCGACAGCTTCATTCATTTTAAGCGATTATCCGTGGATGACGGGTTGTCGCAAAATACTGTGCTCGCTCTGACACAAGATCATAATAATAAGCTTTGGGTAGGCACCATAGACGGACTGAACTGGTATGAAGGTTCCCGTTTCGTTTCGTATTATAAAGCGCCGGATGATACGACCAGTCTGGCAAACAATCATGTCTATTCACTTCATACCGATTCGAAAGGTACGGTATGGGTAGGCACACAGGTCGGTTTATCCCGTTATAATATAGTAGGGAATAATTTCACCAATTATTCTTCACCGGACAATCAGCCGATGCAAGTATTGGCTATCGGAGAACCGGAGGAAGGCGACCGGCTTTTGCTTGCTACCAATATCGGTCTGGTGATTTTTGATAAAAAGACCGGGCGGATGAAAGTGCAGCCGGAACTTGCCGGAAAAACGATCTATTCTGTTTGCCGGATGAATGACGGTTTCCTGTTGGGAACTTCGGAAGGTGTCTATTTCTATTATGTACGCAACGAAAACGTGACCCGGCTTCTTCTCCAATTGAAAGGAGAAACCATCTCCGATATGCTCTATGACGACAAAACCGGCAACTGTTGGCTGGCTTCATTGACAAACGGGGTGTATTGTGTGGATAACAACTTTCAGATAAAACATCATTATAACAAGCAAAATACTCCTGCTTATTTCCTTACGAACTCGGTCAGGACATTGTCCGGAGATGATAAAGGAAGGGTTTGGATAGGAACCATGGAAGGTTTGCTTATCCTTGAACCGGAGACGGGAACTTTCCGTATCTGTCGTTTTTCTCCTGAAGATCCGACTACCTTGGGGCATAATTCCATCCGCTCTATCTTGAAAGACAATCAAGGGGGAATGTGGATCGGTACGTTTTATGGCGGGCTTAATTATTATCATCCCCTTGCTCCGGCATTCGGACGCTTGCAACATTCCGCCTGGCGGAATTCGTTAAGTGATAACACGGTGAGCTGTATTGCCGAAGACCCGGATAATGGCAATCTCTGGATCGGCACAAACGACGGAGGATTAAATTATTATAACCGGAAAACCGGAGTCTTTTCATATTACCGGACGGGTACTTCCGCCAATGCTTTAAAGTCGGACAATATAAAATGTATATGGACGGACAAGGATGGAAGTGTCTATATTGGCACTCATGGAGGGGGAATGAGTCGTCTGCATCACCGGAGTGGCAGGATAGAAACATATTCCTTTCCCCATTCTACTTCCCTGACTAACAGTTGTTACTCCTTATTAGACGGAACGGATGGAACGCTTTGGGTAGGCGGCATGAGCGGGCTTTACCTTTTCAACAAACAGACCGGCGAACTTTCACAGCATCCGTTGGCTAAAAAGCATAAAAAGTTGGAGAACGTATTGATATATACCTTGTTTCGCGATTCAAAAGGAAGAATCTGGATTGGTACGGAAGAGAGCCTGTTTTTGTATGCCGGCGGTAAACTGGAAGAACTGCATCTTTCTTCTTCGGCTTATCTGCATGGGTTGATACAGGCTTTCTGTGTACAGGAGGATAGCCGTCATGAAATCTGGATCGGTTCTTCCACAGGATTATATTGCTATAAGGAAGGAGCACCGACTGCCTGGAAACACTATACGATGAAAGACGGTTTGCCGAACGACTTTATTTATAATATACTGGAAGATGAACGGGGGCGTTTATGGTTGACAACTAACAAGGGACTGGCTTGCTTCAATACGGAGGAGGGTACTTTCCTCAACTATACGAAGCAGGACGGACTGCCTCACGATCAGTTTAACTATTTCGGAGCTTGCAAAGCGCACGATGGTACATTCTTCCTGGGGTCTCTTGGGGGCGTTGCCTATTTCAAGCCATACGAATTGGGTGATAATCCATATTCCCCGGATGCGGTAGTAACAGGAGCCGTTGTCTTAAATCAGGTGATTACGGATATGAAAAGTGAACGGGTACGTTATTATCAGGACGAGCAAGGGCGGATGCTGGGTATGTCGTTCCCTTCCGATCAGAAACTTTTTAATATCCGGTTTGCCGTTATCAACTATTTGGCTGGCAAGCGGAACCAGTTCGTTTACAAATTGGAAGGCTTTGAAACCGAGTGGAACTACTCCCGTCATGTTTCCTTTGCACGGGCAAGTTATTCCAATCTCCCGCCCGGTGAGTATGTGTTTAAGGTGAAGGCATGTAACAACAATGGAAAGTGGAGCGAGGCGACCACTGAATTTTTTGTGCATATCATTCCGATGTGGTATCAGACCTGGTGGGCAAAGACACTTTTCATCTTCTTTTCTGTAGGGCTTCTCGTCTTTGTGATCTATTTCTTTATTGCCCGTGCCAAAATGAAGATGCAAGTCCGGATCGAACAGATAGAACGAAACAAGATAGAAGAAATCAGTCAGGAGAAAGTACGTTTTTACATGAATATGTCTCATGAGTTGCGTACTCCGTTGAGTCTGATATTGGCTCCGTTGGAGGAACTTCTAGGACAGAGCAATCTGAAAGGTACTCCGGTACAGCAGAAACTGGATTACGTTTATAAGAACGGTCGTAAGTTGTTGCACATTGTCAACCAGTTGCTGGATTTCCGTAAAGCCGAAGCAGGTGCAATGCCCATTCATGTTGCGCAGGTGAATGTAGAAGGACTGTTGCAAGATGCTTTTGCCCTGTTTAAAGAAAATGCGCAGAAGCGTGCTATCAGCTTTCATATAAAATCCGATCTGGAAGGACGATTGTTTCCGGCGGACCGGACGTATGTAGAGACTATCTTGATGAACCTGTTGTCTAACGCCTTTAAGTTTACACCGGACGGCGGAAGTATTTCGCTTTCCTTATGGACAGAGGGAGATACCTATGGTTTCACGGTAAGAGATAGCGGAATCGGTATGTCTCCGGAACAGCTAACCCGCATTTTCGAACGTTTCTATCAGGTAGACGGTCAGCGAAAGGGGACGGGTATCGGGCTGTCATTGGTGAAGATGCTTGTAGAAAAGCATCACGGCACTATTACGGTAGCAAGCGAACCTGCTCAATATACCGAATTTAAAGTCACGCTACCTGCTGATATGGCTGCCTTCACGGAGAAAGAACGTGAATTGCCGGCACATGAAGTCGAAACATCTGCTTCTCTCCGGGAGCTTCCGGTGGCTGATGAATATTTCTCTGGTGATGCGTCGGCTATAGTTGCAGAAGAACTATCGGACGGTGATCAGATAGAAGCCGGCAGTGAGGAAGAGCGTCCTACTATCTTGTTGGTAGATGACAATAAAGAGATGGTGGATTACCTGAAAGATAATTTCCGGCAGAACTATGTGACGCTGACCGCCGGAAACGGCGAAGAAGCATTGGCTATTATGAAAGAGCACCGTGTGGATATTGTCCTTTCCGATGTAATGATGCCGGGTATTGACGGTATCAAACTTTGCCAGCTTATTAAACGAAATCTGCAAACCTGCCACATTCCCGTCCTGCTGTTGTCTGCCAAAGGAAGTGTCGATGCACAGACGGAAGGCATTCAGGCTGGGGCGGATGATTACATTGCCAAACCGTTCTCGATTCATTTATTGAAAGGAAAAATAGCTAATCAACTGAAATCACGCCAGCGGTTGAAACACTATTATTCGAATACGATTGATATAGATACTGCTAAAATGACTTCGAATAATCTGGATGAGGAATTCATGAGCAAAGCTATTCAGGTGGTAGAAGAAAATATCAGTAATGAAGACTTCACCTCTGATGAGTTGGCAAGCCAGCTTTGTATGAGTCGTTCGTCACTGTATCTCAAGATGAATTCCATATCCGGTGAACCGCCTGCCAACTTTATCCGGCGCATCCGTTTTAATAAAGCGTGTAAATTGTTGCTTGAAGGGCGCTACTCCATTTCGGAGATTAGCGGAATGGTAGGGTTCGGATCTTCTTCTTATTTCTCTACCAGTTTCAAGAAGTATGTCGGTTGTCTGCCATCGGAGTATGTGAAGCAGCATACTAAGTAGTTGTTTTGCGGTTATGCATTTGTTCACCACAGAGGACGCGGAGGACACAGAGGTGAATCTTGTTCATGCAGGTGGCAGATGCTTTTATGTTTTTTCAACTTTATAGTAGGAGGATTACGCATCAAAATTAGGGTCACCACCGTAAGTCATAAACCAAATTCACCTCTGTGTCCTCCGCGTCCTCTGTGGTGAAAACCTAAACAAGAACTAATAACCTTCATCTTTCTATCAATTCCAGTCATTCTGTTTTGGGGGCTATTTTACCCTTTTACCCTCTTTGTAGCTTCCTGTAACGCTTGTTTTGGACGAATTTTAAGTTGAAATGAACGAAAACAAAGTCCTATTAGACAGTATCAGAGAAGGAAGAAATGAATTGAAAGTTCCGTTTCGGACAGTTTATCTACATTTGCCTACAGAAAAACCAATCATTTGATATCATGAAAAAAGTATTATTGATTTCATTCGTAATCTTGTCTGTGGCTGCACAGCTGACACATGCGCAAAAACAAGCAGTCATCAAGTTGACGGAAACAACGTTGATGCATGAAATGCGTGCCACTCCTTATCCTCTTGATAAAGCGGTGGTAAATGACCGTGCGGTTTCTTTCCAATGGCCGCTCCGTTCGGACATGAACTCGCAGGACAGTCCGTTGGATGGATTCGAACACAAAGTAAAGAAGGTAGATAAAACAAAGGTTACCTATCGGTTACGTTATTCGCAGGATGCCGGATTGAAGTCCGGAGTTGTTCAGGTGGAAACTCGTTGGCCGTTCTATAATCCGGAACAACCGCTTGCGCCGGGGGTATGGTACTGGCAGTTCGGTTATGTAGAAAACGGACAAGTGACTTGGGGAAGCACACAGCAAGTCACCGTAGAAGATCGTTCGGGCAAATTCTGTCCGCCTTCATTGAAAACAGTGTTGGCAAAACTACCTGCCGACCATCCGCGTGTGTGGATCATGAAGAACGAATGGAAGGACTTTATAAATCACAGCAAACAAAAGGCAGAAAGGCAATGGTATCTTGAGCGTGCAGATCAGGTACTTCAGACTCCAATGAAATCAGTGAAAGATATTAATGTCTCGCAGGTGAAGAATCTGAAGAACGAGATGCAGATAAATTCATACCTCACTCGTGAGAGCCGTCGCATCATCGATGCGGAAGAGGGAAATACCGAAGCATTGATACGGGCTTGGTTGCTGACGCAGGATACTAAATATGCTGACGAAGCCATCAAACGGGTATTTATCATGGCCGACTGGGATAAAGATAAGAATGTGAAAGGAGATTTTAATGCTTCTAGCTTATTGTCTCTCTGCTCTATGGCTTATGATTCTTTCTACGACCGGTTGAATACATCACAAAAGAAAGCATTGCTGGAAGCCATCAAAAATAAAGGTGGTGAAATGTATGAGAACTTTAATAACAGGATGGAGAACCACATCGCCGACAATCATGTGTGGCAAATGACACTTCGCATCCTTACAATGGCGGCATTCAGTGTATATGGCGATCTGCCCGAAGCCAACACATGGGTGGATTACTGTTATAACGTCTGGTTAGCACGTTTCCCCGGATTGAACAAAGACGGTGGCTGGCACAATGGCGATTCTTACTTTACGGTCAACACCCGTACATTAGTAGAAGTGCCTTACTATTATAGCAAACTGACCGGTTACGACTTCTTTTCCGATCCTTGGTATCAGGGAAATATCATGTATACCATCTTCCAGCAGCCTCCTTTTTCCAAATCCGGAGGAAACGGAAGTTCGCATCAGAATGTGGCACGTCCAAACAGTATCCGTATAGGTTATTTGGATGCGCTGGCACGCCTTACCGGAAACACTTATGCCGCTGATTTCGTACGCCGCACATTGAAAGTGGAACCGGATTATATGAAGAAAGCCTTATTGAGTAAGCCCGGTGATCTGGCCTGGTTTCGCCTGCAATGTGATAAACCTCTGCCGGAAGGTGAAGGATTGACAGCACTCCCTGCAGGATACGTCTTCCCCGCAACAGGACTTGCCTCTTTCCAAACGAACTGGGACAGAGTAGGTGGAAATGCGATGTGGAGTTTCCGGTCAAGCCCTTATGGTTCTACCTCTCATGCACTTGCCAATCAGAATGCTTTCAATACGTTCTATGGTGGAAAACCATTATTTTACAGTAGCGGACACCATATTGAGTTTACCGACGTACATAGTATGTTGTGCCATCGTGCCACACGTGCTCACAATACGATTTTGGTGAACGGTATGGGACAACGTATCGGTACGGAAGGATATGGATGGATTCCCCGTTATTATGCCAGCGAGAAGATCGGGTATGTGCTAGGCGATGCTTCCAATGCTTACGGAAAAGTGATTTCACCGCTTTGGCTGACACGCGGCGAACAGTCGGAGGTGCATTATACGCCCGAAAATGGCTGGGATGAGAACCATGTGAAAACGTTCCGCCGTCATATTGTCAATTTGGGAAAGACAGGACTCATCTTTATCTATGACGAACTCGTGGCAGACGAACCTGTAAACTGGAGTTATTTGCTGCATACCACAGAAAATCCCATGACAGTGGATCAATCGAATCATCGCTTCGTGCATATTCAAGCCACGAACCGCGGAGGAGCATCAGACGCTTATCTTTTCTCCACCGGAACATTGCAGACAGATACGACGAGCCGTTTTTTCTATCCGGCAGTCAACTGGCTCCGTGCTGATGACAAAGGGGTGTTCAAGAAGTATCCTAATCACTGGCATTTCACCGCTACATCGGAAAAGGCACAAGTATATCGTTTTGCCACTGTCATCAATACACATGCACTGAAATATCCTGCCAAAGATCCCGAAATCTTGTCCGACGGACGTATCAAAGTGGGCGGATGGCTAATCAGTGTTAACCTGAAATCCGACGGTGCTCCTTCATTCTTTATCCGCAGTACTCAAGAGAAGGTAAATATCACTTATAAAGGTGAAGCTACTGTCATCAATGAGGATGGGTACGAAACGGTAATGAGGGATACAGTGCCCGAACTGGAAATCTGATCAATGAACATGAAAGATACGAATATATGAGACACTCTACTTTTAATATAAGAACTATATGTCTGTTGGCTGCATTATCGGGCATAACCGTCTTGTCGGCACAGACTCCCGGTAAACCCCGTGTACAGACTTCGGCAGCTCCGGAGGAAACTACGGTTTACAAGCCCGGCGGGAAAAAGCTGGAAACAGCAGTTGCGACTTCTTCAAAAAAGGAGGAGGATAAACACCAATCCGGCAAAGAGAATACAGGAAAGAAAGCGACTGCCTTTGATGGTCAATGCTATCTGGCACTGAAAACGAATGTAGTATATGATGCTTGTGCTTTGCTGAACCTTGCCGTGGAAATGCAGGTGCATAAAAAGATCACGGTAGAGTTGCCGTTGACTTGCAGTTTGTGGGACTTGGGGGATAAGCACGGCGTGCGTACGGTAGCATTGCAACCTGAAGCCCGCTGGTGGATAGGAAATGAAACAGGACGGGGACACTTTGTCGGACTGCACGCCCACGTGGCATGGTTTAACGTAAAGTGGAACGATGACCGTTATCAAGATACGGATCGTCCGCTGTTGGGAGCCGGAATAAGCTACGGTTACAAACTCCCTCTTTCCAAACACTGGGGAGCGGAATTTAATCTGGGAGTGGGATATGCCAACATGAAGTATAACACCTATTATAATGTAGACAACGGCGCACAGCTGGATACGCGTGTCCGTCATTACTGGGGGATAACCCGTGTGGGAGCATCGTTGGTCTACCGCTTCTAACCTTAGATAGGAACATACATATAAATAAGATAACAATATGAGAAGAAATTTATATATACTGGCACAGTGCACTTTCCTGTTGTTCATCACCCTGCTGGTGAATGGATGCAGCCTGCACGAAGAACCGGAAATGACTCCCGAAGGAGAACTGGGAGTGGACCCGACAGCTGTAACACTCAACCTTAATCTGGCAATGAATCTAAGTTTGGCAGAAAGAGCACCGGTGACCATCACCCGTGCGTCAGAAACCAAGTATCTGCGTCGTTTCATCGTGGAAGCCTATCTGGATAGACAGGTGGCGGCACGGCAAACGGTATATGAAGAGGATTTTAATCGTGCCAGTCTGTCTGTTAGTATGAAGTTGCACGCCCGTAATTACCGCATCCTGGTATGGGCCGATTATGTGAATGCGGAGACACCGGAACAGGGACTTGTCTACGATGCCAAGAATCTGGCTTTTATCCTTCCTGCCGGAAAGTATATAGGGAATAGCCGCTATAAAGATGTTTTTGCAGCTTCTACTATGGTGGATCTGACTTCTTTCCGCAATCATTGGGGAGCTGAAACAAGTCTTGACGTTGAACTGTATCGCCCCGTAGCACGCTATGAACTGGTGGCTAAAGATGTGGCAACGTTTCTCAATAAACTGTCCACAGGCGGACTGAAAGGTGAAAGTTTTACCGCTCGTGTGAAGTACAGTGATTATTTGCCTACCGGCTACAATTTGTGGGACGATGTACCCAAGAACTCGCTCATGTACATGGAATATAAAGTGGCCTTTGAACGCCCTGCCGATGGTACGAAAGAACTGAAACTGGGATTCGACTATGTGTTGACCGATGTCGGAGAAACCGTTTCTATTCCTGTAGAGCTCGAAATATTGAATGAGAAGAATGAAGTGCTGGCACGTACTGCTTTCCGTATTCCTTGCGAACGGGGCAAAAACACAACGGTACGTGGTAACTTCCTGACTTCCGATGCCAATGGAGGAATAGGGATCGACCCCGATTATGACGGTGATCTGGAAGTAGACCTTGGAGAATTATAAAATAGATAAATCAATTAAGAATTGCTTAACCATAAAACAATTAAGATCATGAAAAAGAACTTATTTTATTCGCTAATGGCTTTGTTCGTAGTGCTTTTCGTATCCTGTGGACAAGAAGAAATCGTTTCGGACAACGGAACAGAAATCAATGCTCCTGTTACTATCTCTGTACAGGCTCCTGTAAATAACGTCTTTAGCCGTGCGGTTACCATTCCTGACGGTTATACGATGCAATGTATCATGCAATTACTGAATGCTGATGGCAATAAGATAGGCGATCAGGTAACTAAACCGGTTACAAACGGTAAGGTATCTTTCACTATTTCTGTAGATGAACAAAAAGAAGTGTCGAAAGCATTGTTTTGGGCTGAATACGTACCGGAAAGCGGTGCTGCTAATAAAGTATATAACACTGCTGATTTGAGAGCAGTAGGATATAATACTGCATCATTCGATCTGACAAATGATGCGTTGATGGCAGCCAGCGACGCTTTCTGCGGAAAATTGGAAACGATTGCTAATGCCAGTGTGATATTGAAGCGGCCGTTTGCCAATGTGAGCGTAAAACCGAAGAATCCGGAAGTAGCTGCGCAAGCTGATAAGCTGGAAATAACATATAACACTTTGAGTGGATATGATATTTTAGAGGGTAAATGTTCTGCTACGACTCCTGTGACTTATACAAATGCAAGTTTTGCTTCTGCGGATGGCAATTGGTTCGCTAATTTCTTTTTTGCTCCTTCAAATGTAGGTAAATTTACAGAAGAAATAACCATGGCATTGAGTGGCGGATATAGTAAAGAGATTAAAATACCGGCAAATACATTACCTTTGGATGCTAATATGCAGATTATGGCTAAATTTGAAATCGGAGATGGAAACTTTGACATTGAAGTAGGAGTGGATCCGGATTATGAAGCATTGGAAATGAAAGTTGGTAGCTATATCAATGCTGAAGGTAAAGTGGTACGTGACGCAGCGGATGCTGTTGGTATTGTTTTCAAGATGGAGGCTATTGGTGATGATGTGCCGGCTAATTATCCTGTAGCACTTCAGAGCAAGACAATTGTCGGATATGCGGTAGCGATTGAGAATGTAGCGGCTGGTCGTCAATCTCTTAATCCTGACGGTGTGTTGACAAATTTGGTTGAGACAGCAGCAAGTATGACTAATGGAACACAGATTACGGAGGCGTTGTTAACAAGTATTGGAGACGTGGCGTTTAAAACAACTTATGAAAAATGGGTGGGAGAACATTCTCTTAGCAGTGAGAATTTGAGTGCATGGTATATTCCTACATTGTCGCAATAGAGTGCGTTCATGGGTACATTGTTTACTATGAAAGGAGTACCTGCTACTGGTAGTGAAGATTTCAGAAACCTTCCGGAATTTGAATTTGCCAATGGTAAAATGTTTGATAGGGAGACGATTGCTACGGTGAATTATGCTTCCAGTACTATCAATAACCAAAGTAATGTTTCAGGGGTACGTATTAATGTAAACAATGGTGTAATTGATGCACAAGAGGCAGGTATTGATGTGAAAGGAAAGGCTAATCAACAAGCTCTTTGCCGTCCAATGATTACGATTTTTAAATAGTCACTATTCGACCTTACTCAATAGAAATTCAAGGAAAGTGGGATCCCCCCATCCCGCTTTACCTTCTTCTTACATTGAAACTTTTGAAAATAGCCCTCTAATCTTATACCTAGAAAAGAAAATAATATGCACACCACATTTCGCCTATCGGTTTTTCTTTTGTTCATTGTACAGCTGTTCTGTAGCTGTACATCTGACTCGCTGCCCGAACCGGACAGTACGCAGCCAGAGACGCCTGCCGGAATTCCCGATGCCTATCAGGATAAAATACGAACGCAACCTTATCCCAAAGCAGATAATGAATTGTATCTGAATCCTGCTCCTCTTATTGTTCCTCAAGCTATGAAGACGGGCGAAAGACTGCAATTTTCCCTTTCGCGTACTGAAGATTTCAACAGTTCTGAAACGCTACTTTCCGAACCGCAGGAATGGTGTATGTATAATCTTCATCGTCGTTTGGAGGTCGGCACATGGTATTGGCGCTTTCGTTCCACCAATCTTAATGGAACTACGCCCGGTGAATGGAGTGCTATCTATCGTTTCGAAGTAAAGAATGATACACCGGAATTTGTAACACCTCCTTTTCAGACATTCTTAGCAAATGCTCCCCGTCTGCATCCTCGTATTTACTGTTTTTTAGACGACCGTATCGGAGAGGCTCGTAACCGTGTCACTTCACACCCTGAATATGCAGAATTACAAAGTCGTGCTTCACAGGCATTGAAAGCCGAATACACCGGAATGACTGATTTATATAGCCGTGCAGAAGAGCTCCGGCAACATGCCACTTATCTTTATCAGGCCTATCATTTAACCCAAAAAGAAATTTATGCCGAAAAGTTACGCCAGCTTCTCGAAGCGTTGATTGCCGCTCCCCCTGCTGACGGACAGCTTTTTGCATCCAACTTTACTGCCAGCAACATCGCATGGTGTCTTGTTGCAGCCTACGATCTGCTTTATAATAACTTGTCTGCTTCCGATCGTACTGCTGCCGAAGAACTGATGATGCGTGTGGCACGTTACTATTACAAGGTAAATTGCGGTTTTCAGGAAAACCATCTCTTTGATAATCATTTTTGGCAGCAGAATATGCGCATCCTCTTTCAAGTGGCTTTGTCGCTTTACGACAAATCGGCCTATTCTTCCGAAGTGCTGCCCATGATGGAGTATTATTATGAATTGTGGACAGCCCGAGCTCCTGCCTCCGGCTTCAATCGTGACGGTATATGGCATAATGGCACAGGTTATTTCAGTGCCAATATATTGACTTTGGCGTATATGCCGTCTCTTCTTTCATTCATCAGTCAGTACGATTATCTATCGCATCCGTGGTATCAGAATGTCGGACGCTCGCTGGTTTATACTTGTCCGCCGGGATCGAAAAGCAATGGCTTTGGTGACAATAGTGAAAAGGGTAGTGAACCCAACCGTCTGGTTGCCGCCTTTGCTGACTATCTGGCGTGTGAAACGGGTGATTCCTATGCCGGTTGGTATGCCGGAGAATGTCGGGAGCTGTTGCGCCGGGATTATGAATTGCGTCTTTACCGGATGTGTACCGAGCAGGATTACAACACAGCTTTTCCTGCCGGGGCTGATAAAATGGTGTGGTATAAAGATGCCGGTGAAGTAGCCATGCACAGTGCACCGGAAGATGTAGAAAAAGATCTTGCACTCTCGTTTCGATCCAGTACATTCGGATCCGGCAGTCACACTACTGCCAGCCAGAATGCTTTTAATCTGTTGTATAAGGGTGTCGATGTGTATCGCAGTACAGGCTATTATCAGAATTTTAGCGATGCTCACAATCTGATGTCCTATCGCCATACGAGGGCGCATAATTCACTGTTGGTAAACGGCATCGGGCAACCTTATTCTGCCGAAGGTTATGGCAGTGTGATGCGTGCTATGGGCGGACAGCATATTAGTTACTGTTTGGGAGATGCTTCACATGCTTACAGAAGTATCAGCAATGACCCGATGTGGGTTGACTACTTCAAGCAGGCAGGTATTGAGCAGACGCCTGAAAATGGATTCGGTGCCACTCCGTTGACTAAATACCGCCGGCACGTGTTGATGCTTCATCCTCATACAGTAATAGTGTATGATGAATTGGAGGCATCGGAGGCTGTCCGCTGGGAGTGGCTGTTGCATAGTCCTACGGAATTTAAGATTGATGCGGTAAAGAAAACGTTGTCTACAGATAATAAGACCAAAGGATGGGTGGCTGTGACACAACTTTTTGGAGGACATGTTTTTACGCTGTCCCAAACGGATCGTTTTGTAGTGCCGCCCGCCATCACCGGAGCAGAGTATCCCAACCAGTGGCACTTGACTGCACGGGTTGACGGTTGTTCTGCCACCCGTTTCCTGGCTATTATTCAGATAGGAGATGAGGCTGTTTCTATTATTAACCGTGACGGTGATACCTTTAACGTAGGCGACTGGACGATCAAAGCGGTTTTGGATGCTTCTAAGGCTCCGGAGCTGACAGTGAGTCATCGCACCGAACAAGCGGTATTTAGTTATGGAACAGACAATCCTGCGTTGAATGGCAATTTTTACTCTCGACAATATACGGGTTCCTCGTTGCTTTACGACGAGATAGACGGAGCTTATCAGGTGGTAGAAATGACCGACCGGAGTCCTATATCTACCCGGGTAGTAAATCAATGATAAACAATGAAACATAGTGAATATAAATAACAAACAGAATATGATGAAAAGTAGAATTATTTGCATTTTGTTGCTTCTTGTCGGTGTATCCGGCATTTATGCCCAGAGTTTGACCGTTACCGGTAAGGTGGTGGACAACGAAGGCTTGGAAGTGATTGGAGGAAATGTGACCGTGAAAGGAAAACAAAACACGGGTACCATTACCGATATCAATGGTAAATACACCATTACCGTTAGTGATCCGCAGAAAGATGTCTTGGTTTTCTCTTTTATCGGACTGGAAAATATGGAAGTACCCGTGAAAGGAAGGAAACAGATTGATGTGACCATGAAGGCTGCGTCGGTATTGTTGGATGAGGTGGTAGCTATCGGTTATGCAACAGTAAAGCGTAAAGACCTGACCGGTTCCGTGGCTTCTGTGAGAAGCGACGATTTGCTCAAAGTTCCTTCGTCTGATGTAACCCAGGCTTTAGCGGGACGTATGGCAGGGGTACAGATTATACAGACAGACGGTCAGCCCGGTGCTACGATGTCAGTGCGTGTTCGTGGCGGTATATCAATTACGCAAAGCAACGAACCGCTTTATATTATCGACGGATTTCCGACGGAAGATGGTATGTCCAGCCTTGATCCTGCCGATATTGAAAGTATTGATGTGTTGAAAGATGCTTCGGCAACAGCAATTTACGGTGCCCGTGGAGCAAATGGCGTAGTGGTAATCACTACCAAAAGCGGTGCGAAAGGAGAAGGAAAAGCAACACTTACTTTCGATTCTTATGTAGGTGTGCGTACGCTTGCCAAGCGGTTGGATGTATTAAGTGTAGAGGAATTTGTGTTGGCGGATTATGAAAGAACATTAGGGGATGCTACTGATCCCGAGGAAAGTATGCGGTCATGGCAAAATCGTTACGGTGGTTTTGTCGATCTTCATGAGAACTATGGCAATCGTAAAGGTATCGATTGGCTGGATCGTACGATGGGACGCACTACCGTTACGCAAAATTACCGGGTAGGCGTCAACGGTGGTAATGATAAGCTGAACTACAATATGTCTTATGGTTACTTCAAGGATGAAGGTGCGATGGTATATAGCGGCAGCGACAAACATAATATTGCGCTTAGCGTGAAAAGCGAAGTGAATAAGCGGCTCTCCGTTACAGGACGTATCAATTTTGATTATTTGAAAGTCTATGGAGCAGGTGTTGCCGGAAATGGTACGAATGAGGGCGGAAGCAATGTAGATGCAAAGTTTAATAAAATGGTTCAGATTTTGCAATACCGTCCTACTATTGGTATACGTGGTAGTGATTCGGATTTGTTGGCAGGAGAAGATCCTGTATTAAGCGATGCGGATGGAAACGTGATGCAGAATCCATTGATTGCCGCCGCTGAAGAAAAGGATAATAAGGAAACACGCACTTTGCAAGCCAATGGCGGACTGACTTTCAAAATCATCAAAGGATTGACCTTCCGCAACAATACGGGTATGCGTTATCAACTTTATCGCCGGGAGCTTTTCTATGGCGACCAATCTATAATGGGAAGACGCAACGGTATTTACGGCTCTATCAGAAATACAGAGACCGGAAGTTTTCAGACCTCTAACGTCCTGACTTATGACAAACGTTTTCAGAAAAAACATAAAGTAGTGGTACAATTGGGACAGGAATTTGTAAAACGCTGGACTCGTGTGCTCGAATCCGGTGTCAGTGGGTTGCCTACCGATGAGTTCATTTTGGGAGATATGAGTCTGGGTACTCCGTCCGTTGCTTCGTCCGATGAAAACTATGATGATAATCTGCTCTCTTTCTTTGCTCGTCTCAACTATGATTTTACCGATAAGTATTTGTTTTCTGCGACGTTCCGTGCGGATGGGTCTTCTAAATTCGGAAAGAATAATAAATGGGGATACTTTCCTGCTGTATCGGCAGCATGGCGTGTAGGTGAGGAGGATTTTATAAAGAAACTGAATGTTTTTTCCGACTTGAAATTCCGTATCGGATACGGTTTGGCGGGGAACAACAGAATCGGTAGCTATAACAGCCTTGCTTTGATGTCTTCTATCACCACAGCTATGGGAGATCAGCTTACTCCCGGTTATGCTTCCAAGCAGATACCGAATCCCGATCTGAAGTGGGAAGCGAACAAGACTTTTAATATGGGGGTCGATTTAGGGTTTCTGAATCAACGCATTACCATTTCACCCGAATTCTATATAAATAGGAGTAGTAACTTGCTGCTTAACGCCCAGCTGCCTTATTCTTCCGGTTATCAGAGTATGTTGATTAATGCCGGAGAAACGAAGAATGTAGGTGTGGAACTGACTGTGAATACTGTGAATTTCTCTACAAAGAAGTTTAGTTGGAACACTACACTGACGCTGTCGCACAATAAAAATTCCGTGAAAGCATTGACCGGTGAGGCGGTGCAACTCTATGAAGCCAAGTTCGGCTTTAATCAAAATACCCATCGTATTGCTGTCGGAGAACCATTAGGACAGTTCTATGGTTACATCACCGAGGGGCTGTATCAGGTAGATGATTTCAATTATGATGCTTCTACACAGACCTATACCCTGAAAGATGGTGTACCTTATCATGGTGATAAAGGTCAGATTCGTCCGGGCATGTGGAAGTTTAAGAACTTGACCGGAGATGATAATGTGATTGATGAAAATGATAAAACGGTCATTGGTAACGCTCAACCGAAATTCTACGGAGGCTTGAACAATTCTTTTACTTACAAAGGATTTGATTTAAGTATATTCCTGACTTTCAGCTATGGTAACGAAGTGTTGAATGCGACCAAACTGGTTACCAGTAAGGTGGGTAGCCTGAACTACAACGCATTGGACGTGATGAATAGCTCTAATCGCTGGATGACCATCAATTCGGATGGACAGAAAGTGACAGATCCCGGAGAACTGGCTGCTCTGAATGCTGGTAAAACCGTAGCTGCTTATCATGATGCTCAACAAGGAGACAATTATATTCATTCATGGGCAGTGGAGGATGCTTCCTATTTGAAACTAAGTAATGTGACTTTGGGATATACATTCCCTAAAAACCTGATTGCAAGGGTAGGATTGAAGAACTTGCGTTTGTATGCCACTGGTAATAATCTGTTAACTTGGACCAAGTATTCAGGTTTCGATCCGGAAGTCTCTACGATGAAAAGCGGTTTGACACCGGGTGTTGACTTTGGAGCGTATCCGCTTAGCCGTTCTTTTATTTTTGGTCTCAACGTAGCATTTTAATTCTTTAAATACATAGTAATCATGAAAAAGATACATCTATTATATGCCGTATTCGCCTTGTTGGCAACAGGATTTTCCTCTTGCGAGGATTTGCTAACGGAAGAACCTAACTCAAAATATGACCGGGACCGCTATTTCGATTCGGAAGATAAAGCGGAAATGGCAGTGATGGGAATATATAGTTCATTGTCGGACTTTAATCATTACGGTTGGTACGAAATGGCTTCTCCCGCATCGGACGATACCTATTATACGGCTCGTACGCAGTCTGACAATCAGGTTCACGATATTGCACATTATCAGCTAAACTCCACGAATACGTGGATTGAAAGTATCTGGAAACTGAAATATGAGGGAATCGACCGGGCTAACCTCACCATTGACGGAATTTGTGGCATGACAGGATACGCAGAAAATACCCGTCTGAAAGCATTGGAAGCAGAAGCTCGCTTTCTGCGTGCTTTCCTCGCATTTGATTTGGTGAGATATTGGGGAGATGTGCCTTTCAAAACATCTTATTCTTCATCCTACGAATCTGCTTTTGGTGAACGTGTGGACAGGGAAGTGATTTATGACGAGATTATATCTGACCTTACTTTCGCTAAGAACAATCTGGATTGGGCAACTGCTTCTTCCAGTCCCGAACGGGTGACGCAAGGAGCTGTCCGTGCATTGCTGATGCGTGTCTATTTGCAGCGTGCAGGATATAGCCTTCAGTCGAATGGACAGTTGAAACGTCCGGAGGACAGTAAGCGAATGGAATATTTCGATGCTGTGATAAAGGAGTGGGAGGCTTTTGAAAAGAAAGGGTACCATGATTTTTATGACGGTGGTTATGAGGCACTCTTTAAAAGCTACTCGCAGGGGGTACTGAATAATAAGGAGAGTCTTTGGGAGATTGCTTTCTATCATTCGCAAGGACGTCGTAATGGTGGAGCATGGGGAATTTATAACGGCCCGCAGGTAGCGGAACCTACCGGAGTTTCCGCATCCGAAGCAAATCAGTATATGGGACGTGCCAACGGCTTTTTTATAGTGGTTCCCGAATGGCGTAACTTCTTCGAAGCGAGCGATAAACGTCGTGATGTTGCTATTTGCACCTATCGTTATACTTGGAATGGTACTAAAAAAGAGCATGTAAAAGAGGAAAGAAGCGCAGGAAGTTGGTATGTGGGAAAATGGCGCCGGGAATGGATGCCGAAAGAGTCATGGAACAAGAATATCAATTATGCGGATGTGAACTATTGCCCTTTGCGTTATGCTGATGTGGTATTAATGGCTGCCGAAGCGTATAATGAAACGGGAACGGACAGACAGAAAGCATGGGATTTGCTGAATAGCGTACGTACACGTGCTGAAGCAACTTCTATTACAGAAGCGAATTATGATGAAATGATGAGCGCACGGAAAAAGACACATAACCTGACTTTCATCGACGACTCTACACCGGAAGGAAAGTTTCGTACAGCTCTTTACTGGGAACGTGGCTTTGAGCTGGCTTTTGAAGGACAACGCAAATATGATCTGATACGTTGGGGAGTACTGGGCAAGGCTCTGAAACTGTTTGGTGAGATCAGTTCCGTCAATCAGAAAGAGAACAAACCATATCCGGCTTACCGGAATTTTACGGAGGGTAAACATGAACTTTTCCCTATCCCTCTGAAAGAGATACAAAGTAATCCGAAACTCAATGGAATGAATAATAACGGGTATTGAGAAGACTCTCAATAGAATAGGCGACTGGAAAAATATACAAAAATAGTTTGCCAATTCAAAGAAAAGCCGTACTTTTGCAAGCCGATTATTATCACAAAATGATAAGAGATTAATTCATAGCAAGTTAGTCGTCCTTTGTCCGGGGAAGACTAATAAGTGGTGAAGAAAATTTTTAGTAGTAACATTTAAAAAACAAAATTAGAGTGGATACTTTAAGTTACAAGACCATTTCTGCAAACAAAGCGACCGTAACCAAAGAATGGGTTATCGTTGACGCTACAGACCAAACTTTAGGTCGTCTGGGAGCAAAAGTTGCAAAATTGCTGAGAGGAAAGTACAAACCAAACTTTACTCCTCACGTAGACTGCGGTGATAACGTTATCATCATCAATGCAGACAAAGTAAAACTGACTGGTAACAAATGGAATGACAGAGTATATTTGTCATATACAGGCTACCCTGGTGGTCAGAGAGAAATGACTCCTGCCCGTTTGATTACAAAACCGAACGGTGAAGAGAGATTACTGAAAAAAGTAGTGAAGGGCATGCTTCCTAAGAATATCCTGGGAGCTAAATTGCTGAATAACTTGTATGTTTACGCTGGTAGCGAACACAAACAGGCTGCTCAGAACCCGAAAATGATTGATATTAATTCATATAAATAAGATATAATGGAAGTAGTAAATGCATTAGGCAGACGTAAACGTGCAATTGCACGTGTATTCGTAAGCGAAGGTACAGGAAAGATTACTATTAACAAGAGAGACCTTGCAG
>OGFW01001167.1_pt1 | contig 21905 bp, 17 predicted proteins | sample 1570991 | NCBI WGS metagenome assembly OGFW01 (sample SAMEA2582074, study PRJEB24529) | metagenome | biome: Human gut stool | place: China | collected 2011
AATAAAATATATGTAGGTGAATTAACCTTCTTTCATTGTGGAGGATTACAGAGAATTGAGCCAAAATCTTGGGAGAAAAAAATGGGCGAATGGATTGATATAAGTATGATTTAATATCATTGAAATATATAAGGTAATTCTGACTTAATAATGATTGTATATAAAATATTAATTATTGGGTCAGATTTACTAAAAAAATTATATATAAATATATGCTGCGCTGGATTCAATACATAAGAGAGGATAGAAATTGTATGAATTTTGAAAAAATAAGAATTATTATATTATCGTTGCTTTGTGTATGCTGCATTTCATATTGCAGAACATCTGCAAATGCTGAAGAACTTCTGAATTATAGTGAAGAATATGTGGATTTAATACAGGAGGGAAATTATGGCAACAGTAGTAATGTACGGAAAGTTGAATATTATAGTTTAAACGATTATACAGAAGTTAAAAATGCAATAAAGGATGGTTTGTTAGATTTAGATCAATCAATAAGTATATATAATTATAAAGTATCTATTAATGATATTTCTAAGGTATATCGCGATGTAGTAAATGACAATCCAGAATTATTTTACGTATCAGGCGGATATTCATATTATTATACAACAGATGGCTATGTTACATCTATCATACCTGCTTATATATCTGATTCTAAGGACGATATTTTAGAGATGAAAGATAAGTTTAATGCTGCAGTAGATAGATTAAAGAGAGAAATAAACAGTGATTTATCAGATATAGATACAGCTTTAGAAGTACATAATTATATAGCTTCACATGCAGAGTATAATACAACTGGGTATAATACAGGCACGTTGAGTAACATCGATCATTCAGCATATGGTGTACTTGTTGAACATACTGGTGTATGTGATTCATATTCCTTAGCCTACCAATATATTATGAAATGTATTTATAATATTGATACTGTTGTTGTTACAAGCCAGCCAATGAATCATGCGTGGAATTTAATAAAGATAAATGGAAATTATTACCATGTTGATTTAACGTGGGACGATGGAACATTTACAATGAATGGAAAAGTTATTGATTATAATGTTAGATATTTATATTTTTTATTAAGTGACGATGCAATATCAAACATGTCTAAAGCACATTATGGATGGGAAGATATTGGGATAAAGTGTGATAGTGATTATTATGATAATATGTACTTGCGTAATAGTTATGAAGCATTTTATGGAATAGGCGGATATTATAATGGAGAATGGCATTCAGTAGGTGCTTTATATGGTGAAATAAGTACATTTAATGCTAATACATTAGAGTATAAGACTTATACGAAGTTGGGATATGATTTTGGTAACAATGCTTGTAGAACATATGCTATAGATAGAGATGTTATTTATTATGCATCTATAGGTACTAATAAAATATATATATGTGATTATATGGGAGCAAATAATAAACTTTATAAAGAAGTAGATTATAACATAGATGCACTTGGATTTGAGGATGGGTATCTTAATTATTGCAATAAAAATAATGTTTACAAAACTGATATAGCAAAAATCAGAGATGATAAGCCAGAGTATGATACACTAGATAGAATACTTACTTTGGGTAGTACAGGAAATGATGTCGTAAATGTTCAAAATTATCTGATTAATTTAGGTTACTTAAAGGGAACAGCAGATGGTAGTTATGGTAATGTTACTAAAGCAGCAGTTATTATGTTTCAAGCTAATGAAAGTCTTGGAGGTAATGGTAATGTAGATAATGATACATATTTACGTATTCAACAGACAAATAAAAAGTTTATATCCTTAAAAAAAGGAAGTATGGGTAATTCAGTTGCAGTAATGCAATCTTATCTCATAAAGTTAGGCTATTTGGATATTAGTGCAAATGGAGAATTTGGTACAGAAACGGAGAAGGCTTTAAAAAGATTTCAAAGTGTAAATGGTATAATTTCAGATGGAGTAGCTGGTACTCAGACACTAGGAGTATTGTATGGTGCTTCTCCAAAGAATAATACAGATTTAGAAGTATTAGACAGAACTCTTAAAGTAGGAATAAATGGTGACGATGTAAAATCTGTACAGCAATATCTAAAGGATTTAGGATATCTTGATTCAATAGTTGATGGCAATTATGGAAATGTTACGAAGGTTGCAGCAATAATGTTTCAAGCTAATGAAGGTTTATATGTTGATGGGGAAATAGGTAATCAGTCATATAAAATATTACAGACAACAGATAAGAAATTTATAACGTTAAAAAAAGGAATGAAGAATAGTGCAGTAAAGACAATGCAGAAATATCTTATAAAATTAGGATATCTTAATGAAAGCGCAGATGGAGATTTTGGAACTATTACAGAAAATGCACTAAGGACATTCCAGATAAAAAACGGAATAACAGTTGATGGAATAGCAGGAAGAGAAACACTTAAGACATTGTATGGAACATCACCGAAAGATAATAGCTATGTAGATAAATTGAATAGGACTCTTAAATTAGGTATGAGCGGTAATGATGTAAAGAATGTTCAGCAATACTTAAAGAATCTTGGATATATGGATGTTGTAGATGGTCAGTATGGTAATAAGACTAAAGCATCAGCAATAATGTTTCAGGCTAATGAAGAATTAGCTGCTGATGGCGAAATAGGAAATGTGTCATATAAGGTAATGCAGCTTACAACAAAAAAGTTTACTGTATTAAAAAAAGGTGTAAAGAGTAATGCTGTAAAAAAAATGCAGACATATCTTATAAAATTAGGTTATCTTAATAGTTATGCAGATGGAGATTTTGGTTCAGTTACAGAGATTGCAGTAAAAAAATTCCAAAAAGAAAATGGATTGTATGTAGATGGAATAGCAGGAATCCAGACACTTGTAACATTATATTCAAAATAAATATGATTATTTACAGCTTGCTGTTTCAAGGCGGAATTTGAAAGCATATTTGTTATCGTATATCGCTATGTTGTGTTCAAAAACAATATTTATTTAGCAAGGTGTTTTATACCATTTTTACATGAGTTTACGTATAAATTAGTGGAAAATCTATTGACTTTTAGTATTAAATAGCTTCTTGTATAATTCAAAGTGTAGATGAGATGTAAGTAAACGTTCCAATGTTTACAAAACTGGAATTTATTTGACAAATAATCAGATGAAGGATGCCCTCCTTAACATGGGATATACTTGCCATTTACCCCTATAAATGTTAAAATCAAATCACGTTAAGATGTGATATTTGTTTAAGAAAATACATTGATTAATGCTTGGTAACATGTATCTAAAAGGGGTGGGTGACATGGCTTTTTTGAATATTCCGAAGGGAAGGTCAGATTTTGAAACAATCCGTAGAGAGGGCTTTTACTATGTAGATAAGACAGGACTGATAGGTGAAATCCTAAAGTCATCTGGTACTCAGGTTACATTAATAACTCGTCCACGTCGTTTTGGAAAGACATTAGGGATGAGTACGCTTGAATGTTTTTTAGATATTCAAAAAGACAGTCAAAGCTTATTTGATGGACTTGAAATTTCAAAGCAAAGGAATATTTGCGATGAATGGATGAATAAGTGGCCAGTGATGAGCTTAAGTCTTAAGGCTATTGAGGGTAACGACTTCTCAACGGCGTATATGCAGCTTGTTTATGAAGTCGGAGAACTTTATAAGAAACATGAATATCTTATGGAAAGCTCTGCACTGAATGAAGAAGAAAAAAAGCTGTATTGGAATATTCGTTATCAGCATGCAGGAAAGATTGAAGTGATGCGTTCACTTTATATTCTTTCGGAGTTTTTAAGCAGACATTATAATAAGAATGTAATAATTCTCATAGATGAGTATGATGTTCCTATGGCGAGAGCGACAAGCAATGGCTACTATAAAGAAATGCTTGAAATCATGAAGGGATTTATGCAGGCATTAAAAGATAATTCATATCTTAAACTTGCGGTTGTCACTGGCTGTTTGAAAATAGCAAAGGAAAGTATATTTACAGGCACAAATAATTTTGTTTCAAATACTATCACTTCATCCAGATTGAATGAATACTATGGATTTGTTCAAAGTGAAGTTGACAGAATACTTGAAGATGCAGATATAAATGGTAAAGAAGAAATCATGAAGAAATGGTATGATGGATATCATTTCGGAAATGTTGATGTCTATTGCCCTTGGGATGTTATGTGTTATGTTGATGACTTACAGAACAATCCTGATGCAAAACCAGATGAATATTGGAAAGATACAAGTGATAATGCAATCATTCGTTCATTCATTGATTATGCTGGTGTGAGCATTACAAAGAAGATGGAAACGCTGATGAGCGGTGGATATATTCTACAGAGAGTTGACGAGAATCTGACTTACGATTATTTACATTCATCAGAGGAGAATCTTTGGAGTATGATGTATTTAACAGGATATTTAACGCAAGTCAGAGATTGTGATATTGATGAAAAATTGACAAATAATACAATAGCATTAAAAATCCCGAATCTCGAAATTAAACAGATTTTTGAAACGGAAGTTTTTAAGTGGTTTGAGGATAACTCAAAAAAGTGGAATAAAAAAGAATTGTTTTTAGCTGTATGGAGTGGTGATTGCGATAAAATCACAAAAGAAGTGAGCACATTACTAAGAAGAACTATAAGCTACCACGATTATGGAGAAGACTTTTATCATGCATTTCTAAGTGGTATATTTGCTGGTGCAGGATATCAGGTGGATTCAAACAAAGAACATGGTGAAGGTAGAAGTGACATTATTGTTTGTGATACTATAAACGGTCACGTAGCTATTTTTGAGGCCAAACGTGCGGCGGCTTTGGATAATCTGGAATCGGAGTGTGATAAAGCATTGAAGCAGATAGATGAGAGAATGTATGCCAGAGATTTTGAAGATGCTTATGACAGCGAACATATTCACTGCTATGGCATAGCTTTCTATAAAAAGCGTTGTCTTGTAAAGAAAAAGTAATATAAAGTACAAAAAATAAGATTATAAAATCAGGATTACAAATAAATATATTTTCTAAACCCAAAGCCTTTAGAGTATAATATCTCTAAGGGCTTTTTTGTTATATGACAATATAGCAATTATATATCTTGTATAGGAGTGATAGCATATGAGCAGGACGGTTGCAATAGGCATTCAAAGTTTTAGTGATTTGGTTTTGAATGATTGTTTTTATATTGATAAGACACAGTTTATTAAAGAGTGGTGGGATAGCATGGATAGTGTCACGCTTATTACGCGTCCTAGAAAATTTGGTAAGACACTAACTATGAATATGGTTGAGAGTTTCTTTTCGATTGATTATAAGGGGCATTCTCTTTTGTTTTAAAAGTACAATATATGGAAGTATGAAGACTATCGGAAACTGCAGGGAACATATCCGGTTATAAGTATTTCATTTGCCAGAATCAAGGAGACTGGATATGAAGAAACAAGAAATAAGATATATGAAATAATAAGAAATCTATATATTAAGTTTGCCTATGTTTGTGATTCTGATGTGTTTTTGGAAACCGAAATTGCCTATTATAATAAAATGCTGTCTGGTAACATGACTGAGACGAAAGCTACTTCAGCTATATATCAGTTGTCAGATTATTTATACAGGTTTTATGGTAAAAAGTAAGATTCCGAGCGATTTTCGCTATACCTATTGAAAATCAAGCAGTTTTAAGTTATAATAAATTTGAATGTTTATATCTACAGGCAACTAACCTTTGTTAGCATGTCAGGCTGCTATTTGCAGCACTTATTAACGGAGGTTGTAAATATGAGAAACAACGAAACTAAAAAGGCAACAGTTGAAGCATTGGATGTAATGATTCAAAATGTTGAAAAAGGTCCATCTGGTTTTTGGGTAGATGATCATGAGGGATGTGGAAATCCCAAAATTTTTCCCGAGTTTGAAGAAGGTTTAAAGCGAGGTAGGTTAGTACAAAAAGAACATTATTTGTGTCCGTGGAATACCGCAGTTTTGTACGGCAAAGGTTATGGTAACATAAACACTGGCTGTTATTATAGTTGCTCAATTGATAAAGCTCGATTTCTTTCGGAAAAGATGATGAAGGATGTTCTTATTCGATTTAGAAAAGGTTTACAAAACGGATCATACCATTGTAAGGATGATATATCTCCTTTATTGACACCAGACGAAATCAATTACATAGAGAAAGAAATTCAAAGGACAAAGCTTTTGGAAGAGAAAAAGCAAAACGAAGAACGCAGTGAGCGTCTGAAAAAAGCTGCTTTTTTAATACAAAAATATCCTGAAGAAAAAGAGCTTTTTGCTACATACTACGGGAAAAACACAATGGTAAATACATATGATGGAGTAATAGATTTTAATCCTGAAGGTTATCGGGACATCATAGGTGCGGAAAAATTTACGTATGATGATTATATTGATGTACAAATAAGATCTTTCAATAAAACAAGATGTTGGTTTGCGACCTGCTATTACAATATTCCCTTGGGATTTAAAGGCTGCATTGAGAAAAGAACAAAAGAAAATGTTTGTTTTAAACGTATAATGGTTGAGGGAATGTATCCTGATGGTGTTTGTTTTGATGGCAAAGAAGAACATGTTTGGATGAACATTGCCGGATTTGAAGAATATAAAATTGATGATTCTATTTCATTTTTTGCCGAAGTGTATCGTTATGTAAAAACAAGTAATGGTAAACAGATAGACTTCGCATTGAGAAATCCGGAATCAATTAAAAAAATTGAAACATACGAATTGCCATCTGATGAGGACTTGTTTGAGCAAGAAGTTTCTGGAATTATCTGTGAAACTTGTTATTTAAGTGAACATTGCAATAGAATATCCTGCTTACTTCCTAAAGGAGTGAAAAAGGAACAGAAAAGACAAATGATGGCTTCGCTTAACTGTAATAATACAGAAACTAAGTGAGGTGGTGGAAACTATGAAAAGAGTTTTTATGGCAATCCTTGCTGTGTTTATGCTCTCATTGTGCGGCTGCTCGATTTTACCTTCTGTAATCAATGATATTGACACATTAAAAGGGTGGTCTTTTCAGAGTAATCCGGGGACTAATGATTACAGTTTGTTTTTTGGATTGCTTAACAGCAATGATAGATATATTGCCGCTGATATTGATGTTGATATACGCATAGTCAATGATGCCGGTGAAGAAGTATATTCTGCGACTAAGTCAGTAACTACCAAAGATTTTGGAGATTACGAAAGCAAAGTTGCTGGAAAACAATATTTAGCAAATGTAAGGATACCTGCTTCCGATATAAAAAACGGAAAATCAAATAACGGTACGGTATATCTTACCGTATACAAAGGGGATACCATTCGTTTTGATGAGGTTAACTGTACAGCACTGTATTGCTTGCCAGTAGCAGATGTACAATTAACGGCAGAAGGACTGCCGCTTGAAATAAAGGTCAAAAGATATGACGGAAGTACGGAATCAGTCATTAAAATAACAGATGTTTCGTATGTTTATGAAAAGGAATACACCACACAACTCAAAATCACACTTTCAGGTAAAAAAATATATGGCAATAGTTCGAGTTATGATATTATCGCCTATAAGCTCTATGACAGCAAGGGATATCTAATTGATTCAAGCAATCTCTATTTGAAATCTCTTAGTACTGGAGATAAATTCAAAGACGACTCCATTGTGGTGTATGATATAACACCCGGTGAGAATTACACATTGCAGTTTACCGAATATAATTGGTGAGGCTTGATACATAAAGTGATTTTTGGTACAGAGAGGATGACCATTATGTCAAAATGGTGTTTTAATTACGATTCCGGAGAATACGAAAACATTGAAAAAGATGGATTCAGCATTGAACGAGGAGAGTATGTTTATAACTGGGACGATAGTGAATATCGTCGTGAAGAGGAAGAAAAATATCGTCAACAAGATGATGAAAGTGATTGGTAAATAAAAAAATTTCTCGCCGCTTGGTTTTCGTAAAAGAAATCAGGCGGCTTTTAATTGCGAAACTATATAAAATTATTATGGTGTGCGTAATACTACTTTGCATGTAAATGCTCCAACGCATGTACCTACTAATAGATTTCAAAATTTGATATAACAGTGATAATCAGTTTGTACAAGTTTAACGAATTGTACAACTAATACAAATTTGCAGGAGGTTATCACTATTGAAACCTAAAGAATTGGAAACACAGCACAATCTGACAAAGTGGGCAGCGATTATAAAAGAATGCCGTTCAAGTGGTATGAGGATACTTGAATGGCTTGAGCTTAACAACGTATCCAAAGACCAGTATTACTACTGGCAGAGAAAACTGAAGGAAACATGTATTGATACGCTTGAAAAACAGCAGACTACTTTCGTAGAACTTCCTGTTGTTAATGAACAGTCTTCTACAGCTGAAATAACGATATCACATAGTGCATGTGATACAAAAAATAATGTGACTTCATCTGATAATACCGTAGCTGCCATTATTAAGGTAAATGGAATTACTTTAGAACTTGATAATAATGCATCATCAGTATTTATAAAAAATCTTATAGAGGCATTGAAGTATGCTTAATGATGCAAGTGGATTTAAACGCATTTTCTTAGCGGCAGGTTTTACAGATTTACGCAGGGGTATTGATGGTCTTGCAGGAATAATCCAGTTCCAGTTTGAACTGGATCCTCATGATAAAGATACTATTTTTTATTCTTATGGTGCGTTTACGTTGCAATAGGAAGAACTGATACAAAGGGGAGTGTCCGAAGATAGAATATACTGCTATGGTGTGGCATTTAAAGGAAAACAGGTTGTTATAAAGATGGGTAAGTAAGATAAAACCCAGAGCTGGTGTCTAAAATTAAGAATAATAGTCTAAAGCAAAAGGTGCTGTCGCCTCAACGATTTTTAATCGTTAAAGCGGCAGCACCTTTATGATTAGAATGAGTCCGAAGCTGGACATTGTTAATTACAGCTTCTGGTTATCCTTCATATATTCATCATATAAACCGATGACCTTATTCATGACCTCAGGACCAGGAGCACCGAGAGTAAGTCTCTTTTCTACACATGTCTTAAGGCTTATAGCTTCATATACATCTTCTTCAAAGACAGGACTTATTTTCTTGTATTCATCAAGTGAGAGGTCATCAAGAGCGATTCCCTTATCTATGCACATAAGTACAAGCTGTCCTACGATACCATGGGCATCTCTGAAAGGAACACCTTTCTTTACAAGGTAGTCGGCAGCATCTGTTGCGTTAGTGAAGCCCTTCTTAGCAGAGTCTTCCATACGTGCATCGTTGAACTTCATAGTATCAATCATGCCCTTGAACAGGCTTACACAGCCCTTTACAGTATCAATAGCATCAAAAGTAAGCTCTTTATCTTCCTGCATGTCTTTGTTGTATGCAAGAGGAATTCCCTTCATAGTTGTAAGTATGCTCATAAGTGCACCATATACACGTCCTGTCTTGCCACGTACAAGCTCTGCTATGTCAGGGTTCTTTTTCTGTGGCATGATGCTTGAACCTGTGCTGAATGCATCATCGAGCTCAATGAACTTATATTCGTTAGAATTCCATATACATATTTCCTCAGAGAATCTGCTTAAGTGCATCATGATAGTAGAGAGTGCGCTTAAGAACTCTATAACATAGTCTCTGTCAGACACAGAATCCATACTGTTAAGTGTTGGTCCGTCAAAGCCAAGAAGACTGGCTGTCATTTCCCTGTTGAGAGGGTATGTAGTTCCTGCAAGGGCACCAGCACCAAGAGGACAGTAGTTCATTCTCTTATAGATATCGTGAAGTCTGCTTCTGTCACGCTTAAACATCTCAAAATAAGCTGAGAAGTGGTGAGCCACTGTTACAGGCTGTGCCTTCTGCAGGTGAGTAAAACCTGGCATATAAGTTTCAACATTTTCCTTTATTATTCTTAAGATAACTTCCATGAGTTCTCTTACTTCTTCATCAACATTCTTAACTTCGTCCCTTGTATATAGTCTCATATCAAGAGCAACCTGGTCGTTACGACTTCTTCCAGTATGAAGCTTCTTTCCGGCATCCCCGATGCGCTCAATAAGAGTAGCCTCCATGAATGTATGGATATCTTCATATTCATCAGTGATTTCAAGCTTTCCTGATTCGATATCAGAAAGGATGCCCTTTAAGCCATCTGTGATCTGCTTTCCTTCGTCTTCTGATATGATACCCTGTGCTGCAAGCATAGTGGCATGTGCGATACTTCCCTCTATATCCTGCTTATAGAACTTCTGGTCAAATGAGATAGAAGCGTTAAAGTTGTTTACAAGTTCGTTAGTTTCCTTAGTGAAGCGTCCGCCCCAAAGTTTCATTGTTTACCTCTTTCCTGGGATTGTCGTATTATCACATCATTATAATTTATTATAACATCCCAATTAATAATATTCTATCATAGCCGGGGGGCTTTTGACCCCGACATCATAAAAATGCATAAATGCAGATTTATACCTTTATTAAATATAGCTGCTGTTTAATCAGCGTGATTGCTTTCATCGCTGTCAAGATTATCAAAATCATCAAGCTCATCAAGACTGAAGTCATCAAGTGGCATAGGTGAATCATGAGGATTAATATCATCATCATATATGGACTGTGTTTCTGTTTTTCTTCTGTCAATCAGAATCACATCATCTTCACATATAAGCTCCTGTATAAGTACAGGCCAGCTGTCTGTGCTTATAACATTCATACGGCACATTCGTTTAAAGAAGTATATACCTATCAATATAATAATGCAGAGCGAAGTGATAATGCAACCTAAAATAAGGTTAACAGGTGTATATCTGAGTGTTATATTATGCTCACCTGCTGGAACATGTACACTTATAAAAGCACCATATATATCATTTGTTTCAACCTTTTTACCATCTATATATACTGACCATCCTTTATCATATGGAATAGAGCATATAAGAGTTGCATCCTTATCTGCATTAACAGTGCCTTTTATCTTGTTGTTAGTGAATTCTGATACGTTAAGCGAGTTGTTGTTAAGTATGTTAAAGGCTTCTGTGAATCTTGAAGTTTCAAGTGTGTATACACTGGCATTCATGGATGTGTCAGCTGAAACTACTATCACATCATCAGGAGTAGCATATCCAAGGTCTATGATGGTTCCACCTTTTTTAAGGTCTTTGTAGGTATATTCAGAACCATGTATAGTGATGGTTACTGTGTCACAGGCAGTATTCTTAGTAATCATATACAGGTGTCCGGCTTTCACTGGTTTTACTTCAAAGCCGGTATCAGTAGAGTTCTCATATGTCAGTGTGAACACGTTGGATATTCCTGTAAGATTCTTTATAAGCGAGTTCTGGTTGTCTATGCCTGAGCCTATAGCCTCGCTTCCTTCCCATCCGTAAGGGTCGTTGTATGTCATGTAGCCGATAGGAAGAGTGTAGGTGTTTTTATATATGAATTCTCCATCATCACCTGTGTAATATGTCCTTAGAGGACTTTCTGTAAGTATACGGTTTGATATGGCATATTTAACGGAAAACAGACTTTCAGTTACAAGAGTTGCACCGTTATATTTGTAAGCATTAAATGAGTGCTCAAAACCAAGCTTACCAAGGAATTTTTCCATAGCACCATTCGAGGTTGATGAGAATGTTGACATACTGTGGTAGTTATGCCATGCACCATCATTGTTAGAACGGCTGCCGAACTTTTTATCTATGCGGTAGAAGGATGAGTCATCCTCTGCCACAGTGGATGTGACTGTTTTTACGGCATCATAATCAAGCAGATAAGAGGTACGGCTTGTAGTTCCGATGCCGGTAGAGTCCATATTTATAGTACATTCTATGATACATAAAGAAAATGTAATAAAAAGAATGACAGGAACCCTGAAATCATGCTTCATGTGTATAACCATAAGAAGTGCGTATATAAGTATAAAAGCACCACTAAGATAAACTATAGTAAAGTCATAAGTTTCATCTACTGCAAATACCTGTTCTATAAAGAGCATGATGCCAATAGCTATCCAGAGTGCCGCACCAAGCTGTTTAGTCGTCATACTGCGGATATGTGTAAATGCTTCATAGCACATAGTAAGAAGAAAGAACACATATATGAAGGACTGTCTGCATGGAAGACTGTTAGGAAAGTGGAAGCCATGCCAGATAAAGTTAGGTATATTAAGGTTAAAAGCTGTAAGAAACGCAAGTATAAGAACTGACTTTCCTATTTTTTCCCTTAAATCTACTTTCTTATCCATAATATAAAGAGGGAATAAAAGCAGTACTGCTACACCACAGTATATATTAGGGTAGTGTTCAAGTCCTAAGTGTACCGGAACGTCTATAAGATGTCTTGTAACCGTGTTAAGTATGCTAAAGTATAGTGTCAGCTTCTTTGGAAATTCTATGTTGTTGGATGCTGAAAGTGTGAAAGCATAGAATTCTGGTAACAAAAGACATGCTGCAAGTCCACCTGCAAGTAGTGAATATATAGCAAAGTTCAGTATTTTTTTAAAATATATGACAGGCTTTCTTGTTCCCCTATATGCGATAATAAGTACGATAAAGTATAAAACAACTGATATACATACCATGATAGCTATATAGTAGTTGGTGTATATACATAAACCAAGAGTTATGCAGTAAAGGAAACATTTGTTTTCGTTAACGAGTCTTTCAAGACCGAGTATTATGAGTGGCAGAAGTACAAGACAGTCAAGCCACATTATATTCCAGCTGTAAGCAGCTACGAAGCCTGAAAGAGAGTAGAACATACCAAACAGTGCAATACTGCATTTTCTGTTATTAAAGTGCTTTGTTATATAGTAAGTGAATGTAACACTGCTTAAACACAGCTTTAATATGATGATGGAATTCATTATTTCAATCATATATTTCTGAGGAAACAGCACTATAAACCAGTTAGATGGACTGGCAAGATAGTAAGCATATAGGGCTGTGAAGTTGGTTCCCATGCCGATATCCCAGCTGTATGTAAGACTTTCCCCATGTCTTAGCTTGTTCCACAGCTCAGAGAAAAATGGTGCATACTGATGATACATATCTGACCTTAAGTAGCAGTTGTTTCCAAAAGGATATATTTCTCGTGCTATATATAAGGCTGTCATTATGATAAGTGGGATTATAAAAGCAATGATATAAGTTATTCCACCACTTGGAATATTACTATTTGTTTTGTCAAAAAGACAGAAATGTTTCTTAGGCTTTTTTGATAAATCAATAGAATTGTTGTTAAGCGAATCCAAAACGATACCCCCTGTTAGTTAATTAAATACATCAGTAAGAGCCAGATATCCTTTTACCCTTACATCATCATATATTACCAAAATATAAAAATACTGTAAATAATATTGATGAATTATTTATTGTTTTAGCTTGTATTATTTCTTATTATTATGTACAATGAATATGTATGCGAAGGAACCTTATATTTTTTTTATAAGGAGTATACATGAACATAATTAAATTATACAACCAGTATAAAACATATATCAGGTGTTTTGCTGTGACCATCATAGTTCTAGTAACAGGGGCGCTATATTATGGTATGCATGGCAGCGGTAAAGATAAAAGCGGGGCAGATAGGGCTTCTGTTAGTAGTGTGGATAGTGACTCTTTGGATGCTGCAGTCCTTAGAGGCACACAGGAAGATAAAGAACTGATATATGTTTATGTATATGGTGAAGTTAACAATCCTGGAGTGGTTGGATGTAAGAAGGATTCCAGAGTGTATGAGGTTGTAGAGTTATGTGGAGGCTATACAGCAAACGCCGATGAAAGCTGTATTAACCCTGTACGTAAGGTATCTGATGGGGAAAAGATATATATTCCATATGTTGGAGAAGACTACAGCCAGGGGATTTATGATGATGATTCTTATAAGACCTCACAGGAGTATGCTGCATCGTTATATGGTGATTACGGAGCTTCACAGCAGAATACGCGCATCAATATCAACACAGCGGCTAAGGAGCAGTTAGTCACACTTCCAGGTATAGGAACATCAAGAGCAGAGGACATAATAAGTTACCGTAGTAAGAATGGCAGCTTTAAAAGTATAGAGGATATTAAGAAAGTGCCAGGTATTAAAGATGGCGCATTTGCAAAGATTAAAGATTATATATGTGTTTAAACAAGGAGTATTAACAGATATGGCTGGTAAGGTATTAGTTGTAGATGATGAAAAGATGATAGTTAAAGGCATAAAGTTCAGTCTTGTTCAGGATTATAGTGTTGTTGATTGTGCATATGATGGTGAAGAGGCACTGAATATGGCAAGGAACAACGATTATGACATTATCCTTTTAGATATTATGCTTCCAAAGATGAACGGCCTTGAAGTATGCCAGCAGATAAGGGAGTTCTCCAACGTACCTATTATTATGCTTACAGCCAAGGGTGATGATATGGATAAGATAATGGGTCTTGAATATGGCGCAGATGATTATATCACCAAGCCTTTTAATATTCTTGAGGTCAAGGCAAGGATGAAGGCTATCTTAAGAAGAAACAACAGTAACAGGGATAAAGAAACTGTTAAAAGCAATGTGCTTGTAGTAGGTGATATGAAGATAGATTGTGACAGCAGAAGTCTTTTTATCAAGGGAAAAGAGATATATCTTACAGCTAAGGAGTTTGACCTGCTTGAGCTGCTCGCTTTTAACCCTAACAGAGTATACAGCAGGGATGCGTTGTTAAAGACGGTATGGGGTGCAGATTATCCAGGAGATGGAAGAACAGTAGATGTCCATATAAGGCGTCTGCGTGAAAAGATAGAGGATAACTCAAGTGAGCCAAAGTATGTTCATACCAAGTGGGGAGTAGGTTATTATTTTAATGTTTAAACATATTGATATTGGAACACATAATAAGTCATTTAAATCAGGAAAGCTTTTGACTGGTATCCGCAGGTGCATTTTTAGTGCACGCTTCAGGATTATACTTATGATGTCAGTATTAGCAGTTATATCTGTTATTTCTGTTGTGCTGGCACTTAAATATTCTTATATAGAATCTCTTATTAACAAAAGAAAAGAGTACATCAGTAACGAGGCTGTGCTTATGTCGGCAGAGTTTACGGATTATTCTGACCTTTCAGATGCAAGAAATGGTGGAATGTATGAGAATCTTATGAACTATTCTGCACTTAACCAGATGAGGATAAGAGTTGTAGACAGAAAGTACATGGTAAGCCTTGACACGTATGCTGTGGACAATGGCAAAACTATCATTAGTTCAAAGGTTATTGATGTATATGAGAGCTCTAAGGCAGCAGCAGATTATAACCGTAAGTCGGGCAGTATAGAGGCGGTCTCACCGGTATATAACAGTGAGGGTACTGTTATTGCAGTGTTAGTTGTGAATTTTGATATTTCAGATATCAGAGTTCTTGCGGGAGATGCTTTTGATGGGATTTATGTGGTGTTGGTTGTTGTTATCACATTTATAATAGTCAGTTCTATAGTGATATCGTATTTTTATATGAGACATTACAATAAAGCATTAAAGGTAGTTGAAGCTGTTGATGTTGGTTATACGGACAAGAGGATTGAGATTAAGGGCTCAACAGAGCTTAGAAGCTTTGCTGCCCATTTTAACAGTATAATGGACAAGAATAACGAGCTTGATTCTTCAAGGTCAGAGTTTGTTTCAAACGTATCACATGAGCTTAAAACACCGATTACATCCATAAAGGTGTTAGCAGATTCGCTTAACACACAGGAAGATGTACCTGTTGAGGTGTATAAGGAGTTTATGCTTGATATTGTAAGTGAAATCGACAGGGAGAATAAGATTATTGAGGATTTGTTATGCATGGTAAGGCTTGACAGGGCTTCGTCGGCACTTAACATATCGTCTGTTAATATGAATGAGCTGCTTGAGCTTGTACTAAAGAGGTTAAAGCCGCTTGCAGCAAAGAAGAATATAGAGCTGTTGTTTGAAAGCTTCAGACCGGTTGTTGCACAGGTTGATGAGGTTAAGATTACCCAGGTAATATCTAATCTTGTTGAGAATGCCATAAAGTATAATAATGTCGATGGATGGGTACATGTTTCGCTTAATGCTGATCATCAGTTCTTTTATGTAAGGGTTGAAGATTCTGGAATAGGCATACCAAAGGACAGTCAGGGCAAAGTTTTTGACAGATTCTACAGGGTAGATAAGGCCAGATCAAGGGAAACAGGTGGAACCGGACTTGGTTTATCTATCGTCAGGAATATAATTCTTATGCATCATGGTACTATTAAGCTGTACAGTGAGGAAGGCATGGGAACAACATTTACATTCAGGATTCCTCTCAACTATGTAGAAGAGAATGAAAATTAGTGATATTCAGCAAGTTAACAGGCAGAATGGAGAAGTACGTGGTTAAAAAGTTCGTAGTAAGAATAATGTGTATATTAATATGCATCGGTATAACAATGTCTATGCCTGCATGTTCATCAGAGAGTAAGAATGAAAAGTATACAATATATTATACCAATAGTTCAAAGGATAAGCTTGTTGGGAGTACATGTATGCTTGATACTTCTATGTCTGTTGAAGATAAGGTGAGAACGTTGCTTGATAACATGGGTGTACGTTCTTCAAGCAAGGATGAATATATCATAAAGCCAGATAATGTTAATCTTTTAGAATCCAGTGTTAAAGGTAAAACAGCATCTTTAAACTTTACAACAACATATAAGCAGATGCCATCACAGGTAGAACTTTTATACAGGGCAGCAGTTGTAAAGACACTGACACAGCTTGATGATATTTCGTATGTTCATTTTTATGTGGATGGCAAGGAAGCTTTATATGAAGATGGAAGTGTTATGGGGATGTTTAAGAGTTCTGACTTTACAAGCTCTGATAATGATATCAGGCAGATGGATTGGCGTAATGTACAGCTGTTTTATGCAGATGAGAGTGGAACAAGACTTGTTAAAGTAAAAGAAATGTTAGCTTACAATAAAAACATGCCTATAGAAAGAATGGTGGTACAGCGTCTTATAAGTGGTCCAACAACACAGGATACTTATTCAACACTTCCAGAGGCAGTAAAGCTGCTAGGAGTATCTGTTGTAGATAAAGTATGCTATGTTAATCTTAGTGAGGAGTTTGCAGATGAACTTGTAAATGTTGCATCAGAGGTTGAGATATATTCTATAGTGAATTCGCTCTGTTCGCTTGATAACATAGAATCGGTCAAGATATTTATCAATGGCGATTATTCAAGCACATTTAAAGATAATATCAGTCTTGACAGGTTTTATAAGTTTAATCAGTCGCTTGTTGAGTAAAACAGTATTAATATATTGTTATCTGCTCATATGACTTTGTGTGTTCCGGAAAGGAACGGAAAATATAGTATTGAGAAGACCTTTGTTTATTGCGGCTATGATACAGCTTATAGCCGCATGTGTATCTTTTTGGTGTATGGGAACCGGGCAGCAGGATATACTGTCAGTGGTTCTTGTTACATCGTTTGCTGGAGTTTTGTTATATGGTATTCTTGCATTATATATAAGGTTATGCAGGATATCCGTCTTTTATTTTCTTGTTTTTATATTATATCCCATTACAACAATATCAATGATGCTTGCTGTTAACGACCTGAACCAGAGTTATGGCTGTGAGAGCTTTACAGGAACTGTTAAGAATATAGTTTATAAAGAAGATTATATGGTGCTTTATATTAAGGATAACAGCCTGAATAAGCAGGGGATAATAGTGTATTCATATTATACAGATGATTATAATGCTGGTATCGATGATGAAATAAAGGTATCGGGAGAAGTCAGTATGTGGGAGAAAGCTCATAATCCCGGAAACTTTAACAGCCGTTTATATTATATATCATGTGGTTATCCATATAAATGTAATGCAGACAGGATAACGGTTATACATAGCGGTAAAGACAGCTTTAATGCATGGCTGTACAGTTTAAAGCAGCGGTTTAAGGCTGTATATAATACGGTTTATGATGAATATGATAACCAACTTATGAATTCTATGGTGCTGGGTGATAAATATGAGCTTGAAGCAGATGTTAAAGATATGTATCAGAAAAGTGGTGTGTCACATCTTCTTGCCATAAGCGGGCTGCATATATCAATAGCGGGTATGAGTGTATATAATATGCTTAGAAAAAGGCTGAATCAGAAGATATCGGCACTCGCAGGAATATTGGTTATATTATCTTATCTGATATTTACAGGAGAATCAGTATCAGCAGCAAGGGCGGTATGTATGCTTGTTATGGCGATAATAGCAGATGTAAGGGCAAGAACCTATGATATGCTGACGGCACTTTCCATGGCATCTGTTATGCAGATAATGGACAATCCATATATAATATGTAATACGTCATATATTATGTCTTTTCTTGCAATGCTTGGTATAGCACTGGTGCTTCCGGTTATATCATCAGCAGATAAGACACTTGTATTCATAAAAAAGAAAAGTAGAAAAAATCGGACATTAAAGGATGAAGTTATATATCTTTTATGTGATTCATTAAGTGGCTGTATTGCTATACAGCTTATGCTGCTGCCGGCATTGTTATATGTATCTTATGAGACTTCATTTATAAGTGTTATATTAAACCTGATTGTCATACCGCTTATGCCGGTTGTGATGATAAGTGGTATAGTCTCAGGATTAGCAGGACTTGTGTCGATAAAATGTGCATGGTTTATGGCAGGAGCAGCCCACTATGTGCTTAAGCTTTATGACATATTGTGTAAAGCATGTGCAGATATAAAGGCAGGAACATACGTCACAGGAAGACCACAGGTATGGCAGCTTGTCCTTTATATGTTTATCTTAGCCGTATGGATAGCAGCTGATTCTGAATATGTGAAATATTGTACCATATATCGTGTAAGTAATATGAGTAATGTACATGATATATGGCGGAATGTGAGTAATATATATAGAAATTCATGTAATATAAGCCATAATATTAAGAGTGTTATTCTAATTGTGCTTTTAATACTGGCTGCTGTCAATATGAGATATGTTCATCCCAAGGGACTTTATATTATGATGCTTGATGTAGGTCAGGGTGATTGCATATATATACGTGATGAAAATGGTATCAGTTATCTGTTCGATGGTGGAAGCACGGATGTTAAACAGGCAGGAAAGTACAGGATATATAAAACTCTGCGTTATATGGGTATACGGAGGATAGATTATGCTGTGATAAGTCATGGTGATGCTGACCATGTGAATGGTATTAAAGAACTTATAGATATGAGTGGTGCTTCATTTACTGTGGGTGAAGTTGTCATGCCTGATATAAAAGATAAGGATAGTGAAGAATCATATGCTGGCATGATAGAATATGCGCATAAAGCAGGCATTAATATCAGCTATAAGAAGGCTGGGGATGTACTTGTATGTGATAACAGCACGGCATTTAAGATAACTTGTATGCATCCGTGTGAATCGTACGATTATGAGGATGCTAATGACTATTCGGCTGTTTATATGATAGAGTATAAAGACTTTTCCATGCTAATGATGGGAGATGCAGGCAAGAAGGCTGAGAAATGTATGATGAATGACTGGAAACAGCATAAAGAGCTTAAAGTTTTTGCACTTAAAGCAGGACATCATGGTTCAAGGTATTCATGCAGTGAAGCTTTTCTTGAGAGTATTGATCCTGCGATAGCGCTTATATCCTGTGGTAAGGATAACAGATATAAGCATCCTCATAAAGAGATGCTGACAAGGCTTCATAATATGGATATTAAGCCATACCGGACAGATGAAGACGGTGCCATAATGATAAATGTCAGTGCTGATAAAATAAAAGTACAGGTTTACAATGACAGCAGATAAATGGTACAATGTTAGCTATGAAAACTTTGAATGAACATATTAAAAAAGGCGAATATCAGAAGGTATATCTCATATATGGTGAAGAGGAATATTTGAAAAACCAGTACCGTGACAGAATGAAGGCGGCTATTATCGGGGATGACACTATTAATTACAGCTATTTTGAAGGAGATAGCACGAAAGCAGAGGATGTTATTTCGATGTGCGAAACTATGCCGTTTTTCAGTGATAGAAGACTTGTTATAGTTAGTGACAGCTCTTTTTTTAAAAATGCAAATGACAAGCTGGCTGATTATATAAAGAAGCTTCCTGATTATATTGTTCTGATTTTTGTAGAGAAAAATGTTGATAAAAGAAATAAGGTATATAAGGCGGTAAGCAGCTGTGGTTATGTGACCGAGATGAAATATCAGACACCAGCAATGCTTAAAAAGTGGATAGCCGGAATGTTGTCAAAGGAACATTATAAGGTAACAGAGGCAGCCTGTGACCTTATTCTTGAAAAGACAGGTGCTAACATGGAGCTTATAAGAAATGAGGTCAATAAGCTTATAAGCTACTGTGCTGGCCGTGATGCAGTCATGCCGCAGGATGTGGAGGCTGTGTGCTCTACGCAGACGACGAGCAGGATATTTGAGATGATAGAAGCGGTTGCTGGAAAAAACAGAGATAAGGCACTTTCTTTGTATTATGATCTTCTTGAGCTTAAAGAGTCACCTATGCTTATTTTGTACCTGATAGTCAGACAGTTCAACGGAATATTACAGGCTAAGGATTATGCAGCATCAGGAATGTCATCAAGGGAAGTGGCTTCTTATATGAAGATACAGCCGTTTATAGCAGGAAAGTATCTTGCGCAGTCGAAGTATTTTACTGCAGATAAGATAAAAGAAATATTAAGGGAATGTGCAGATGTTGAAGAACGTATCAAGCAGGGAAGACTTCAGGAAAAGCTTGGCGTGGAAATGATTATAATAAAATATTCGGTATAGTATACATATAAAGATGTGTTTTATAGCTTATAACAGGAAAAAAGGACAGATGCGAGGGTATGCATCTGTCCTTAAATAATATCCTGTGATAATTAAGCTAAAGTGTTAACAGCTTTAGTAATGCGAGATACTTTTCTAGCAGCTGTGTTCTTGTGGAATATTCCCTTAGAAGCAGCCTTAGAAATCTCAGCTATAGCAACAGGAAGAGCAGCCTCAGCAGCAGCCTTGTCACCAGCAGCAACAGCAGCGTCTACCTTCTTTACATATGTCTTAACTCTAGACTTAATTGCCTTGTTTCTCTCAGCTCTTACCTGATTAGTTATTACTCTCTTCTTAGCAGATTTAATGTTAGCCAATCCGTACACCTCCAAATTTTAATAAAATTCATAGTTAAATGTTTCGCATTAAAGCCGGACACGGACGATCTAATGTAAACATACTCATATATCTTATAGTAGAAAGTCCATAATGTCAACCATTAATTCACAAAAATATTTATCATTAAATAAATATTCCTGCACATTATAAATAATAAGATGTGAAAAATCAATATTATAGAGATTTTTCATATAAAAATAATGATGCAAGGGTCATAATTCAGGGACAAAATACCTTTTGATTCTTGGTGTCATATAAAGTATGGAATTAAATATGTATACAACATTATATGGGAGTTAAAGATATGCAGAATAATATTAGAACAGACCTTGCAGTAGAATTAAATGAGGAGATTTCAAGAAAAGCCGGCAGGTTAAAAGGCATTATTGTAAATCAGCATAAAGATAAGGATACAGGGATAGAAGTTACAAGCCTGAAGGTTACTAATAAAGCAGGTGAGAGAATGATTGGAAAGCCAATGGGCACTTATATAACGATAGAGGCAAGAAAGATAAATGAGATGAATGAAGATTATAACAATAATGTCACCGAAATTCTGAAAAATTATATCAGCGAACTTATAGGTGAGCTGTTAAAAAATAAAAAAGTTAAAGATAACGGAAAGGATAGCAGACAAGATAATAAAATACCATTTTCAGGTGGGAAAAATATAAGCTCCAAAAGACCC
>OGFW01001178.1_pt1 | contig 21712 bp, 17 predicted proteins | sample 1570991 | NCBI WGS metagenome assembly OGFW01 (sample SAMEA2582074, study PRJEB24529) | metagenome | biome: Human gut stool | place: China | collected 2011
AAGGGAACTTCTCAAGCTGTGCACAGCCTACTGCTGTCTGCATATCTGTTGCCTTAAGGTTATATCCAAAGTGTGAATATACATACTTATGGTCATATCCTAATGGAAGTTCTCCATACTGCTTATCGAATCTGTGTCCGCAGAGGTTATCCTTTCCTGATGGGCATACGCAGTCACGTCCCCAGTCTCTGAATGAGCGGATACACTTGTTAAGAAGTGCATTGTTTGTGTATACAGCACCACCTTCACCCATTGTCATATGATGTGGTGGATAGAAGCTGCTTGTTCCGATATCACCGATTGTACCTGTGAACTTTTCTTCTCCATTTATTGTATACTTAGAACCGAGTGCATCACAGTTGTCCTCTACTAACCAGAGATTATGCTTATCACAGAATTCCTTTACTGCTGACAAGTCAAAAGGATTACCAAGTGTATGTGCTATCATGACTGCCTTTGTCTTATCTGAGTAAGCTTCTTCAAGCTTTGTTACATCGATGTTATACTGTGGAATAGTAACATCTACGAATACTGGAACAGCACCATACTGGATAGCTGGTGTTACTGTTGTTGGGAAGCCTGCTGCTACTGTTATTATCTCATCGCCTCTCTTTATTCTTCTGTCACCAAGAAGTGGTGATGTAAGTGCCATAAATGCGTTGAGGTTGGCTGATGAACCTGAGTTTACCACTGATACATACTTTACATTAAGATATTCGCCAAGCTTCTTTTCAAACTCATCTGTATAACGTCCTGATGTAAGCCAGAACTCAAGTGCTGAGTCTACAAGATTCATCATTTCCTTGCTGTCATATACGCGGCTTGCATAAGGAATTCTGTCCCCTTCCTTATACTTTTTCTGGTTATGATACTTCTTGCAGTATTCATCAACAATTCCAAGAATTTCTTCTCTTGCTTCTAATTCGTTCTTGTTTTCAAACATACTTTTCTCCATTCTATATTTGTTATATTCCAAAATTTTTATATTTCCGCATTTTTATTTCTAAGATAATATATTGATGTCGGGGTCGAAAGAAAGCTAATAATATATCTTTTTAGCTTAATCATTAAAGAATTCATCAATTTCCTTATCAAGACATGCAACAACGTCCCCGCCAGATGCATATACCTTTGACCATTCTACTGACTTTTCAATAGCCATATCAAAGTTCCATCTTGGCTTCCAGCCAAATGTCGTCTTTAACTTAGAACAGTCAAGCTTTAAGAAGTTAGCCTCGTGTGGACCTCCGTCATACTTGTTTATCCACTTAAGTCCTTCTCCCCACTTGTTACAGAATGTATCAACAAGTGTTCCTGTTGTTATACAGTCACTCTCATCCGGACCTACGTTATAAAAGCCTGCATACTTCTTATCTTCGTACTGCTTCATGGCTATCATAAGATAAGCTGCAAGTGGTTCCAATACATGCTGGTATGGTCTTGTTGAATGTGGATTACGAACAACTATATCCTCTTTCTTTACAGCAGCCCTTACACAGTCCGGAACGATTCTGTCATTGGCAAAATCTCCTCCGCCTATAACATTGCCTGCTCTTGCTGTTGATACTGCAACATCCATATCATTAAAAAATGAATTGATATAGCTGTGTGTTACAAGCTCTGAACATGACTTGCTGTTAGAATATGGGTCATATCCGTCCAGAGGTTCATTTTCCCTGTAGCCCCATGCCCATTCGTTATTGTGGTATACCTTATCTGTTGTCACGTTAAGGAATGACTTTACACATGGGTTAAGCCTTACACATTCACATATATTCACTGTACCCATGACATTAGTCTCATATGTGTATACAGGGTCTTTATAAGAATCCCTTACGATTGGCTGTGCTGCCAGGTGAAGCACTATTTCTGGCTGTGTTTCTTCAAACACCTTCTTTAAATGTTCAAGATCTCTTATGTCTCCTATTACTGAGTTTATGTTGTTCTCTACATCTGCCATAGAGAAAAGATTAGGTGTTGTAGGTGGTACAAGTGAATATCCTGTTACCTGGGCACCTGCCTTTACAAGTATCCTGCAGAGCCATGAACCCTTAAAACCTGTATGTCCTGTTACAAGGACTTTCTTTCCTTTATAAAAGCTTAAATCCATCTTTGTATATAACCTTTCTGCTTATCAACTATCTTAAAACATATAAATATTCATCTTATATAATTCTATATAATCTGCCACCTGTGAATTTACCACTTCTTCCAAGGAGCTGTTCCTGTGGCAAGATACTTCTCAAGCATATCCATCTCTCTTTTGTTATCCATGCACTGCCAGAAGCCCTTGTGCATGTATGACATAAGCTGTCCTTCTTTTGCAAGCTTTTCAAGTGGTTCCTTCTCAAAGACTGTATCATCACCTTCAATATAGTCAAATATTTCAGGATTTAACACCATATATCCGGCATTGATTGGAGCTCCATCCATGTGGCTCTTCTCTCTGAAGGACTTAACTGCATTGTCACCACCGATATCAAGCACGCCCTTCTGCTGCTCTAACATAACTGCTGTAAGTGTAGCAATCTTGCCATGGTTCTTATGGAAATCTACAAGCTTTGATATATCAACATCACATACTCCATCTCCATAAGTCATAAGGAATGGTTCATCGCCTACATACTTCTGGATTCTCTTGATTCTTCCACCTGTCATAGTGTTTAGTCCTGTATCAACTACAGTAACCTTCCATGGCTCACAGTGCTGCTCATGAATAATCATATCGTTAGTTCCCTTAGTGAAATCAAATGTGATATCACTGTTATGAAGGAAATAATCTGCAAACCATTCTTTTATCACATACTGCTTGTAACCTGCACATATGATAAATTCATCAAAACCATAGTATGCATACTCCTTCATAATATGCCATAAAATAGGCTTTCCACCTATCTCAATCATTGGCTTTGGCTTAAACTGGCTTTCCTCACTTATTCTTGTTCCGAAGCCACCGGCTAAAAGTACTACTTTCATTCTTCTCCTCCAGTCTATTCATATATTTAATATCTCTTTGGCACTTTATTAATCAACACTTCTCCAATATTCAAGTGTTTCTTTAAGAGTCTGTTTTAATGAAATGACCGGCTGCCAACCAACTTCTTTCCTAATCTTATCTATATCAGGCTCTATAATCGGAACATCAACAGGACGAAGCTTTTTTTCATCAATTTTAACTTCAATATCTCTGTCTGACATTGCTATAATCTCGTCAAGTATCTGTCTGATTTCAATGGCATGTCCTGTTCCAACATTGTATGTTTCTCCGCGTCTGCCATTTTTAACAAGAAGTGCATAAGCCTTTACAACATCCCTTACATCTGTGAAATCACGTTTTGCACTTAAATTTCCAACATATATTACTGGTTCCTGTTTTCCTTTTTCTATATCTGCAACCTGCTTACAGAAATCAGCAACCACAAACATAGGTGTCTGGTTTGGTCCAATATGATTAAATGCCCTAACCATCATAACATCAAGTCCATATGCATCTGAATATATCTTTCCTAACATATTCTGACATGACTTTGTTGCTGCATATATATTTCCAGGTCTTAACACATTATCTTCTATGATAGGACATTCATCTTTCTTTATATGTCCATATTCCTCACCTGAACCTATAAGAAGCACTCTTGGCTTTTTATCTGCATCCTTTACCGCTTCTAATAAATTCACACAACCCTTTATGTTTACATCTACTGTCAGTGTAGGATTCTTCCATGAATAAGCAACCGAAGACTGGGCTGCAAGATGGAATAAATAATCTGGTTTTTCCTCACTAAGAAGCTCTGATATCTGATTCTTATCCAGAATATCCAGATTCCTTACAACTGCTGAATCTATTGTAAGAGTTTCTTTCTCCGTCTTGGTAACTGTCACATCATATCCAAGATCTTTAGTTAAGTGTCTTACGAGATATGGTCCGACAAATCCACCCCCGCCAACTACTAATGCCTTCATTAACTACCTCTCTTCTGCTACATCAAATATTGTCAGGACAGATTAATCATTCTCTGCCCTGACTATAAACATCATTATATTTATTAATTATTAGCAGCTTCTTTCTTAACAAGTTCAAGATCATTCTTAACCATTCTTTCAACTAATTCCTGGAATGATATTTCTCTCTTCCATCCAAGCTTTGACTCTGCCTTAGCTGGATTACCAATAAGAAGTTCAACTTCTGCTGGTCTGAAGAAATCTGGATTAACCTTAAGTACAACCTTGCCTGTTGCCTTATCCTTTGCTATTTCATTAACACCTTCACCCTCAAACTCAACTTCGATTCCTGCTGCTGCAAATGCTGTCTTAGCGAATTCTCTTACTGTTCTTGTCTCATTAGTAGCAATTACATAATCATCTGGCTCATCCTGCTGTAAAAGTAACCACATAGCCCTAACATAATCCTTTGAGTGACCCCAGTCTCTCTTTGCATCAAGATTACCAAGTTCTACACAATCCTGAAGTCCTAACTTAATACGTGCTACAGCATTAGTAATCTTTCTTGTAACGAACTCTTTTCCTCTTCTTTCTGATTCATGGTTGAAAAGGATTCCTGAACAAGCATACATATTGTAGCTTTCTCTATAGTTCTTTGTTATCCAATGTCCGTAAAGCTTAGCAACTCCGTATGGGCTTCTTGGATAGAAAGGTGTATCCTCTGTCTGAGGTATAGCCTGCACCTTACCGAACATCTCTGATGTTGATGCCTGGTAGAATCTACACTCTGGCTTTACGATTCTTATAGCTTCAAGCATGTTAGTAACACCAATAGCATCAATATCAGCTGTTGTACATGGTGTATCCCATGATGTTGCAACAAATGATTGTGCTGCAAGATTATATACTTCATCTGCCTGTGATATCTTCATTGCTGATATAAGTGATACTATATCCTGCATATCTGCGTAGATAAAGTGAATCTTATCCTTGATATGATCTACATTTCCATAATCTACAACACTCTTTCTTCTCATAAGACCATATACATTATAGCCCTTTTCAAGAAGAAGCTCTGCTAAATATGAACCATCCTGTCCTGTTATACCTGTAATTAATGCGTTTTTCATAATTAATCTCCATTTCTATAAATAAAAATATACGCTTTAAACTCGCACAAAACACCTTACCACAAAATCATATTACCTGGGGCTGGCATATTGCAAGTATTTTCACGAAAGCTAAATTAACTTTTATAGTTTCCACACTTAAATCATTATATATTTACCAAATTATAAATACTGATTCTTTCCCTCTTCTCTAAGCTTAGCAAGTACTTTCTTTATCTCACCTGCGTTCTCCTTAGTAGAAATGAGTGTAGCATCCTTAGTATCAACAACTATCATGTCTCTTAATCCTACAGTTGCGATAAGCTTGTCTGCACCTTCAATAACACAGTTCTGTGTATTGACTGTAACAACATTGCCATTCACAACATTACCTTCTGAATCATTTTCTTTGATTCTTCCTACTGCAAGCCATGAGCCAACATCATCCCAGCCAAAATTACCAGCAAGTGTGTATATATCAGAAGCCTTCTCCATGATACCATAGTCAACTGACTGTGATTCAAGATTAGGGAATTCCTTTTCAAGAGTATTCTGATAATCTGCTGTACCAACTGATGCTTTGATCTTTAATAATCCTTCATATGTTGAAGTCATATACTTCTTAAAGCATGAAAGTATAGTCGATACCTTCCATACAAACATACCTGAGTTCCAAAGATAAGAACCATCTGCAAGATATGCCTTAGCTGTATCAAGATCTGGCTTTTCTACGAACTTTTCTACTGAAAAGCTCTCACCCTCTTTATTATCCTTGTTATACTTTATATAACCATAACCTGTTTCCGGGTAATTAGGTGTAATACCAACAGTTACAAGGTTCTCACCCTTCTCTGCTATATCACATGCATTAACAAATGTATCCTTAAATATATCATTGTGCTTTATAAGATGGTCTGATGGAAGAACTATCATAACCGCATCATCATACTTGCTTGCCACATGAACTGCACCAAGTCCTATACATGGAGCTGTATTTCTTCCAATAGGCTCACATAAAATATTCTCCTCTGGAAGACCTGGAAGCTGCTGCTTTACAAGTTCCTTATAATTAGCATTCGTTGCAATATATACGTCTTTAATATCAACTAACGGACTGATTCTCTCAACCGTAAGCTGAATCATTGTCTTTCCATCATCTGTTAATGATAAAAACTGCTTAGGAAGGTTAACTCTGCTTCTTGGCCAGAATCTTTCCCCTTTTCCACCTGCCATTATTAACGCTGTTTTCTTCATGATATACCTCGTTTCTTATATAAATAAATATATTAATTGCCATTTCTGCGCACATTTTGTGCATATCGAGTTTGTATAAAATATATGTAGACTTCACACATATACGCTGGAAAATTATATCTCATACTGCTCATTTTGTCAATTAAACTGGCTCAAACGGTATTATAAACAACACAAAATTATAAAAGCTGTAATTCATTTTACACATAAACTACAGCTTTTATAATTAACAAATATTTTTTAATTATTCAAAAGATAATCAGAGTATATTTCTGCCATTTTGCGCCAATTAATTAAAGCTTCTCCTATATTGGCACCACACAGCTCGCGATAAATTGCCCATACAAACCAATAATATGCTATTATTGCAACATAGGCCATGTAATGAAATCTTGTTTTCTCACTATATTCTTCCTGAAGATACTCTTTTATAAATTCTTCCGCCTTATCAAAATCATACATTGCATCTACAATATAATAACCTACATCAATTCCAGGATCTGAATATCCACCATACTCCCAGTCAATAAGTATAACACTTCCATCTGGTTTTATCATCCAATTAGGTTTATATGTATCACCATGACAAAAGCATTTATCTACTCCATCACCAAGTGTCATATTATAAAGCTTTTCTATCTTTAATTTTAACTGTTCATATTCTTTAAAGCAATCGGAATCTTTTTTCTTAATCAAAGCTTCCATCTCAAGAGCATCTTCCCATGGTTTCATACCATAATCAACTTTAATATCTGCCTTATGCAATTTTCTTAACACCGAAAGTATCTTTTTAGAATCTTCAAAAGAATTATAGTCTGGTTCACGAAATTCTGGTATAAATACAGAAATTTTCCATCCTTCATTCACATCTGCATATATATATGTTGGATCAATTCCTATTTTTTTAGCTAGAATAAGTGATTTTTTTTCATTTTTTCTATTAATTATACTTTCTGTTCCATCACCTGGATGCCTGTATATATAATCCACTCCATCAATCTTGAATATGAAAGATATATTAGTCATACCTTCACTTACATTTCTAAAGTCAACTATATCTTCTTCATCGCATCTGAATACAAGCTTAATATTTCTTATTATTTCACTATGTGTATAACCTAAATATTGCGAATCAAACTTTCTTAACTCTTCAAAATAATCAAATTCAAATATATTTCCTTTTTTATACTCTCTCACATACATTGATGGTAAATCAGAAAGCTTATCTTTTAAAAGGATTTCCCAATAAGAATTATTATATTTTCCATCATCTCTGATATCTTCCATTACATTAATAAATGAATCAGAAAACTCTTTTTTCCAAAATGAGTGTCCCATAAGAATATAACCATTATCTATTGGTTTATTATCCATGCAGACTATTTTACCATCTGAGTCGACATCAGCATATATCTCTTCAGTAATAAGATTTCCACGATAACCTGAGTAATATGTAATATACTCATATTGATTAAATGGATTCTCTATATAGTAACTGTCACTTACACATATGTATGTATTCTTTAATTCTTCTTTTGCAAGATACAGGCTTTCTATATTATTCTTAATATTAAATGAATCATTAATAATAAGTTTAACGCCATACTTATCCTCGAGATAGAAAAACATTTCCTTCTTATATCCAAGAACTATCGTAATATTCTTAATTCCTGCATTTTGAAGTTGTTCTATCTGTCTTTCAATAAGCTTTTCTCCCCTTACTTCAAACAAACCTTTCGGCTGTTCCAGTGATAAAGGAATAAATCTTGTTGATGAACCTGCTGCAAGAATAACTGCATTATTAACCTTATATGGCTCTAAAGCTTTAATACCTAATTCAGTAAGACATCCACTCTCTTTATCAATATATCCTGCATGAACTAATCTGTTATATGCTCTGGTATCAGATAAGGCTCTGACACAATCTAATGCATACGAACAATCCGCACGGCCTATACTTCCGTTATATAAACTGTTCAATATATAAAATTCATTCTTTTTCACAGTGAATACCTCCAATGTAATTCAACTTTTATTCCTGTCCCGGATAATCTTTATATGAAAGATCCAGCTGCACAAGTTCATAGAAATTATCTATTTCCATTATATCTGACTTCTCACATGGTCTTACTTCAACATTATATCTTTCTTTGCGTAATACCAATGGTATAAATTCCCAGAAATAATCCTTACCATCTTGTTCCTCTTCATACACCTGTTTAAAATCATTTCGTAATTTTTTACTATCATCTTTATTCCAATATGATATACCATAATAATTAAAACAAAACGTATTACCTTTTTTGTAATCAGTTATATAACCGTTATCAAGTTTATAACTCCAATCATCTGTTTCTATTGAGAATGATCCAAGAATGTTACTGCTATACTGATACTTACTAATTATATCCGGATTAGATATATATAAGTCTGCCTCACATAAATAACATTCATCAATATGCTCAAGAGCAGCCATAGCTGATGATATATTGTTTGTTTTATCATACACATCATTATCAACAAACTTAATAAAAGGATATTTATCAGTAATTTCATCAAATTTTTCTTTCTTGTATCCTCTTACCAGAGTTATATCTTTTATTCCGACTGATACTAATGCATCTAAAAGTGTATCTATTATTCTCACACCATTGACTTTAACCATTGGCTTTGGCCTGTCCAGTGTTACCGGAACCATTCTTGAACCAAAACCAGCAGCCATTATAACCGCCCTTTTTACTCTATATGGCTCAAGCATATCAAGACCTTTATCTGTAATTTCTAATAGGTTCTCATTTCTTAATATTGCACCTATATTGGTCAACTCATCAAGTGCCTTACTAACCTCAGTACCTGATATTTTTAATTTATCTGAAAGTGTTCTGATTGCATAAACATTCTTTCCATTTTTTTCAAGAAATGCAAGAACTTCAAACTGATAACGATTCATAATAATCCTCATTTCTGTACACACTATTTTACATATAACTTATTTAACTATCATAGGTATGATATATATACCCAATGCTATACATGTAACTATAATTGTACATACTTTCCAAATATTGTATTGTTTATCCATCTTCTTTTTTGTTTCTCCATCTGGTTCTTCAATAATACCGATTTCTTCTTCAATAGATGGCATCTTAAATTCTTTTTTATGTGAATATAAATAATAGAATATTATACATGCAACCGTTATTATTCCAGATGTAAGAAGTGCCATTTTGTCTGCGAATATAAGCATAAAAACATATAGAACTATAGTAACGACACATCCAACAACCCCAAGTGGTGCCTTATATGGTCTTTTCATATCAGGATATTTTTTCTTAAGACCTATATATGATAAGCATCCAATCATATAACATATAGCCAGTGAAATAAGCGAAACAGAGGCTATATAGTCAATAGATCCTGTAGCAATTAATATGAAATTAATTACTCCTACTGCAATTACTGCTATATAAGGTGTCTTATACTTTGGATGAATCTTACCCAGGAATTTAGGCAATGCTCCATCCTCGGCCATAGTATATATATATCTCGCTGGTGCAGCAATTCCTGGATTAATTGTAGATAAATCACCACCGAATGCTATTCCTATACAAAGCAAAATTATAGGGAAGCCTATTAATCCTACTGCCTTTAACCCTTCCGCATATGGTGCATTAGCCACTGCAAGCACACCGTAAAACTCTTTTGGTACAAGACCAACTAAAAACCACTGGAATAATGCATTAAGTGCAAATACCATAAATACAGAAATTTTCAATGCTCTTGGTAATGTATACTGTGGATATTTAGTCTCTGCACCCATTGAAACACATGTTTCAAAACCAGTATAACACCACCATACAAGGCCAAATATATACATCATTTCATTAAAAGGTGGTAATGAATTCATAGCAATTCCACCAAAATATTCGAGATGTACCTTAGGAATCATATATAAAAACCAACACACTGAACATCCCCAGAAGAAAAACATAAATGCTGTCTGTGCTTTTCCAGACTGCTCAATCCCCCTGAAATTCAACACAAGAAATACTGCAACAAGAATAATGGCAATAATTCTTGAATCCAACCATACTATATCAATTCCAAGCTGATCAAGTAATATTTTAAAATAATTAGCAAATGCTAAGGTTTCACCAGCTCCTATAGCAACTACCGATACTATATAATGCCATCCAGCAAGATTAGCCCATATTCTGTTTAATCCTCTTTTAGCATAATTATAAGTTCCTCCCGCACATGGAAGCGCTGCTGACATTTCACCATAGATAAGACATGGCCATATTGATATTAATAATGCTATAAATGTAAATGCTATAATCCATGAGCCTACACTTCCTATCTGTGCTGAACCACACGTAAATAATCCAACTCCAACTACCGTTCCTATAGTCATACTAATTGCTTCTTTTAAACCAAGAGCCCTGACCAATTTGTTATCTCCCATTGTCTTCTCCTTTTGCTCATTAATATATACAATATCCTTATTAAAAAATTGTTCACATATTGTATTGTTCACATATCATTTTAACATCATTATTATATGTATAGTATTAGTAAAGTGAACTGTTAAAGTATACATCATCTTATATAAAAAGTAAATATTTCTTCATATAATTTTAAGCATTTCTTAACATTCGTAACACATTTTTATGATTTGATTACATAAATATCTATATTTGTTATTTTACAAAATACAATAATAATTAATCAAAAAGGTCCAAAGTATTACACTCTGGACTTTTTGATTCCACATTATAGAACATACAATTACTTATCTTCAGACTTTGTATTAATTATAATATCATCGCCTTCAACTTCTTTGTTTTTATTTTCATCTATACCAAGCTTATCACTAACCTTTTTCTTTGCCTTTCTCCAATAAATACCTGCAACAGCACCTATTGCAATTACAACACCTGCAATCGCCTGAATGGCGTATGTCATAACTGATGGATCGAGATACCCACTTACCATATTTGTAAACATTATCATTTTGATTTTCCTCCTATATTAGATTTATTATTACTAATTATTTTGTACATTATATTTTTTTATCATTTCATCATACTGATCGTATGGCACAAGAATAAAAGAGCCTATTTCATCGGCACGCTTATCTGCCGGTATAATAAGTAATGACCATAATTGTTCCTTCGCATATGCATTATCCTTAAATACATTCTCTGTGAGGTCATTAGGTGCTACATGGAATCTGACCATCTGCTTATCTCCAACTTCAAACACATTTTCACCATAAGCTGATGAATCTTTTAAAGTTGAGGAAGCGATAGTATTGTTTACATTTGTAAATGTAATCTTTGAATCACTTACAACCATCTCATCATGATTAGCATTTCTTTCCTTAACAAGAATTGCAGGATTAGAATAAAGGTCAATTCCTCCATGATCTGCCGTTATTATAATAGTACTGCTGTCATATATTCCCTTTGCTTTAAGCTCATCCATATATTCCTTTATAATTTTGAAGATACCTCTTATCTGGCTATCTACACCTATCGAATCTGAAGGAACAGCCTGTGCATTTTCGTCCATGACATATGGACTATGAGCTCCATTAAGATGATACATTACAAAAGTATCCTTATCGTTTTGGGTTGTTATGCCTTTTTCCTTAAAATCCTGATAGAATTGTGCATCATCAAGCTTATAAAGATTAGAAGTATTATCTTCCAACGTAATATACTGATTAAATTCACCAGAATATAACCAGAAATTCTGTTTCAAAAACTGTGGCATAGCATAAAATGAAACAAACTTATAAAGACATTCCATAAAGCCTCTTCTTGAAGAAATGACATATTTCTGTTCCATTTTAAGATTATCAACACTATTTTTATCGCAATAGTCAAGGTAATAAAATTCAGTAAAAAGTTTAACATTACAATTACTCTTCTGCATATCCGCAAACAAAGAAGAACTTTCATATGCATCTTTATAATACTCACTTGTATCACGTGAGGCATCCATATCTATTTTCCCTGTAAGTAATGTTGGAATACCAAGTACTGTAGGAGCACCACCCGCAACTGCGTCATCAAAATATGTAAAATCTTTTAATGATTTCTTATATTCTTCATTTGGAAGAAGCATGTCTTCAAACCAGCTTGCGTCAAGTGTATCCACAACAAACATAATTGTATTATTTTTTGAAGACAATTCAAATTCACCATTTTTAGTAACAGCAAAATCGTTAGATACTACCTTATGTGTAGTTAATAATAATACAACAAGTGAAACAAGCTGCATTGCTGTTACAAACAGACTTCCCCATTTTACAATAAGTGACATAATATTTTCTTTTATAGCATAAACAACCTGAGGCACAACAAAAACCAATATCCAGGCAATTATGCTTATAATGCCATTTATCTTATACTCTGACCAGGCAATTTCCTTACCATTGAGTGAATTAAAGGCCGGATTAAGGAAATTACCCTGAATATAAAATCCTAATGCCAGGCTAAATACAAGTAATACATATGAATAAAATAATCTTTTGATTGGTATAATTAATCCAATTATATATACAATTACCAATACAGCAACTGAAACAAGCGCAATCAATGGAACAATCTTTATGTAATCAAGTGCAAAGTCATCAATATTACTTATGAATAAGGAACTTGGCATATATATAGCAAATGTAAATATAAGAAATATTGTTGGAGGTAAAAGCAAAAGTATTCTTTCTACAAAACCATATTTCTTTTTTGACTTTTCAGCCGAATTGTTATCATCTCTCATAAACTCCTCCTCAATAATTATTTGGATTCTTTATTCTTTTTATCGTTAATTTTTCTTACAACAGCGTTAATAATATAATCTGCACCTACCTGTGCACTGTTTCCAAGATTATATACATATTCATGAACAAACTCATCAATTTTTTGCTTATAATCTTCTGTATGTTTTAATATCTGATCTACCACTTCTGGAATTCTATCCATCTCATCAGGTTTCAATGAAGCACCTATGCTGTCTCTCATCCATATATTAATAGGCTCTACACCTATCTTTTCATATTCAGGATTCATTACCTTCATTGGTGTATCTATAAACAATACAGGCTTACAAGTTGTATATGCATATTCGTAACATATTCCAGACCAGTCAGTTATCATCATATCTGCTTCAAAAACTGTACTATTAGATGAAAAATCTGTCTGAATTTCTATATCATTATTATTAGCGAAGCGGTCTTTAAGCTGTTGCATACGTTCTGGCATATGTCTTACATGCTGTGGATGAGGTCTTACTGTTATCTTATAACCATGTCCTTTAAGATTATCTAACAATTCATCCAGACAACTATCAACTATATTATCTTTCTGCCATGATGGAGCAATAAGGATAGATTTAACATCAGAAACCTTCTTCTCCATTTTATTGTAATCATCTCTCATTGAATCAAGCAGGCAATATCCCCATTCAACAAGAGTTTTTTCTGGAAGTTCATATATCTTTTCTGTTTTTTTAATTTCTTCCTTTTGATGCTTACCCGTACAGAATACAGTATCAAAATGATCCATAGAACCTGTTCTCATAGTCATATTCAGACTATCCATTCCATGTGGTATGTATATATATTCAATATCTTTTCTTATATAGCTTCTTTTTATATGATAATTCTCAAGATCAGGCATAGTCATTACAACAACATCTGCATCAAGCTTCATCATCAGTGTTATAAGTTTCTTTTCACCTATATAATATGCTTTAATACGGCTATTTTCTTCTGCCTTCTTAAAGATAGAATCATCAGGATCACTTGTTATGTAATGTATTACTATGTTGGTATTCTTAAGAATATATTCAATCATTCCGGCATAGTATTTGTAAAATCCATTATTCTCAGAATAGAATACAAGATGCTTATTAACAACTGAGAAAAATCTCTTATAATCAGCTTTCTCCCTCTTTGCATATGGATTTTTTTCAAAAAGCTTCTTCTTGCCAGAATTTCCACCTATGCCTTCAAGTGCTGCAAGCTCTTTCTTACTCTCCTCAAGGTCTTCATAATCAACGTATTTCTTAGGATTAATTGCCCAGTTAAGAAGATATAACTGTACAATAGCAAATATATTACTTGCAATCCAATATAAGGCTACACCTGCTGGCACAAACCAGCCAAGATATAATGAAAGACCGACTGATAAAATCATCATGCCATATTTGTTAAGTTTAGACTGCTCTGCCTGTAATACATTACTGGCATTCTGTGCAACACATAAAAGCCATGCAGAAAATCCAGCTATTACAGGTACAATAATATCTATCCCACCTACTTCTGATGGAACCCAGCTAAGATTAATTCCTAAGAAATTCATATTCAGAGTCTTAACCTCTGCAAGAATCCCAGCTATATCAACACCATTAAACTGTGACTGGAGTGCAAGAAACTGGCTTTCATATGTTCCATTCTTAATACTTTCAACTACAGCAAGCTGAATAGACGATGATTCAGGATCTACCCCTGTAAGTGAAACTATTAATGAATTAAATGCATCTATAACATCTGATGGCAAATGAAGAAGATAATCCAACGGATGATATATAACTGCCACTAAGCCAAGTAATAGAATAATCTGTACAGCCAATGGAATAAGTGATGCCAATGGATTATATTTTTCTTTCTTAAAAAGCTTTGACTGTTCATCAGCTATTGAATCTTTATCCCCAAAATGTTTTGCTTTTATCCTGTTAATATCAGGCTGCATCTTAACCATCTTAATTCTTTAGGTGACTTCTGGGCATTTGAAGTGGGCGTTTTAAAATGGATCGTCACCGTTATTGCCTGGGCGGCTATGGCCGTTGGCTTTGCTACAGCATTAGGTGCTGCCGTACCAGCTTTAAGTGGTGATTTTGCAAAGGATGTCATTTCATTTATCTTAATTGTAGGTCTTACCATTGTAAATATATTTGGTGTTAACGTGTCCAAATTCGTTAACAACTTAATCACTATTTCTAAGCTAGTCCCTCTTGCCCTATTTATTGCAATTGGTATTTTCTTTATAAATGGTGCTAACTTTACACCAGTCTTTCCTCAAGACATCTACGTAGATGGATCATTTGCTCAAGCAGCGGTTCTTCTATTCTTTGCCTATACAGGGTTTGAAGTTATTGCCATTGCTGCAGAGGATATGAAAAATCCTAAAAAGAATTTACCACGTGCTATTATCATGTGTATGCTACTTGTATCCATCCTGTATATGGCAATCCTCGCCGTATCTATTGGCGTACTTGGTACTGACTTGGCAAATACCAAGGCTCCAGTACAAGATGCATTCAACGTAATTGTTGGTCCTATTGGCATGTATATCGTATTAGTAGGTACCTTAATCTCTATGGGCGGTATCAACTTTGCTGAAGCTTACTATGCGCCTCGTGTGGCAACATCCATGGCGGAAGATGGTATGCTACCAAGTGCTTTAGCAAAACGCAATCGTTACAATGCACCATATGTAGCAGCGATTGTTACTGCCATTGCCAGTGTATTACTTGCATGGTCTGGTTCCTTTACAACACTAGCAGCCATTAGTGCGGTATCTCGTTTTACACAATATCTACCAACGTGTTTAGCTGTCATTATCTTCCGTCGTAAATGGGCAGACAAAGCTCGGTCTTATACAATCCCTGGTGGCTATTTAATCCCAGTCATTGCTATCGGCACATCCCTATGGATGTTAGCACAAGCTCAAACTAACCAATTATTATGGGGTCTAGGTGGCTGTATCGTAATCTTGCCGTTCTACTACTCCTATTGGAAAAAGAAAAAAGCTGGACTCATTAAAGACAATGATGAGATATAGTATATTTTCTGAGATACTACCAGTTAAAAGTAATTTGAATTACCTTAAATACATTTATTTTGTAGATACCACCAGTTAAAAATATTTATTTTTAACACAAAAAAACTACCAGTTAAACACATTGTACTGTAAGTGAATCTTCAATAACAGACCACCTACTCCATACTTTGTAAACTTAACTGGTAGTTTTTTATATTTCTGTACCATAGATATAACTACTTATTAAAATAAATCTTCTTCAGTAGTTATTGTCTCGGTTAGTTCTTCTTCGATATAGCCAACTTCATCAGTAGCTTCGTCTTCATCGCGTGTGTCGATATAGATACTAATAAGCGCTAGTGCACCTTCTTCATTGAGGGTTGCAATGGCACTCATAGGTCCGTAGGTTAAGATTAATCCATCTTCTTCATCGCGAATGATATGAGGCACTGCATCAAAATGTTGGTTCATTAATTGATCAAAGTAATCCTCTACATCAAGACCGTTTTCAAGGGTAATAGATTCAGCATCACCCTTTTGGAATACAACGCGCGTGTCTTCATCGATGTACCGATAGAAATCGTCTACATCAACATTGGCTGTTTCTAACCACATACTTAAGGCCGTAAGCCAGTCTTTCACAGTTGTTGGAGGCGTTGTAAAAGAATACTCACTTTCATCATCACCAAAGCGAAGATCGTCATACTCAATACTATAATTCTCCTGACTAGAAACGATACGGTCTACAAGGCCCTCATCATTTACGTCTACAAAAATCATGTACACGTAATTATCGTTGCTTTCATAAGAAACGGTTAAACCATGACGCCCCTCGTGAAATAGCGCATCCTCCTCATACACATCAGTAATATGCATGACCTTGCAAGTAACAGGAACATTATCAGCCTTGATGGACTCAGTCATAGAGGACAAAAACTCAACAGTTTCATTGCGGTTTCGCCCAATGATGCCACGACCTGTAGACATGTACTCACAATCTTCACTCAAAATATGTTCAATACCGTGAATATCTGCGGATTCAAGGATAGATTTTATCAATAAAAGAGCTTGTATTTCAGTCATACTACGCCTCCTATACACTGTACTTATTACTTCTATTATTGTAACACAATTATAATAACTAATAGGTCTATTCTCTTGATTTTCTACATATTTATCATATACTTAAAAAGTACATATTGATTTAAAATCGGAGGCCCCTATGAAATATACTACTATCGTTTTTGATTGCGACGGCACATTGCTCAATACAGCTACAGATTTAGCCAACGCCGTAAATCATGTACTACGTACACATAACTTCCCTGAAAAATCGCTAACAGAGGTAAAAGTAGCTCTGGGTAATGCAGTAACCTATTTGATGCGTCAATGTTTACCAAGTACAGTAGCTGATCATGAATTAGATCCATACATTGAGGAGTTCAAAGCTTACTATGGTGAGCATTTAAAAGACACAACAGCTCCTTACCCAGGCATCCTAGATATGCTTGATGTACTGCGTAAACAAGGTTATAAATTAGCCATCGTATCCAACAAAATCCAAGAAGGTGTAACGCCACTCAATAAAGAGTACTTTGGCGATCGTTTACCTGTTGCCATTGGTGAAAGACCAGGATTACAACGTAAACCAGCACCAGATATGGTACTACAAGCCTTAAAAGAACTAAACTCTACACCGAACGAATCTATTTATGTAGGTGACTCTGAAGTTGACGTAGCTACTGCAGAAAACTCCGGCCTACTTTGCATCGGTGTTACATGGGGCTTTAGAGAGGAATCTCTCCATCAAGAACTAGGCGTCACACATATTGCCCGAAAAGCAGACGATATTGTAAGCATTGTTGAAAGCTTAAATAAATAATAATTTCCTTTAGGTAAAAGCATATTATAATAGTTTGAAAACTATATAAACTCTTGCGCAACAAAAGAGGTTCCTGATGGTCACAAGTTGACTCATAGGAACCTCTTTTTAATTTACTTTTACTATACCCGTTCAGCTAAATATTACAGACTGACTAAATACATTAGGATACACAAATATGGAAGTCTGATCAAAAACACCTTATTTATAACTAAACTGCGCATCCATAATCATCTGGCGCAACTGCTCAATGCGAACACCATTTGGTAGCTTGTCTCTATAAAACTGCAACTTATAATAGTAACGAGTGTCTTCATAATCAGTAACTAATACCATATCCGTCCTATTATGTAATGGCCAGCCATACATAAATTCGGCTAGTAAACTACGCACACCATCATTATCGACCTCTGTTACATCATACTTAATAGGCAATACCATCTTTGCAGTAGGTTCAGGAACCGTTCTATCTTTAACAATTTTTTCAATCTCTTTATCTAAAGAAATACTTGTATTATCGATAGATCTAGCCTTCACATGCATGAAGACACCATCAGAGGTTCTAAAGGCTCTGCCATCTATATCTTTAGTTTCCCCTTTAGTCTCCACAGAGCCCTTCAATACACGGAACTGATACGGACCAAAAAACTTGGTTTCTGTAATAGCATCTAAACCCTCATCATATTGACCATTATGTATATTCGTAACATGTATTAGAGGTCTAATATCGTTAGCGTTTGAAAGCATTGGTGCCGCTAAACACAAACCTAAACTTAGTAATGTAATACAACGTTTCATAAATATCTCCCCCACTAAACACTAATATTAATTGTATTGTAACATAGTTAATTCGTTTTTATGATAGTAATTACAAAACGAAAGAGGTTCCTATTGGTCACCTAGGTGACTATTAGGAACCTCTAATCTATTTACTTTTATAATTAACAGCACTATATTGAACTTGAGGCCTCTAAATGGGTCCAGCCTTTGCTAATCAACTCGAGGATTGGCGGTGAAAGAACGCATGAAAAAAGGCCCGACATAGAAGTCAGACCATCTCTTCAACATTAAATTCTAGAAGCTAAGTCTGGCGACCAAACCATTTATGCCTCATTTTGATATGAATTATATATTTCAAGTAAATTATCAGAAGTCTTAGTAACTTCAAACTTAGTATAATTTTTATAAGTGTCTTCAAGTTGTTTTACAATTTGTAGAAAACGATCTATGACACTATCAAAAGAATATTGTTCAGGCATTTTAAATTCAGAATTTTCATGAGCAATATTATTTCTAACTTGTTCAGTAAATTCAGATAAAAATTTTGATGCACTCTCTCTAGTTTTTCTAGTTAATTCCGCATCATTAACGGTAATCTCAACCATTAAATTATCTAAAAAATCTGGATCACCTAACATTTGAGCAAAAACATCTTTATAATATCCATCTAATTTACTCTTATGTAAAAATTCAAAATGAATAAATGGTTCTAAATCTGACTTATTATAAGTATCTTTAAGCATAGAATAGAAACTATTAAATGCCTTATTTTGCTTATCTGATTTTGAACGAAATACTGCATTAATACGAGATTCATGACTTAAGAAAATATTTTTTGCAATTCCTTCTGATAAATCAATAAAGCAAATGCCCTCTTCAGTGATATTAGTTACATAACTGTCAATTAATGAACGTAAAAACCATTCAAAAGTAGTAAAAATTGATAAATATAAAGAATTCTCTAATAAAATTTTTGCTTTATCTGTTTCAGTCTCATGATTTATACGAGGCAAAATATCATCATGTATTTTTTTATATGCATCAAAACGTTCTTTTATAACATCATACATATCTTTAACCTCTAATTATATCAGAAACAATCTTTCCCCATTCATAGCGCTTTTCTACATTACTAGTACTATTAGTCGTTCTTGTAAAAATAGTAACATCAACAGTTTCTACAAATTCATCGAATGACGCTTTAATCTGAGATTTATGTCGTTCAATCTCATCATAACTAAAATGAGATAGAACAACAAGTTGAAGTTCAGCAATGCTTTTATTTATGTTTTTTAAACTTCCACGCTTAAATGCACTCTCATCAAAGACCAGTAATACCTTAGATACACTCTCCTTAACAAAAGAAGCTAATTTCTCCGTCTCACTCACATCATTACGATTGTCCTTTAAATACTCTAAAATAGCTTTATTTAATAAGCCAGAATATTTTCTTTCCTCTTTACCTAATACGTCAGGATTATTAGCTTTACATGTAGTTAGCTTCCAAGAGCCTTCATCAATAAAATCACACATAACTTTAGCTCTCAGCAAAAGTTCTTGATATCCAAAACGTTTTTTTAATATTGGCCGATTTCCAAATACTTCATTTACCTTATCATCAAGAGCTACTTCATTTAATTTTTTTATCAATGGTCCTCGATACATAACGTTTAATAACTCTTGAGAGTTTAACTTTACAGAGCCACTATTTATTCTACTAAAAATATCATATTTAATATCTTCTGTAGAATCTTTTTTTATTATTACAACTGGTATCGAAACATTATTAAATTTTCTTCGAATCGAATCATCAAAATCCTTATATGTTTTATTATTATATTGATCTAATGTTTCTAATCCATTAAGAGTTAATAGGTCAAAATTTTTAAGCTCAGTATCAATTTTAGTATTTTCTTCAACCTTACTATCCTTCATAAATGCAAAAATAGTAGTTAAACGTTGTTGACCATCAATAACTTCATATGTATCGTCTTTATTCTCCGCCAAAAAAATTGTAGGTATTGGAATTGATAAAAGCAAAGACTCTATAAATTTGGACATAGTCCTTGTAGTCCACACAAAATTTCTTTGATACTCTGGCTGTAATATAAGTTCACCTTCTATAATCATCCTATATAAGTCAGATGTAGATTTATCAACTTTATCAACATATAATTTGCGTTTATTTTTCTCCTCAGATGAAACTGTTTTACTTTCATCGCTCAACTCTTCAATGTCTAAATCAAGTTCTTCATTTCGAAGATTATCCAATATCTTTTGTTCACCATATCTATCTAAAATATTACACATAATATACTCCTATTATAATAACATTGAGTCGAGATTTTACGCCTTTAAACAAGCATTATTTTTAATCTGATTTACTATATTTGCAATTTCAACAGCTTCAACTTGATCAAACAGTTTCCATAAATCAAATGGTCTATCAAATGGAGGGGCCGTTAACATATTAGGAGATTCCATATACCCATTAACAGCAATATAGTTAATGACTTGTTTTAGATAGTTAATCTGATTAATATTCATAGATTTACTATTAATCAAATCTGAGAAGGCTTTTTCAGCAGCTTCTGGTCTCATTTTCACAATATCTCGAACAACTAATCCAAACTCTTTGTCTTTAAAATGGTCTTCATAATCCTTAGGACTACCTAAATCATGAGTAAAAACATGTTTCAACGCTTTGTAGTCTTCTTCATTAATCGGTTGATTGTTAATAAGTTTTTGAATTGTTGGATGATCTTGATGTGTTAAGAAATACGACTCAACTTTTTCTTGATAGCTTTCGAAAACTTCAGGCATAAGAGTATCGCCTTCTCTAGTTAATAATACTGAGTCTGTAATTGTTGTTATAATAACCCTACGCTCTGCAACATCAAGAAACTGAATTAAAT
>OGFW01001211.1_pt1 | contig 21257 bp, 19 predicted proteins | sample 1570991 | NCBI WGS metagenome assembly OGFW01 (sample SAMEA2582074, study PRJEB24529) | metagenome | biome: Human gut stool | place: China | collected 2011
GCAAGCAGCGCAACTACAACACCACGAAGAACAAGAAGAACAACCCCGATCGTCTCGAGATGAAGAAGTACTGCCGCTTCTGCAAGAAGCACACCGTTCATCGCGAAACCAAGTAAGAAAGGCGGACAACATCATGGCAGACAAAACCGAGAAAAAGCCGGGCTTTGTGGCCAGAATGAAGGCCGCCGTGAAGGGTTTTGCCGCAAATGTGGCAAAGTTCTTCCGCGACACGAAGAGCGAGCTGAAAAAGGTCGTGTGGCCGTCTAAGGCGGACATCAAGACCAACACCGTCGTGGTGCTCGTGACTGTGGCGATCGCCGCCGTCGTGATGATCGCACTGGACGCCATCTTCGGTGGCATCCTGGGCCTTATCATCGGCGCTTGAATCATCTTGAAACGGAGGGTCAACCAGAATGGAAGAGCAGTCCAATGAGGCGCTTTGGTATGTCGTGCATACCTATTCCGGCTACGAGAATAAAGTGGCAACGGACTTACAGACCATGGTGGAGAACCGCCGCCTGCAGGATTTGATCTGTGACATCAAGGTCCCGACCGAGATGGTCCCCGAGATCAAGGACGGCAAGGAGCGTATGGTGGAGCACAAGCTGTTCCCCGGCTACGTTCTGGTCAAGATGGTCATGAACGACGATACCTGGTATGTCGTGCGCAATACGCGCGGCTGCACCGGTTTCGTCGGCCCTGCCTCGAAGCCTGTCCCCCTGACCGCTGAGGAAGTGGAGAAGATGGGCGTCGAGAAGGCGGCTCCGCTGACCGTCGATTTCAACGTCGGCGATACCGTGCAGATCACCGCCGGCCCCCTGGAAGGCTTTATGGGCCTTGTGGAGGGCATCGATACCGAGAGCTTCAAAGTCAAGCTCAAGGTCAATATGTTCGGCCGCGAGACGCCCGCAGAAGTGGACATCGCGCAGGTCGAGCTGCCGTAACCAACCGGCATCCGTTCTACCAAGGTAAGACCGCAGTGCGGTTCTTATAGAGCGTGTACACCGCGTACGCGCTCGTGGGAGGCGCGGAGACACCGCGCCGCAACTCACCACAGATTTTTGGAGGTGCATTTACTATGGCACAGAAAGTTACTGGCTACATTAAGCTGCAGATCGAGGCCGGCAAGGCGACTCCGGCTCCCCCTGTTGGCCCTGCTCTGGGTCAGAAGGGCGTCAACATCATGGCCTTCACCAAGGAGTTCAACGAGCGTACCAAGAACCAGATGGGTTATGTCATCCCCGTCGTCATCACTGTCTACGCTGACCGCTCCTTCAGCTTCATCACCAAGACTCCTCCGGCAGCCGTTCTGATCAAGAAGGCCGCTGGCATCAACACCGCTTCCGGCAAGCCCAACAAGGAAAAGGTTGCTACTCTGACCGCCGCTCAGGTGGAAGAGATCGCTAAGACCAAGATGCCCGACCTGAACGCTGCTTCTCTGGAAGCTGCCTGCAGCATGGTCCGCGGCACCTGCCGTTCCATGGGCGTCGTCGTCGAGGGCTGAGACATAAACAGTGGGAGGGCATAACACTGCCCGCATGACCACACAGGAGGATATACAATGAAACATGGCAAGCACTATGTCGACGCTGCAAAGCTGGTCGATTCTACTAAACTGTACGAAGTGAACGAGGCTCTGGAGCTGGCCTGCAAGACCGCTTCCGCCAAGTTCGACGAGACCGTCGAGCTGCACGTCCGTCTGGGCGTTGATGGCCGTCACGCTGACCAGCAGGTCCGCGGCGCTGTCGTTCTGCCCAACGGCACCGGCAAGACCGTCCGCGTCTGCGCTATTGCTAAGGGCCCCGCAGCTGCTGCTGCCGAGGCTGCTGGCGCTGATATCGTTGGCGATGACGAGCTGATCGCAAAGATCGCCGGCGGCTTCATGGATTTTGACGTCGTCGTGACCACCCCCGATATGATGGGCCGCGTTGGCCGTCTGGGTAAGGTTCTGGGCCCCCGTGGCCTGATGCCCAACCCCAAGGCCGGCACTGTCGCTCCCGATCTGGGCAAGGCTGTCAGCGAGGCTAAGGCTGGTAAGATCGAGTACCGTCTGGACAAGCAGAACATCATCCATGTGCCCGTGGGCAAGGCTTCTTTCGGTGCAGAGAAGCTGTACACCAACCTGGACACTGTGATGGAGGCTATTGCCAAGGCAAAGCCCGCTGCAGCAAAGGGTACCTACTTCAAGAGCGCTACCATCGCCACCACCATGGGCCCTGGCATCCGTCTGAACACCCTGAAGTACGGTGTCTAATTTGAATTTCTGATATTTTTCTGCCGTTCTGCGGAATGGCAGAAAAATTTTGTCGGAAATTGAAAAAAGTACTTGACAACGCCGCACGTTTGCGGTATTATAATCATGCTGTTTTTAAGACAGCAGGCGCTGGAGTCCAGTGTAAAGTTTGACCGCCTGCCGAGAAACGTGCGTAAAGTTGCTTTATGCCTCTCTCTCGGCGCAGTGCGCGGGAGAGAGGCTTTTTTCATTGCTCCGGCTTTCGATACAAGTTTTTGAAACGAGGTGAAACCGAATGCCCAGTGCAAAGATTCTTTCTGAGAAGCAGGCTTACGTCGCTGATCTGAAGGCAAAGTTTGAGAGTGCGGTTTCCGGCTGCGTCGTCGCTTACGGCGGCATCAACGTCGAGAACGACACCAAGCTCCGTAAGGAGCTGCGTGAGGCAGGCGTCGATTACATGGTCGTGAAGAACACCATGCTGCGTCTGGCTGTCAAGGGTACTTCTCTGGAGACCCTGGCTGAGCAGTTCAAGGGCGATACCGCTATCGCTTTTGCTCACGAGGAAGACCCCATGTCCGCTGCCCGCATCCTGTGCAAGTACCAGGACGGCGATAAGTCCAAGAAGTTCGTCGTGAAGGCTGGCTTCATGGAAGGCAAGGTCATGGACGCTGCCGAGACCAACGCCATCGCAAAGCTGCCCAACCGCGAAGGCATGCTGTCCATGTTTGCAGGCGCCCTCACCAGCACTCTGTCTGGTCTGGCTGTTGCAATGCAGGCTTATGCCGACAAGCAGGAGGAGCCCGCTGCCTGATGGCCGCGTGACCGCTGCTTAAAAAACATCTGAAATCAACAAACAAACCATTTATATTGGAGGGTTACTACTATGGCTTCTGAGAAGATTACTGCCATCATCGACTCCGTCAAGGAGCTGTCCGTTCTGGAGCTGAAGGAGCTCATCGACGCATACTGCGAAGAGTTCGGCGTTTCTGCTGTTGCTGCTGCTGCTCCCGCTGCTGCTGGCGCTGCTGCTGCCGCTGAGGAAGAGAAGACCGAGTTCGACGTCATCCTGGTCGAGGCTGGCGCTGGCAAGATGGGCGTCATCAAGCTGGTCAAGGAGATCACCGGTCTGGGCCTGAAGGAGGCTAAGGCTATCGTTGACGGCGCTCCCAAGGCTGTCAAGGAGAAGGCTTCCAAGGCTGAGGCTGAGGACATCAAGAAGAAGCTGGAGGATGCCGGCGCTAAGGTTGAGGTTAAGTAATTTAACCCCCTTGAAGCTTGCTTCTTGAATTTCGATTCTTGAACAAAGAGGCGCTCTCGCTGCAAAGCGGGGGCGTCTTTTTTGTGCTTGACAAACCTTGTGCTGATGTGCTATTTTATAGATGTTAGCTGACCCTTCTGCTGACGGATCTTGTGGAGCACCACAGTGCAGAAGGGGAGAGAAGCTTTAATGCCGACCGTCTGGGCAGCCTTGCGTCGTGGTGCGCAAAGCTGCCCTTTTTGTTTAAGGAGGATGCTGAATATGAAGTCTGACATCGAGATCGCACAGGAAGCCAAAATGAAGCCCATCGCCGACATCGCCGCCAGTTTGGGCCTCGCCGATGAGGACGTGATCCCCTATGGCCGCTATAAGGCCAAGGTAAACCACCGCCTCATCCATAAGGCATCGAAGCAGGGCAAGCTCATCCTCGTCACGGCCATCAGCCCCACCCCTGCCGGTGAAGGCAAGACGACCACCAGCGTGGGTCTGGCCGACGCCATGAACGCCATAGGCAAAAAGACCATGCTCTGCCTCCGTGAACCCTCCCTCGGCCCTGTCTTCGGCATGAAGGGCGGCGCAGCCGGCGGCGGCTACGCACAGGTGGTGCCGATGGAGGACATCAACCTCCACTTCACCGGCGACATCCATGCCATCGGTACCGCCAACAACCTGCTGGCGGCCATGATCGACAACAGCATCCAGCAGGGCAACCCCCTGAACATCGACCCCCGCCGCATCACCTGGAAGCGCTGCATGGACATGAACGACCGTCAGCTCCGCTTTATCGTGGACGGCCTGGGCGGCAAGGTCAACGGCACTCCCCGCGAGGACGGCTTCGACATCACCGTCGCCAGCGAGATCATGGCCATCTTCTGCCTTGCCACCAGCATCTCCGATTTGAAAGAGCGCCTCTCCAAGATCGTCTGCGCCTACACCTACGACGGCAAGCCTGTCACGGCTGGGGACATCGGCGCAGCGGGTGCCATGACCGCCCTGCTGAAGGACGCCCTCGACCCGAACCTGGTCCAGACCCTCGAGAACAACCCCGCCATCATCCACGGCGGCCCCTTCGCCAACATTGCCCACGGCTGTAACAGCATCATGGCCACCAAGCTCAGCCTCTCGCTGGCCGACTATGTCATCACCGAGGCAGGCTTCGGCGCAGATCTGGGCGCAGAGAAGTTCCTGGACATCAAGTGCCGCTATGCGGGTATCGCGCCCAGCGCCTGTGTGCTGGTGGCGACCCTCCGGGCTCTCAAGAGCCACGGCGGCGTAGCCAAGGCCGACCTGAACACTCCCAACCTCGAGGCTGTCAAGAAGGGCGCAGCCAACCTCGTCCGCCACATCGACAACATGAAGAACGGCTTCGGCCTGCCCGTCGTGGTGGCCATCAACGCCTTCCCGACCGATACCGCCGAAGAGCAGGCTTACGTCGAGCAGGTCTGTGCCGAGCAGGGCGTCCCCTGCGTCCTGAGCGAGGTCTTCGCCAAGGGCGGCGAGGGCGGCAAGGCTCTGGCCGAGAAGGTGCTGGACATCATGGAGGACCGTCCCATCCAGTACACCTACCCGCTGGAAATGCCCCTCAAGGACAAAATCAACGCCATCGCCACCAAGATCTACCGCGCCGACGGCGTGAACTACAGCGCCGCCGCCAGCAAGACTCTGGCTGAGCTTACCGAGCTGGGTTACGGCAATCTGCCCGTCTGCATCGCCAAGACCCAGTACAGCTTCAGCGATAATGCCAAGCTGACCGGTGCGCCCACCGGCTTCACGATGGAGGTGCGCGAGGTGCGTCTGGCCGCAGGCGCCGGCTTCGTGGTGGTCATCTGCGGCAGCATCATGACCATGCCCGGCCTGCCCAAGAAGCCCGCCGCTGTGAGCATTGATGTGGACGCCGACGGCAAGATCACCGGCCTGTTCTAAACGAAAATTCGTTCCAGTTTTGCCCCTGCTGTCCCTCGGGACGGCGGGGGCTTTTTTGTTATATGTCCCAAAAAGTTAGACGATATTTGTGCATTCTGCCTCGAAATTGTGTACGAAGCGTGTGAAATCTGAGAAAAAAGTCTTCCTGCGGTTTACAAAAGTGTAACAAAATGGTATACTTTACAGCAGTGAATGAAAGATGAAGGGATGAGTCAAACGTGGAATGTGCGCCGCACCGGATCTGGAAAAAACTGATGGCCCTTGTGCTGTCGCTCGTGCTGATGGCAGTGATGCTGCCGGGAGCGCTGGCGGTGGACCTGAACGTGGACGCAGGATTTTACTTCAAGCAGAGCCGGGGCGGCACCTGTACGCTGGCCTCCGCCGCCATGATGCTCCGCCGCCGCGCTTTTCTGGACGGCCTGACCGACTGGACGGACGTGACCGAGAACAGCGTCCGCGGCAGTGCGTGGGCAGGCGGCCTTTCCCACAGCTTCAACTATAACGCCATGCAGGTGGGCTACTCCACGCTGCCGTCCAACAACGAGGAGAAGAAGGCCGTGCTCATCCAGCTGCTGGCAGAGCACCCCGAGGGCATCGTCCTCTATGACCGCCGCCAGCCTCACGCCGTTCTCCTGACGGACTACACCGACGGCGTGTTCTACTGCTCCGACCCCGCCGGCAGCGTCTCCTCGGGCCGTGTTCCTATCTCGGCAGCCAGCATCTCCATCGCAGGTGCCTCCTGCTACTGGTACATATCTTCCGACCATAACAGCGCCGTCGCGACGCTGGACAGCCTCCGTCTGGAAGGAATGCGCTACCCGGTCAACATCCGCACCGGCAAGGGCATGAGCGTGAGCGGCACTGCCGCCAGCGCATCGGGCGCTGTGCTGAGCAGCGTGGAAGCGGTGATCCTCGACGCTAACGACCAGACCGTTCAGAGCGCTGAGGCCGCGCCCAATGCGTCCAGCTGGTCTCTGAAGAACTTCGACAGCCAGCTCCGTTTCGGTGAACTGCCCGAAGGCAGCTACACTTACATGGTCGTGCTGACCGACTCCAACGGCCAGACGCTCTGCTTCATGAGCGACTTCACCGTATCTGGCAGCGCCAGCAGTACCGCGACCTACTGGACGGTGCAGGACCCCTCCGGCACGAAGCTGGGTCAGCTCGTTCAGGAGACCGAAGAGGCTGTGGCTGAGGCAGTCGAGAGTGAAGCTGAGGCTGTGACCGAGACCGAGACGAAGAAGGGGATGTGGAGCTGGCTTTTGGGCTGAGCTTCCCCAAAATAAAAAGACACAGGGTGGTCGGCAATGCTGACCACCCTGTTTTTGTGTCATCGGCAGAGCTGCGTCCCCGGGAAATAGTGGGTGAGGATGGCTTCGTAGGTCCAGCCCTGCTCGGCCAGCGCTTTTGCACCCCACTGGCTCAGGCCCACACCGTGGCCGTAGCCTTTTGTCGTGATGAGGAAGCTGCCGTCCTGATATCGGATGTTGAAGCAGGCGCTCCGCAGCCCCAGAGCCCGCCGGAGGGCCGTGCCGGAGACGGTCTGGCCGCAGACGGGCAGAGAGGCCGCATAGCCCGAGGCTGTCAGGGTCGTCTCACCGAACCAGCGTTCCGGCGCGGCAGAGTCAGCGGAGATGCCCAGTCCCGAGGAAAGAAGCTGCTGCACCTGCGGGGCAGAAAGGGTGAGGGTGACTTCGTAGTTGTCGGCGGAGAGGTCGGTGCTGCTGTCCACTGGGACGAGGTAGGGGAGAGCGCTGCCCCAGACGTTCTCGCTGGCCTCGGTACGGCCATTGGAGATGGCAAAATAGCTCGTCCCTGCCGCCGCACCGTCATAGCAGAGGACATCGCTGAGGACGGCGTCCGCAAGGGCCGAGAGGCGGGCATAGTTGGCCTCGTAGTCGGTCCCCCAGTAGCTGTGGAGGACGGCGTCGGTCAGATAGCCCTGCCGCCGCGCCGGGTCGGCAGAGAGCCAGCTGCCGTTGGCTGCAGAGGCGTGGTCGCGGCAGTAGAGCGCGTAGCTGTGGGCCGCGACGATTTGCGCCTTGAGGGCCTCGTCCGGCCATGTGAGGGGCATTTCAGCCGCGGCGGCCCCGATGAGATAGTCCCGCTTCGGCACCTGCTGCACCTCGCCGGTGCTCAGGTCTTCGATGAGAAAGACGTCTGCGTCTCCCTCGAAAGCGGCAGGCGCGGCTTCCGATACAGCGGAGGTGCTGGACGCCGGGGCAGGGGGAACGTCCGCTCTGCGGCCCAGCACGGCCCGGGCCAGCCGGTAGCCTGCCAGCGGCAGGGCGCTGCCCAGCACGAGGAGCAGGGCGCAGAGGAGCAGAAAGGCTTTTTTCATGGGGCATATCTCCCTCCCGGACAGACTTTTGGACTCAGTATACCGGCCGCTGTCGGCAAAAAAGCGCACAAGAAGGGGATGCCTTGCATTTTTGCCCAAAACGCGCTATCATACACTTGTGATAATTTCCCCGAAAAGGGGATAAAGAGTTGAGGATTACAGATGAACTTTTTTATCATGGTTTCGCTTATCCTGAGTGTGCTGCTGGGCATTTTCCGGGGCATCGACCTGGCCCTTCTCACCGACGCGGAAACGGGCCTCTGCATCGTCGGCTCGGTCTGGCTGCGGTACGGTGCGCTGGCCGTGGCCGTCGGTGCCGCTGTGGCGGCGGGCCGCGGCGGTCAGCCGAAGCCTGACGCGCTGCGGGGACACTGCACGCCTTCCGGCGTCGTGGCACTGGCGGCAGCGATCTGCTATGGTGAGGCCGCTGTGCTGCGCATCCTCTGGATGCACAGCAGCGTGGTGATGCTCCTGCGCGCAGTGCTGGAGGCGCTGTGCGCGTTCTGGATGATCGGTCTCGGTCTGAGCTGGCTGCGGAAGGACTGGAAGACCCCCACCCGCAGCCTCACGCCCGCCGTGCTGGGCAGCGTCATCTTTTACTGGTGCGTGCTGGCCCGCTTTATGGAGAACAGCTCCAGCTGGCACCGGGTGGCCCCCACGGCGATGGTCTGGCAGCTGCTGGCGGGGCTGGTGTTCCTCTCGGCGCTGGCCCGGGCGCTCTATCTGCCCGGCACGTCCGACGGGCGCACCCTCTGTGCCGGCGGGCTGGCGGCGTTTGCCCTCTGCCTGTGCTGGGAGCTGCCCACCGTGCTGCAGACCCTTGTACAGGAGGGCGGCGGGGATCTGCTGTCGCCGACGCTGCTGTTCCGGCTGGGGCTGTGCTGTGTGGGCGCTTTGGGAGCCTTGAGCGCTGTGCGCTGCACAAGGACTGAGCAGGATGTATAAATGCGTCAGCAGTCGCTTGGTTGAATTGCTCAAAACAGCACCCCATTCCCTGAGAAAATAGTACAAAAGCAAAAAAGTATGAAAACGACTTGTTAATTTTTTGGCAGACACTTGAAAGTTTGGCCGTTTTGGACTAAAATAAGAGTACCGTGAATTATCCGAATCAGGGTAAGAACATTTAGGAGGTACTATTAACATGGCTGTTAGAGTTGCTATCAATGGTTTTGGTCGTATTGGCCGTCTGGCTTTCCGTCAGATGTTTGATGCTGAGGGTTACGAGGTCGTCGCTATCAACGACCTGACCAGCCCCAAGATGCTGGCTCACCTGCTGAAGTACGATACCGCTCAGGGTTCCTTCTGCGGCAAGATCGGTGAGGGCAAGCACACCGTCGAGGCTACCGAGGACTCCATCATCGTCGACGGCAAGGAGATCAAGATCTACGCTGTTAAGGATGCAAAGGACGCTCCTTGGGGCGAGCTGAACGTCGATGTCGTTCTGGAGTGCACCGGCTTCTACACCAGCAAGGAGAAGAGCATGGCTCACATCCAGGCTGGCGCTAAGAAGGTCGTCATCTCTGCTCCCGCAGGCAACGACCTGAAGACCATTGTCTACTCCGTCAACGAGAAGACCCTGACCGCTGAGGATCAGGTCATCTCCGCTGCTTCCTGCACCACCAACTGCCTGGCTCCCATGGCCGACACCCTGAACAAGACCTACCCCATCGTCTCCGGCATCATGACCACCGTTCATGCTTACACCGGCGACCAGATGATCCTGGATGGTCCTCAGCGCAAGGGCGATCTGCGCCGTGCTCGTGCTGGCGCACAGAACATCGTCCCCAACAGCACCGGTGCTGCTAAGGCCATCGGCCTGGTCATCCCCGAGCTGAACGGCAAGCTGATCGGCTCTGCTCAGCGTGTGCCTGTTCCCACCGGCTCCACCACCCTGCTGGTCGCAGTCGTCAAGGGCAAGGACGTCACCAAGGAGTCCATCAACGCTGCTATGAAGGCTGCTGCTTCTGAGTCCTTCGGCTACAACGAGGACCAGATCGTCTCCTCCGACGTCATCGGTATGCGTTACGGCTCTCTGTTCGACGCTACCCAGACCATGGTCGCTAAGATCGACGACGACACCTATCAGGTTCAGGTCGTGTCTTGGTACGACAACGAGAACTCCTACACCTCTCAGATGGTCCGTACCATCAAGTACTTCGCTGAGAACTGCTAATCACAGCTCTACGCTCAAAAGTGCTTGAGGTGCCCTGCTGAATAGGCGGGAAGCCTAATCCGTGAGTTTGACACCCTTCCTTCTGCGGTACGCCGCAGGGGAAGGGTGTTTTTGTTTGTCGATACTTGTCACTCTGCAAACTTCATGATACAATAAAGCAAAACCACAATTTGTTCTATTTGTGTCGTAGGAGCGAAAGCCATGAAAGCATTCGAAAAACTGAACATCGCTGTCGCGGGTACGGGCTACGTCGGCCTGTCCATTGCTGTCCTGCTGAGCCAGCACCACCATGTCACGGCTGTTGACATCGTGCCGGAAAAGGTGGAGCTCATCAACCAGAAAAAATCGCCCATTCAGGACGACTACATCGAAAAATACCTCGCCGAGAAAAATCTCGACCTGACGGCTACGCTGGATGGGGAGACGGCCTATCGGAACGCTGACTTTGTGATCATCGCGGCCCCCACCAACTACGACAGCCGGAAGAATTTCTTCGATACCTCGGCGGTGGAGGCGGTCATCCGGCTGGTGATGAAGGTGAACCCCGAGGCTGTCATGGTCATCAAGTCCACCATCCCGGTGGGCTTCACGGCCAGTGTCCGTGAAAAGTATCAGTGCAGGAATATCATCTTCAGCCCGGAGTTCCTGCGGGAGTCCAAGGCACTATACGATAATCTCTACCCAAGCCGCATCATCGTAGGTACGGATGTGCAGGATGAGCGCCTCGTGGAGGCGGCACACACCTTTGCCTATTTGTTACAGGAAGGTGCTGTCAAAGAGAATATCGACACCCTCTTCATGGGCTTCACCGAGGCCGAGGCGGTCAAGCTGTTCGCCAACACCTATCTGGCCCTCCGCGTTTCCTTCTTCAATGAACTGGACACCTACGCCGAGATGAAGGGGCTTGATACCCGGCATATCATCGAGGGCGTCTGCCTCGACCCCCGCATTGGCACACATTATAATAATCCCAGCTTTGGTTACGGCGGCTACTGCCTGCCTAAAGATACCAAGCAGCTCCTCGCCAACTACGAGGATGTGCCGGAAAATCTCATCGAGGCCATCGTGGAGTCCAACCGCACCCGCAAAGATTTCATTGCAGACCGGGTGCTCCAGATGGCGGGCTACTACAGCTATGGGGAAGAGAACGAGTATAACGCGGCGGACGAGAAGCCCTGTGTCATCGGCGTCTACCGCCTGACCATGAAGGCCAACTCCGACAACTTCCGTCAGTCTTCCATTCAGGGCGTCATGAAGCGTATCAAGGTCAAGGGCGCGACAGTTATCATCTATGAGCCGACTTTGGAGAATGGCACTACCTTCTTCGGCAGCGAAGTGGTGAACGATCTGGACGTTTTCAAAAAGCGCAGCCAGGCCATCATCGCCAACCGCTACGACAGCTGTCTGGATGATGTACAGGACAAAGTCTACACCCGCGACCTGTTCCGTCGGGATTAAAGTGGATCGTTTCAAGCGCCGCAGGAGGGGAGACCGCCTGCGGCGTTTTGGCAGCCGGGCCGGACTACTGTCAAAATAGACACAATTCCCGAATATCACGAGAAAAGTTTGTTAATAAATTATCCATCTCCCGTCCTTGCAATACACACATATTTTGTTTATAATAGTGTCATAGGGGCTAAGACCCCGAGAGTGAGCGAAATTCGATTCCGAAGAACGAATTGAGAGGAGAATAATCACTATGGGTTTAGGTAAAAAGACGATCGACGATCAGAACTACTGCGGCAAGAAGGTCCTTGTCCGCTGTGATTTCAACGTCCCCATGAAGGACGGCGTCATCACCAACGAGAACCGCATCAATGCGGCTCTGCCCACCATCCAGAAGCTGGTCAATGACGGCGCGAAGGTCATTCTGTGCAGCCATCTGGGCAAGCCGAAGAACGGCCCCGAGGCAAAGTTCAGCCTCGCTCCCGTTGCTGTGGCTCTGAGCGCAAAGCTGGGCAAGACCGTTGTCTTTGCTGACGACGACAACGTCGTGGGCGAGAACGCAAAGGCTGCTGTCGCTGCCATGAACAACGGCGACGTCGTCCTGCTGCAGAACACCCGTTTCCGCAAGGAAGAGACCAAGAATCTGCCCGAGTTCTCTCAGGACCTGGCTTCTCTGGCAGACGCATACGTTGACGATGCCTTCGGCAGCTGCCACCGCGCACACTGCTCCACCGCAGGCGTCACCGACTATATCAAGGACACCGCTGTCGGCTACCTGATGGAGAAGGAGATCAAGTACCTCGGCAATGCCGTGAACGATCCTGTCCGCCCCTTCACCGCCATTCTGGGCGGCGCAAAGGTCGCTGACAAGCTGAATGTCATCTCCAACCTGCTGGAGAAGGTCGATACCCTCATCATCGGCGGCGGCATGGCCTACACCTTCATCAAGGCTCAGGGCTATGAGGTCGGCAAGAGCCTGTGCGACGACTCCAAGCTGGACTACTGCAAGGAGATGATGGCAAAGGCTCAGGAGAAGGGCGTCAAGCTGCTCCTGCCCGTCGATACCGCCTGCGTCGAGAACTTCCCCGACCCCATCGACGCTCCTGTCGAGACCACCGTCGTCCCTGTCACCGCTATCCCGGCTGACAAGGAAGGCTGCGACATCGGCCCCGAGACCATGAAGCTCTTCGCCGACGCTGTCAAGGCTTCCAAGACCGTCGTCTGGAACGGCCCCATGGGCGTCTTTGAGAACCCGACTCTGGCTGCCGGCACTCTGGCCGTGGCCAAGGCTATGGCTGAGAGCGACGCTACCACCGTCATCGGCGGCGGCGACAGCGCAGCAGCTGTCCAGCAGATGGGCCTGGGCGACAAGATGACCCACATCTCTACCGGCGGCGGCGCTTCTCTGGAGTACCTGGAGGGCAAGGAGCTGCCCGGCATCGCAGTCATCCAGAACGCATAATCACAGCATCATGAACGGTGCGGCGGCTGTTTCGCCGCCGCATCTTTATTTATAAGGTAAATAAGGTAAGGAGAACGTATCATGGATAAGGCAAAGCGCAAGGCCATTATTGCTGGCAACTGGAAGATGAACAAGACCGCCTCCGAGGCTGCTGTTCTGGTGGACGAGCTCATCCCCGCCGTCAAGGACGCATCCTGCGAGGTCGTCATCTGCACTCCCTATACCGACCTGGTCACTGCTGTGGCAAAGACCAAGGGTACCAACATCCATGTCGGTGCCGAGAACGTCCACTTCGAGAAGTCCGGCGCATTCACCGGCGAGATCAGCGCTGATATGCTGGTGGATCTGGGCGTCGAGTACGTCATCGTCGGTCACTCCGAGCGCCGTCAGTATTTCGCAGAGACCGACCAGACCGTCAACAAGCGCGCTCTGGCCGCTCTGAACGCCGGTCTGAAGGTCATCATCTGCGTGGGCGAGAGCCTGCAGCAGCGTGAGGAGGGCGTCACCGAGGAGCTGGTCCGGATGCAGACCAAGATCGCCCTGCGCGATGTCACCGCCGAGCAGATGGCAAACGTCGTCATCGCCTACGAGCCCATCTGGGCCATCGGCACCGGCAAGACCGCTACTGCCGACCAGGCTGAGGAAGTCTGCGCTCAGATCCGCAAGGTCATCGGCGAGGTCTACGGCGAAGCTGTGGCCGAGGCTACCACCGTCCAGTACGGCGGCAGCATGAACGCCAAGAACTGCGAGGAGCTGCTGAGCAAGAAGGACGTGGACGGCGGCCTCATCGGCGGTGCTTCCCTGAAGGCTCCTGACTTTGCTGTCATCGTCAACGCTGCCACCAAGGGCTAAGCCCTGAGCGGTAAAAATCGTTCTCTCTGCGCCCGGCTGCGCCGCATTTCCGGCAGGGAGCCGGGCGCTATTTGTTGAATTTTCAAAGGAGATCCTATTTTATGTCCAAGAAACCTGTTCTGCTCTGCATCATGGACGGCTTTGGCTGGACCCCCAACGAGACCTACGGCAATGCCGTGGTTGTAGCCAGGAAGCCCTTCCTTGATTCTCTGATGGCAAAATATCCTATGACCACCATCGATGCTTCCGGCATGGCTGTGGGCCTGCCCGACGGCCAGATGGGCAACTCTGAGGTGGGTCACACCAATATGGGTGCTGGCCGCATCGTCTACCAGCAGCTGACCCTCATCACCAAGTCCATCCGCGACGGTGAGATGCTCAAGAATCCCGTCCTCGTCAAGAATATGAAGGCTGCCATCGACGCCGGCAAGGCTATCCACCTGATGGGTCTGGTGGGTACCGGCGGTGTCCACAGCCACGCTGACCACTGGTTCGGTGTGCTGGAAATGGCAAAGCAGATGGGTGCAAAGGAAGTCTACCTCCACTGCATCACCGATGGCCGCGACACCGATCCCCACTCCGGCAAGGGCTTCCTTGCCGACCTGCAGGCCAAGCTGGATGAGCTGGGCATCGGCAAGATCGCCAGCGTCTCTGGCCGTTACTACGCCATGGACCGCGACAACAACTGGGACCGTGAGGAGAAGGCTTACGCTGCCTTCGTCTACGGCGAGGGCAACCACGCTGCCAACGCGCAGGAGGCCATCGAGGCATCCTACGCCGACGACAAGACCGACGAGTTCGTTCTGCCCTGCGTCACCTGCGAGGGTGGCCGTGTGCAGGACGGCGACACCGTTATCTTCATGAACTTCCGTCCCGACCGCGCCCGTCAGATGACCCGCATCTTCTGCGACGACGCCTTCACCGGCTTCGAGCGCCGCGGCGGCCGTAAGCAGGTCCACTACGTCTGCATGGCCGAGTATGACGCCACCATGCCCAACTGCGAGGTTGCTTATCCTCCTGTGGAGCTGAAGAACGTCCTGGGCCAGTACCTGTCCGAGAACGGCAAGACCCAGCTGCGCATCGCCGAGACCGAGAAGTACGCTCATGTCACCTTCTTCTTCAACGGCGGTGTTGAGGCTCCCTACGAGGGCGAGGATCGCTGTGTCATCCCCAGCCCGAAGGTCGCCACCTACGATCTCAAGCCTGAGATGAGCGCCCCTGAGGTCGCTGACGAGTGCGTCAAGCGCATCGAGAGCGGCAAGTACGACGTGGTCATCCTGAACTTCGCAAACTGCGATATGGTCGGCCACACCGGCGTCTTTGAAGCCGCCGTCAAGGCCGTTGAGGCTGTGGATGCTGCTGTCGAAAAGGTCGTTACCGCTGTGCTGAACGCTGGCGGCTGCGCTTTCCTGACCGCTGACCACGGCAACGCCGAGAAGATGAAGAACCCCGACGGCACTCCTTTCACCGCCCACACCACCAACGTCGTGCCTTTCGTGGCCATCGGCTGCGGCGATGTGAAGCTGCGCGAGGGCGGCTGCCTGGCCGACATCGCACCCACCATGCTGCCCTATATCGGCCTGCCCGTCCCGGCAGAGATGACCGGCAAGAGCATCATCGCTGAGTAAACCTTTTTTGAAACAACGCAAGCGCCCCGCAGCTCGTAACAGAACTGCGGGGCGCTTTTTGTGCTATTTGGCTTTTCAGCGTTCGACCCAGATGGACATCTTCGCACTGGTAGTGATGTCGCCGAGAAGGATGGTGTCCATCTTGATGCTGCAGGTCACGGCCAGCGCTTTGTTGGAATCGCTGCCGGTGAGCACCGAGGCGGGCAGGTTCTTGAGGGTCAGCACGGCGGTGCCGTCGGACAGGTCGCCGCTCAGAGTGCCGTCATAGTTCACCTCGCCGATGGCGATGCCGGTGAGACGGCCGGTCATGTTCATGGAAGAGAGCTGCTTGACCGGGAGCTCGAGGGTGAAGGTGCCGTTAGGCTGGCGGGTGAGGGTAGCTTCGCGGGTGGTGTCCACGGCACTATCGGCCATCGACTCCTTGTCCCCGGACTCCCGCCAGAACCGGACGCCCACCGTCATCTTGACGGCGGCGGCACTGGCACTGACCGCCAGCGTCAGGAGCAGCAGCAGCGAGACGAGGACCGCCCCGGTGCGTCTGCCCATATGCTTCAAAGAAATCGTCATATTCAAGAATCGACCTTTCCAGCCGCAGAGGCGGCTCTGTGCGTTCCAAAACGGAACGCGAAGGAATTTGTCACCGCAAAAATAACATATTCAGAAGAAAAAGTCAATCTGGCTTGTGAGGCTTTCACAAAAATGTTTCACATAAGACACATCTTGTGGAAGAAAAGACGCAGACTTTGCCAAAGACACAAAAAAGCCGCCTCCCGGCGGACGGGAAGCGGCAGAAGTCAGGAAAACTCAGACCTCAAAGTTGGGGTCGTCCTTCAGCACGTGGATGCTGGTCATGAAGGGGCTCTGCTCGGGGTCCTGGAACGGAGCCTCCTTGACGTACTTGTTCAGGGCGACAGCAGTGCGGGTGGGGTCGGCGATGGTGCCGGCGCCGCCGATGCAGCCGCCGGGGCAGCCCATGCCTTCCAGCAGGTAGCCGTTGTACTTGCCGGCCTTGGCCAGCATCAGCAGCTTCTTGCACTCGGCGAGGCCCTGTGCGGACGCGATCTTGACGTCCATATCGGGGTGCCACTCCTTGACCTTGTCGGCGACAGCCTTGGCGACGCCGCCGGACTGTGCGAAGCCGCGGCCTGCGCCGGAAGCGTGGACCAGATCGATCTCATCGGGGTCGACTTCGAGGTTGGCCACATCGATGTCCTTGGCCTCGATGATGCCGGCCAGTTCCTCGAAGGTCAGCACGAAGTCCACATCAGAGCGGACAGTGCGGCGGGAAGCTTCCAGCTTCTTGGCGGCGCAGGGTCCGATGAAGCACATACGGGCCTCGGGGTCGGCCTGCTTCATCATGCGGGCGGTAAAGACCATGGGGGTCATGGTCATGGAGATGTTCTTTGCAAGATCCGGGAAGGCGGTCTTTGCCATCATGCTCCATGCCGGGCAGCAGGAAGTAGCCATGAAGTTCAGCTTGTTGGGGACCTCCTCCAGGAAGTCGTGGGCCTCATCCACGGTACACAGGTCGGCACCGATGGCGACCTCCACGACGTCGTAGAAGCCCAGAGCCTTCAGCGCAGCCTTGAGCTTGCCGGTGGAGGCCAGGCCCGGGAACTGGTTGATGAAGGCGGGAGCGACGAGGGCGTAGATGCGGTCACCGCGGTTGAAGCCCTGAATGAGCTGGTAGATCTGGCCCTTGTCGGCGATGGCACCGAAGGGGCAGTTGACCAGACACTGGCCGCAGGACACGCACTTGCTGTAGTCGATCTCGGCGCGGCCCAGCTCATCGGAGTGGATGGCACCCATGCCGCAGGCAGCGGCGCAGGGTCGCTCGGTCTTGACGATGGCGTTGTAGGGGCAGACGCCGACGCAGCGGCCACACTTGATGCACTTTTCCTGGTCGATGATGGAACGGCCGCTCTCCCAGGTGATGGCCTTCTTGGGGCAGACTTCCATACAGGGGTGTGCGAGGCAGCCCTGGCACAGGTCGGAGACCTTGACCAGCTTCTCGGGGCAGCGGTTGCAGGCAAACTTGATGACGTTCACCAGCGGGGGGTCATAATACTTATCGGCGATGGAAGCGTCCTCCAGACCGGAGACGACGCTGTTGTGCTCGTCCATGCGGCGGGTGGGCAGGCCCATGGCCAGACGAACGCGCTCCTCGACGATGGCGCGCTCGAGGAAGATGTCCTTGCGGAGCTTGCCTTCCTCACCGGGGATGATGGTGTAAGGGATCTTGCGCATCAGGTGGTTGGCCTGCTCGCCCTTGACGTTGGCGTAGGCCATCCGTGCCACCTCGGTAAAGACCTGGCGGCGGATCTGGATGACCGTGGTGTTGATTCCTCTGAAACTCATTCCAATCTCTCCTTGCTTTGAAACAACAGAACAAAAAACCGCTCTGACGCGGCTTTTCTCCGGGGCATTTGATACTGGGCTGCTGCAAACAGCCGGATGCCCCGAATGATCCACTTTTATTGTAGCATAAACCCTTCTGGAAGAAAAGGGAAAAGTCCAAAATTTGTTATGAAATTCACAACTGATATATCTTGCACAAATGCGAACAAATGGATTTGTACAAAACGGCAAAGAATCGGCTAAGAACTACACCATCTCGGCCCGGACACGCTCGCCGTCGTAGCTGCCCAGCCGGACGTGGACGATCTCGCCGCTCTTATGGCCCGGGGCCGAGACCACGACGGGAACATACAGCCGGGTGTAGCCGGTGAAGAGGGTGCCGGAGAGGGGGGTCTCCAGCAGAACGTCGTCCTCGCTGCCCTCGCAGCCGACCAGCACCTCGCGGCGGATGTCCTCGGCGATGGCGTTCATCTCCCGGCTGCGGGCCTGCTTTTCGCGCTCATGGACCTGGTCGGGGAAGTCGTAGGCGGGGGTGCCGCTGCGGCGGGAGTAGGGGAAGACGTGGACTTTCAGGAAGCCGATCTCCTTCAGGAACGCGCAGCTCTCCCGGAAATCTTCCTCCGTCTCGCCGGGGAAGCCGCAGATGCAGTCGGTGGTGAAGCTGACCGGGCGGTCACCGTAGGCGGCGCGGAGCTGGCGGACCACCTCGGCGTACTGCTCGGCGGTATAGACGCGGCGCATCCGGCGCAGGGTGGCGCTGCAACCGCTCTGCAGGCTCAGGTGGTACTGGGGGCAGAGTTTGTCCACTGCCGCCAGCCGGGTGATGTATTCGGGGGTCAGCATATCGGGGTCAAGGCTGCCCAGCCGGATGCGCTCGATGCCCTCCACCCGGGCGCACTTCTCCACCAGCTCCACAAGGTTGGTGCCGGTGTCGAGGCCGTAGCTGGGCAGGGAGATAGCGCTGAGCACCACTTCCCGGTAGCCGGAAGCAGCCAGCTGGCGCAGCTCGGCGAGGATGCTCTCTTCCGAGCGGCTGCGCACCGGGCCGCGGGCGCGGGGGATGACGCAGTAGGCGCACTGACGGTTGCAGCCGTCCTCTACTTTAATAAAGGCGCGGGTGTGGGTCTCGAACCGCTCCACCGGCAGTTCCTCGAACCGCTCGCCCTTCGCGTGGGGGGCGATGGCGACGATGCGCTCGTGGCCATCCAGCAGCTTGAGCACATTATCGAGGATGGCTTTCCGGTCGCCGTTGCCGCAGACCAGGTCGGCCTCCATGAACTGGGCCGCTTCCTCGGGGAAAGCCTGCGGGTAGCAGCCGGTGAGGACGGTGACGGCGCCGGGGTTCTCGCGCTTGGCCCGGCGGAGCCACTTGCGGCTCTTCTGGTCGCCGAAGTTGGTGACGGTGCAGCTGTTCACCACAAAGACGTCGGCCTCTTCGCCCTCCGGCACGATAGTGAAACCGGCGGAGCGGAACATCTGTTCCAGCGCGCCGGTCTCGTTTAAGTTGACCTTGCAGCCAAGGGTATAAAAACAAACTCGCATGAGGTGTCCTTTCAAGTTGATATACATTATAAACCATCCTATTATAGCAGATTTTTCCCGGGGAGAAAAGAGCATTCCGGCCTCTTTTTTTGCATAGAATGCAATCAGACAGACATTGCGGGGAGGGACAAGGGATGGAACGAAAGAATTTTGCGGTGCTCTGCGCAGCCGTGCTCTGTTTCTGGCTGTTTGCACTGGCCCTTGGAACGGCAGAGGGTGTGGGCCTGCGGGCCGTCATGCACCCGGAAGAGCGGGCCGTCAGCGCCGACGTCGAGGAAGCGGCGGAAGGAATTTTGCTGCCGACTACAGCCGCCGCGCCTCAGCTCGACCTCAACTGCCGCGCTGCCATCCTCATTGAGCAGGGGAGCGGACGGGTCCTCTACGAGAAGAACGCCGACGAGCGGGTCCCCATAGCCTCCATCACCAAGGTGATGACCCTGCTGCTTGCTTTCGAGGCTGTCCACGACGGGCGGCTGACCATGGAGACGCCGGTGCCGGTGAGTGAGCACGCCTACCACATGGGCGGCAGTCAGATCTGGCTGGAGCCGGGGGAGCACTTTACATTGGACGAGATGATAAAGGCAATCTGCGTTTCCTCTGCTAACGACGCGGCAGTGGCCGTGGCTGAGCTGGTGGGCGGCAGTGAGCCGGCCTTCGTGGAGCAGATGAATGCCCGGGCCGCCTCGCTGGGGATGGAGCAGACGTCTTTCCGCAACGCCTGCGGGCTGGACGCCGAAGGCCATCTCTCCACGGCCCGGGACGTGGCCGCCATGAGCCGCACCATCCTGAACACCTGCCCCGAGGTGCTGCACTACACCGGAATCTGGACGGATACCCTCCGGGGCGGGGCGACCCAGCTGGTCAATACGAATAAGCTTCTCCGCCGGTATGAGGGGATCACCGGCCTCAAGACCGGCACCACCGGCGGCGCGGGCATCTGCATCTCGGCCAGCGCCACCCGGAACGGCCTTTCCCTCATCGCGGTGATCTTGGGCGCACCGTCCAGCGCCGACCGCTTCGACGCCGCCACGACTCTGCTGGACTATGGTTTCGGGGCCTATGAGGCCGCGCCGCTGCCAAAACTCGAGGCACAGCCGCTCCAGATCACGGTCAGGGGCAGCGCGGCGGGCAGCGTCCCGCTGGATTACTCGACCCTGCCGGAGACGGTGCTGGTGGAGAAGGGGAGCGGGGCATCCCTGCATACCGAGCTGACCCTGCCCAAGGAGCTGGAAGCCCCGGTGGAGCGGGGCCAGACGCTGGGCAAAGCCGCCGTCTATCAGGGCGAAGCACTTCTGGAAGAGTACGAAGTGCGTGCTGCCGCCGATGCGCAGAGGATGACCGTCCGGGATGCCATCGGCCTGCTGTGGCAGAGCCTCACCGGCGCGGCATGACCGAAAACTGCGCACTACCGGTCAAAAACGGTCAGCGAGGGCAAAGAATGGCTTGGACGTTTGTATAAAAGATGTAAGAGCATACAAAACAACACTATTAAAATTGTATGAAAAGCGAGGATTTTGGCCTTGACTTTGCCCGGCGGGAACGGTACACTTATACCAAGAAAAACCCTCGCCGGGCAAAGAGCCCGTAAAATGTTTTGGAGGTTTTGATAGAATGAGTCTCGCTCTGAATACAAAGCACCTCTCCAGTTTCATCAACGAAGAGGAATACAAGGCCATCTACCCCCAGGTAGAGGCCGCGCACAAGACGCTGGAAGCCAAGAACGGCCCCGGCAGCGACTTCCTGGGCTGGATGTATCTGCCCCGTGATTATGATAAGGAAGAGTTCGAGCGCATCAAGGCAGCTGCTGCCAAGATCCGTGAGGATTCCGATGTTCTGGTGGTCGCCGGCATCGGCGGCAGCTATCTGGGCGCACGCGCCGTCATCGAAGCCGTCAAGGGTATGTACCACAACGAGCTGGACAACGGCCTGAAGATCTACTTCTGCGGCAACAGCATCAGCCCCACCTATCTGAATGACATCATCGCGCTGTGCAAGGGCAAGCGCTTCTCCATCAACGTCATCTCCAAGTCCGGCACCACCA
>OGFW01001267.1_pt1 | contig 20544 bp, 15 predicted proteins | sample 1570991 | NCBI WGS metagenome assembly OGFW01 (sample SAMEA2582074, study PRJEB24529) | metagenome | biome: Human gut stool | place: China | collected 2011
TCTTATAGGCATATTTTGCGTTTTTTCAATCCAAAAGCTTCTTCTCAACCTATAAGATTCATTATTTCTATTCCTTAATAGGTAAAACTGCTCTCCACAATCTGAAAATCCACAAAATCACATAAATTTTCCCAAAAATCTTCCTATAAGAGACTTTATTATGCGACTACCTATAGGTATCACGTATTGTCTGCTTATAAAGCTTCCTTTATTTTACCATCATATTTTGCTTAGACTTGTTTTTTTAATGTATTTACATACTTTTAATATATTAAGCTATTGATTTTTATATATTTGTATAGTATATTTATTAAACAGTTTTTACCTGTAATTGCAAAAGGGGGTTTTTAATGAGAGATATACAGAATTATAATATGGAACATGTTGACACATTAGCACCTGACACGATTAAAGAGTCTGTTATGTGCAGGCATTCACAATTGTCTCTTTTACTAGCTGATATACAAGGAAGAATTTCTAATGCTCCTGAAGGTTCTCTGCGAACTGCCAGAAAAGCTCATGGCTGCCAATATTATCATAAGGTTGAAGTAAATGATACCAAAGGAACATATATCAAAAAGCATAACTATAATTTTGCAATTGAACTTGCACAAAAAGATTATGATTTAAGAATTGAACAATGCCTGCTGAAAGAATTAAACTTTCTTGAAGTCATACTTAAGAAATATAATCCATCAGAAATTCAGCATATTTATGATTCACTTAACAGCTTCCGCAAAGAAATGGTTACTCCAGTTTTTGTATCAGATGAAGATTTTACTGCAAACTGGAAAGCCTCAGAATATACTTCTTTAGGATTCACTCCTGACTGTGCTGAATACTATACTGATAATGGTGAACGCGTACGGTCTAAGTCTGAAATTATCATAGCTAACAAACTCTATCGCTATAATATCCCTTATCGATACGAATATCCTCTGCAGCTGCAATCTGGTATCATAACACACCCGGATTTTACCTGTCTTAATGTTAAAACAAGGCAGGAATATATATGGGAACATTTTGGTATTATGGATAATGCAGAATATGCCTGTAATGCCATCAAAAAAATCAGTGATTATGCTAATTCAGGATATGTCCTTGGCAGAAACTTCATAGCAACATTTGAAACCGCTAATACTCCAATCAATGCTAACTGCATAGATTCTTTAATAAAAAGTCATCTCTGTTGATACATGTATGCCCCGCCTTACTTTTATTCTGTAAGGTGGGGCATACCTTCTATAGTTTATCAGATTATATGATTCTTATATGATACCTTTTTATAGTCGCATTTTTGATTTCTTATAGATTGTTCCTTACCAGATTTTCCAAAAATGTTTCTTATTTTCACAAAACATCCCTTAATAAAGACAAATTTTCCTATCAAATAGCTTTAATTCACTATCTGATAGGAAATTATCCTGAATTTTATTAAGATTGTACTGTAAATGACCTATTAATCATGTAAAAAATGTTTTCTTATAGGAAAAACAAATCTCACCAAGATAAAGTCTGTATAATGGTGTAAATTCGATATAATTAAAAAGAGCCAAATGCTCATCTTTCAGTTATAATTAAGTTACCACACAAAACATAATTGAAAGGATAAAACATATGGCTCAATTACATTTTACATTAGATTACAACTTTTTTGTAGGACTTTTTTCAGAATCTAAGGATGATGCCTTTGGTAAACTTATGGAGGCATTGCTCAATCAAGTTCTCCAAGCTGAATCAGCAGAACAGCTTGGTGCTGATAATTATGAACGTTCAACAGAGCGTTCTGATTATCGAAATGGAACCCGCACAAGAAGTTTAACAACGCGTATTGGAAAGATAGAGCTTAAAGTTCCTAGACATCGTAATGTTCCATTCAAAACATGCCTGTTTGAAAACTATCAGCGTAATGAACAGGCATTAATTTCTACTATGATGGAAATGGTTATACAAGGTGTTTCTACTAGAAATGTCAAAAAAGTCACAGAAGAACTGTGTGGCGAAGCTTTCTCAAAATCTACTGTTTCAGAAATTTGTAAGGAATTAGATGTTCCTATTAAACATTTTAAAGAGCGACTGCTTCCAGAACATTATCCATTCATCATTGTAGATGCGATATATTTAAAAGCCCGTGAAGATCACCGGGTTAAATCAAAGGCATTGTTTTTAGCTATAGGAGTAAACAACATAGGCCATAAAGAAGTCCTTGGCTTTGAAGTTTATGATGCCGAGAAAATCAATACCTGGAAAGACTTCTTTGAAAGTCTTAAAAGTCGTGGCTTAAGAGGTGTTGACATTGTTATATCTGACGCACATGCCGGACTTGTTGAAGCAATAAAAGAATGTTTTTCCGGTTCGTCTTGGCAGCGCTGTCAAGCTCATTTCACAAGAAACATTATTGATAAATGTCCTAAGAAATACAGTACTGGTTTAGCATCTGAATTGCGAGATATGTTTAATGCATCTACGATAGATGAAGCAAGGCGACTGAAAGAATGTATATATGATGAATATCAGGATGTAGCTTCTGAAGCGATGGAAATTCTTGATGAAGGATTTGAAGACAGCATTACTATTATGGCATTACCATCAAAATATCGTATAGCTCTAAGAACCAGTAACATAATAGAACGTGAAAATCGTGAAATACGAAGGCGAGAAAAAGTTATTCAGATTTTTCCGAACACAGAATCTATTATTAGATTAATTGGCGCAGTCCTTGAGGATGATCATAATGATTGGAGCATAGGTCATAGACTTTTCGACATGAAGGAATACTATGACAAGTTAAATGCAATTCAAAGGACATTACTAAAGATAAAAGCAGCGTAAACATATTTAATATAGCTGAAAGATGAATTTACACACAAAAATGGACTTGACTAAAATTTTTTAAAAAATCAAGTGATTTTGTGGATTTTCGGATTGCAGAGAGCAGTTTTACCTATTAAAGAATAGAAATAATGAATTTTATAGGTTGAGAAGAAGCTTTTGGATTGAAAAAACGCAAAATATGCCTATAAGAGAGCAAATATTATGAATATATAGGTCGCAAGCAGCCAGCGCGGAAAAACAGAGCCGGTGGCAAAACCGCAAAAATGGAATTGTGTCAGCGAACAGAGAAAAATAGCACCCAGGCATTAGCAATGGATACAAAAAATATTGGGGATATCGAAGATATCCCCAATACAGAATTAAAAATCCACCTGCTGTACAGAACCGGCGCTGCCGTCTTCATGAAGATACATGCCGCTGCTTCGTACTTTAGCTTTAAGATTGTTATCATCATCAGTTACATGAAATGTTGTTTTGGAGCTGCCAAGACAGATTGCACCGACATTGGCTTCCTTAAGTGATAAGAGCTTGTCCTTGCCATTCTCATCTTTAACCCAGACCTTTAACTGGTCATAGACTTCATCATTCTCATCAATCCAGCCGTTGCCGTCAGAATCGTATTCTGCAAGCTCGGAAAAGCCATTACCGGTCTTGGTTCCGAACAGCTCACTGCCGTAATTGATAATTCCGTCGCCGTTCTTATCAAGAGCAAGAAAGCCACTTTCAGGATTCATCTGTGCAATAGTCTCGTCTTTACCATCACCATCAATGTCAAAACTAAAGGACTTATCAGAAATAGAAACAGGATTGCATCCAAGATTAATAACAAGTGGATCTGTCAGTACAGTGTCAAAGCTGGAAACAAATTCAATGCTGTGTTCTTCCATGTATCTGCGCGACATGGTCATATCAAGATTAAAATTAAGTTTCCTGCCGTCTGCTGTTTTAACAGTTCCGATTGTTGAAAATGAAGTGCTTTCCTTTTCTTCATAGGTTGAAGAATATCTGGTTCTTACAGTCCACACAGTAGGAGAAATCTGGTTAGTAATAGAAAGGGTTTTTGAGGCTTTGTCAGATGAAGATGTGCCAGAGACTGAATTGCAGGATAAACTGTCAGTATCATGAAACATTCCACGGAAAGACAGAGACTGAATAAAATCCAACAGGGACATATAAACCTTTCTTGTTATTTCTGTGTAACTGAAGCTTACATTCTGCCGCATAGAAACTAAGCTGGCTTTGTTGTAAGCAGGTGTTAAAGCCTCCGTGCCTTCTGGTGATTCCTCACCAGCCAAATCCGTTTTAGAAGAATCGTCCGGGACATTAAGTCTGCCAGAACGATTGTAGAGTGGCATCATCAGAAACATGTCGTCATACTTTCTGTCCGGAGAATCAGAAGAATTACTAAAATATGATTCTTTCTGGCTTAAGCTGCTTCTTGCTTGGCTCATTCCAAAACTAAAGGAGTTACCAGAGCTGCCGGCTGCGACCATGCCGCTTGATACCTTTTGTGAGTAGTGTCTTCTTGAAGACATACTCATGTTACTGTCTACAATTATCATAAGTATACCCGCCTTTCATCTTCAGCAATGAACACGGTTATATATAATATCGGTTTAAGCGCAGAATACTTAATAATAAAATGTCAATTAAAAAACTTTTATAAAATAACTTTATAAAAGTACTGGAAATTCTTATTTAACTGTTGTAATATGATAGCAGAGAAATATCTGCATAAGCAGAAATAAATTATTGAGCCGTAAACTGGCAGAAAGAGGTCATATATGTGGACAGCAGATTTAGGAAATGGACGATACAAGAATCCAATACTTTACGCTGATTATTCAGATCCGGACGCAATCCGTGTCGGTAATGATTATTTTATGATATCATCAAGCTTTTCTAATGCTCCGGCTATGCCGTTGCTTCATTCCAAGGACCTTGTAAACTGGAAGGTTGTTAACTACATTTTGGCTGAAATTCCAGAATTCAGATATAGAAATCCAATTCATGGATGCGGAGTGTGGGCACCTGCAATAAGATATCATGAGGGTACATATTATGTGTGCTTCCCAATGCCGGATGAAGGAATATATATGACTACAGCAACAGACCCTTATGGTGAGTGGAGTAAGCCAGTGAATATAAGACCGGGCGCAGGCTGGATTGATCCATGCCCATTCTGGGATGAGGATGGAAAGGCATATCTTGTTGCAGGAGTTGCCAAGAGCCGTATCGGATACAAGAGTGTGCTTCATATGGTAGAGATGCAGCCAGATGGAATGGGGCTTATTGGTGAGGAAAAGATTATATTTGATGGTAACTTAAATGACCAAATTACAATAGAAGGTCCTAAGATGTATAAGCGAAACGGATGGTATTATATATTTGCACCGGCTGGCGGTGTTAAGACAGGCTGGCAGACAGTGTTAAGGTCGAAAAATGTGTTTGGACCATATGAGTATAAAGTGGTTATGAGACAAGGAGATTCTCCTGTAAATGGACCTCATCAGGGTGCATGGGTTGACACAGTTACAGGACAGGACTGGTTTATACATTTTCAGGATGTGTACGCAGCGGGCAGAATAACACATTTGCAGCCAATGAGCTGGGAAAATGACTGGCCTGTAATTGGAGTTAAGAAAGATGGCAATGATTACGGCGAGCCTGTGATGGAGTACGAAAAACCTGATGTCGGTGCAGTTTATGAGATATGTGAGCCGGATACTACAGATGAATTCACAGAAGATACTTTGGGATTACAGTGGCAGTGGAACGCCAATCCTGATAGTGACTGGGCACAGTTTGGTATTGATGAAAGCGGAAATGTGTCTGATGATGGTTCTTATATAAAGCTTAATGCGGTTGGTAGAGCATCAAACAGACCAATTGGCGATTACAGAAATCTTCTCCTGCAGAAGTGGCCGGCACCGGAATTTAGCTGTATTACTAAGATGAATATCAGTGGAATGGCTGATGGTGATAATGCCGGATTCATTCATATGGGAATGGATTATCTGGCAGCAGATGTGACTGTTAAAGGCGGTAAGATGGAAGTGTATGCAGTAAAGGGTGTGCAGCAGTTTGACTGTGACCAGTCTTATACTAAAGAGACTAAAGAATTGCTTGCTTCATACGATAATCTTAAGGAAATATATTTCAGATACACAGTTAAAAAGACAGGAACTAAAGATTATGTCGAGGGTGGACTTCCTGTTAAGGAAGCACCTGTTGAGACAGTAACAATAGAGATAAGCACAGACGGAAAAGAATACACCAACCCTGTTTCCGTTATTGCCAAAGCCGGAAGATGGGTTGGTGTAAAGAGCGGTGTATATGTATCACATGATAATTCTGCTAATAGTGAAAACAAAGGCTTTGTTACGGTAGATTATGTAAGATACAGCCGTTAAATATTCTTAATGTTTTTCTTAGCCCACAATTCAAGGGCTTTCGCATTATTGGAAATAAGGTCGAGGGATTCAAGTATCTGCTTGAATTCCTCCTGTTCTCCAATATCAACCTGTCCATCAGCAGAGATATTGATAATAGAAGCACGCAGGTTTTCAATATCATTCAAAGAACCAAGCATTTTTAATGATAATCTGTCAAATGAATTAATCTCGACTTCCTTCATTGTAAGCCTTCCAATCGGACATTCGCTTGAGCAGTAATTGTAGCAGAGTTCAGGAGCGTTGTAGCATTTTGACATAGATACAACCTCATCTGCATAAGGTGTTACATTGCCAAGTTCAATTCTTGCAAGTCTTGTTCTGTCTATACCTACGACATCTGAAGCTGCTTCACGGCTTTCAAAGTCAGTATTTTTCTGTGCAGCAGAAAATCTTGCCTGATAATATTTGTTATCAGATGCTTTAGTTGCTTTCTTCATAGTTAATAATTCTCCCCTTGGTATATTTAATGAGTTAGTAAAATACATGATCTCCGATAACGGTTCCGCCCACATCGACAGAACTGTCATATACATGAAAATATAGTGCGTTAATATTGATATAACCATTAAGCACATCAATGGCTGCCTGGGTGCAGGCTGCATTCGCCCCTCTTGCAAGTACTATTGCAAATCGTCCGCTGGCAACAGGTGAAAACTGGTAAGGTGCATATATTACGCCACTTATGCTGTTGGCAAAGCGTGGGTCAGCAACTCTGTTGATAACAACACTTCCTACAGCACATTTGCCCTCATATGACTGGTTGCCGGCTTCACATTCGATAATGGCTGCCAGCATGGCAACATCTTCAGCAGTGTGATTCTTAAGAACGTTGTTAAGAGCGTTCTGGTCAACCATAGCAGAACCGGAAGATGAATTACCGCCTGTGTTGCTGGAATTGCCAGAGTTATTGGCTTTGTCAGCCTCTTCCTGTGCTTTTTTTGCAGCTTCAAGAGCTTCCATTTCACGGCGCTGACGCTCTAACATTTCCTGTTCAATCTGTTTTTCGTATTCGAGTGCAAGTGCTTCTGCATCAGTAATGCTGTCACTTGTAGTGTCAAGCTCTGTCTGACACTGTGAGAGAAGCGCAGCAAAATTATCAGCTTCGCGGGAGGCATCATCTTTAAGAGTGACAAGTTCAGCCATTTCTTGTTCAAGCTTTGCCTGAGTTTCTTTAAGAGAAGCCAGAAGGTCACTTAATTCCTGCATCTTCTGGTGGTCATAATTAGAAATCTGCTGGATATATTCTGACTTGGATAAAAGGTCAGAAAGGCTTTCAGCTGACAGAAGCGTTGACAGAATAGTAGCATTATTATTCTCATACATGAACTGGATTCGGAGCTTCATGGCGGCATACTGCTGGTCAATCTCTGCCTGCATATCAGCAACCTGGATATTGGTAGCATCAATCTCTGACTGTTTAGCATTAACTGCATCCTCAATAGAAGAAAGCTTCTCTCCGGAAGCAGACAGCTTCTCGTTAAGCTCTCCGTAAGATGCATTGAGTTCACTCTGTTTATTCCTTAATTCTTCAAGCTGTTTATTAACAGCATCGAGGTCATCCTGTGTATCAGCCATCAACTGGTCAGGATAAGCAAAAAATGGAACAGCAAATGTAGCTGCCATTATAAATGTAAGACTAGCGGCTGTTAATTTCCGTAATTTTAATCTGATAAAATGTTTCACATAGACTCCTATAAAGTATTATATTTCTATAAACAAAAAACAATATTAGTATAAAATGTACTGGAATAAATTGCAAGCCAAGCTTTCCATGGTGTATATTAATTGAGGGCTGCGGATTGGGAATTGGCCTGCATCTTAAATGTTGTGTATATCAGTTGCGGTGTCTGACTATAGCATACGCTTGAATAATTCGAGCTGTGTGTAACTTAATGTCGCTATATACATTAGGGCGGTGCGTCAAATCTCGTTCAAGCGAAGCGCGTTTGATTTGACACACCGTAATAAACTCTGTAGATAGCGGCATTTAGTTACACTAAGCGCAGGATTCCTAAAAGCGTATGCTATAGTCAGACGCCACAACGTCATGTACGCAAGTCGAAGGATACAGACAAGTTCCCAATCCGCAACCCTCAATAAAATAAAAGGAGTATTCGATGCTTGAATTAAATGATATAAAGAAAGACTATGTGTCCGGTTCTACTACTGTGAGTGCACTTAAGGGCATTAATCTTAGGTTCAGGGATTGTGAGTTCGTGTCGATTCTTGGACAGTCCGGCTGTGGTAAGACTACTATGCTTAACATTATAGGCGGACTTGATAAGTATACGAGTGGTGACCTTAAGATAAATGGAGTGTCAACTAAGAATTATAAGGACAGAGACTGGGATTTTTACAGAAATAATTCTATTGGTTTTGTCTTTCAGAGTTACAATCTGATTCCGCACCAGACTGTCTTATCTAATGTAGAACTTGCACTTACGCTTTCAGGTGTATCTAAGACAGAGAGAAAGAGAAGAGCTATAGAGGCACTTGAGAAGGTTGGACTTGGAGAGCAGATTCATAAGAAGCCTAATCAGATGTCAGGTGGACAGATGCAGAGGGTTGCTATTGCAAGAGCACTTGTAAATAATCCTGATATCCTGCTTGCTGATGAGCCCACAGGAGCACTTGATACAGAGACAAGTATCCAGATTATGGAGCTTTTAAAGGAGATATCAAAGGACAGACTTATAATCATGGTAACTCACAATCCTGAGCTTGCAAAAGATTATTCTACAAGGATAGTCAGATTGTTAGATGGTGTGATAACTGATGACTCTGATCCATATTCGTTAGAAGATATGGAAGCTGATATTAAGGCTAAAGAGGCTGTTAAGGTTAAGGCATCAGAGAAGAAGAATAAGAAGTCAGGAAAGAAGCAGAAAACATCTATGTCATTCTTTACAGCGCTTTCACTTTCCTTTAATAACCTGATGACTAAGAAAACAAGAACGATTCTTACTGCATTTGCAGGAAGCATAGGAATTATCGGTATTGCAATGATTCTTTCTATCTCAAATGGTATCCAGTTATACATTGACAGGGTTCAGAGAGATACGCTTTCAAGCTATCCTATAACACTTCAGGCAGAGTCGATTGATATAAGCAGCATGGTTACAAGCATGACAGGCAATTCGGATTCAGAAGAGCATGAGGATAAGTCTAAAATATATTCTAACGATATCATGGGTGACATGATTAATACCATGGTAAAGGAAGTTAAAAGCAATAACCTTTCAGAGTTTAAGAAATACATTGAAAACGGCGGCTCTGACATTAAGTCATATGTAAGTGATATCCAGTATTCATATGATGTTCCTCTTAACATTTATATGAAGGATACTTCTAACGGTGTTGAACAGTTAAATCCAAGCACAATGTTTGATTCGATATATGGTGAGGGTGCAACAAGTACATCTTCCGCAATGTCATCAGGCATGGGTATGGGAATGTTTTCTAACAGCAGTGTGTGGAACCAGCTTTTAGGAAACCAGCAGGTTCTTGATGAGCAGTATGATGTCCTCGCAGGACACTGGCCAGAGAATTACAACGAGGTTGTGCTTGTTACAGATAAGAATAACGAGGTTGATGATTATACACTTTACTCATTAGGACTTAAAGACCCTGAGGAAGTAAGAACACTCTTTAAGAAAATGATGGTTGGTGAATCATACGAAACAGAAAAGGATATAAGCTATACATTTGACGAGATACTTGATACAGAGTTTAAGCTTGTTATGCCTACGGACATGTATAAGTACAATGATGTGACCGGTACATGGGACGATTACAGCAAAGATGATAAGTATATGACAAATGTTGTAAATAACGGAACTGATATTAAAGTATGTGGAATAATCAGACCTAATGATGACGCAGTCAGCACTTCAATTTCAAGTGGAATCGGTTATACAGCAAAGCTTACTGAATATATTATCGAAGAAGTAAAAAACAGTGAGATTGCCAAGGCACAGCTTGCTGATACAAGCGTTGATGTATTTACAGGAGTTCCATTTGACAATGACAGGAATACAGAGATTACAATGGACGATGTAAATGCATATATGGCAACACTTTCACCAGAGGAAAGCGCCCAGATGCAGGCAATGACAAGTGGAATGAGCGATGACCAGATACTACAGCTTTTCTCAGCGTCACTAAAGGCTAGAACAACAGATGCAACATTAGACAGCAATAAGTCAAAGCTTGGAATTACAGACCTTGATACACCTTCACAGATAGATATATATGCAACTGATTTTGATTCTAAGGAGAAGGTTCAGAATATTATTAAGGACTATAATAAGTCACAGCAGGACGATGGCAAAGAAGAAAATGTTATTAACTACACAGATTATGTTGGAATAATGATGTCTTCAGTGAGCACAATTATTAATGCAATCTCTTATGTATTAATAGCATTTGTTGCAATATCACTTATAGTTTCTTCGATAATGATAGGTATTATCACATACATATCAGTACTTGAAAGAACTAAGGAAATTGGTGTATTAAGAAGTATTGGTGCTTCTAAGAAAGATGTTTCAAGAATATTCAATGCAGAGACACTTATTGAAGGTTTTGTCTCAGGCGCACTTGGCATTGTTGTAACTTTATTGCTGTGCATACCTGCAAATGCGTTGATTAAGCACCTTACAGACATTTCCAATGTTGCACAGCTTCCGGTTGCAGGAGGAGTAATACTTATAATAATAAGTATGTTCCTTACATTTATTGCCGGACTTATCCCGGCAAAGCTTGCAGCTAAAAAAGACCCTGTTGTGGCATTAAGAAGTGAATAATGTCTTTACTTTAAAACTTCACTGTGTTAAAATTTAAAAGTAATAAGCCAATGCTATTTTGGAAAACCGGGGTGGACAATTATGAATAATAAGTTAAAGACACAGGCTGTTGAGCAGCTTTTTCAGGCAATATTAAGTCTTAAGGATTTAGATGAAGCATACGATTTCTTTGAGGATGTATGTACAATTAACGAGATTTTATCCTTATCCCAGAGATTTGAGGTTGCCAAGATGTTAAGAGAACACAGGACATATCTTGATATTGCGGAGAAGACAGGTGCGTCTACTGCGACAATCAGCAGGGTAAACCGTTCGCTTAATTATGGTAATGACGGGTATGACAGAGTATTTGAAAGACTTGGCGTGCTTGAGAAAGAGTCAGAAGATAATAAGTAATATATGAAGCAATGTAAAAGGGAACTGTCAGTACTGGCAGTTCCCTTAATTTATACGGATTATTTCTTTTTGTCTGTTTTATCAGACTTCTCAGGCTGCTTTGGCGCATGCTTGGCAGAGTAATCATCAATCAGACTTTCAATCATGTTCTTCTTCATGTATACATCAAAGCTTAAAAGACATACGAGACTGAAGAACTGTAAGAATTCTCTGTCATCATCATCCTTTACATCGGTAAATGCATTGCTTGCCTGTTCAGACTTTGCAAATATATCTTTAGATAAGGGCCTTGCAAGAGAGGATTCCATTGAAAATATCTCTTTATATATATAATCCAGATCCGGCTTGGAACCTTCATCAAAGAATTTCTCAGTGAGAGGATTGAGCATTTTCTGTATATCACTTATTGAGAGAATGTTCTTAAAGTAATAGATAAATGTAAGGATATATATATGCTCCTTAGAGTACTTTTTCTTTACTGGTGATGGCAGCAGATTGTTCTTGGCATAGTTGTTAATCATTGTTTTGGTTAGTACTTTATCATCAGTGGTACGCTTTGTATCGTGAAGATGTTCATACATAAATGTTGTAACCTGATCCATGTACAGATTGATGTTCGGTACATCACCGGGCTTAATATAGTTAAGAGCGGACATATCTTTAAGAATACCGCTCATAAGCTCTTTAATATCGTTGTTCATATGTTCCTCATTTCTTTAAAAATGCGTATTCATGAGAGAATACATTTATATTAATGCTTAAGCTATATTATATAGTTTTTAAAACCACATTTCAAGTAGGAATAATATAATGAACTTTAGCATAGTGTATTGTGCATATTATGATATTTTAATATTTATTACAGCAATATAAAATATGTTTCATAGGAGCAAATATTCGTGACATTTTGCTCCTGATATATTATAATGAAAAAGGTTTTTTAAGAATTCTGGGAGACAGAATTCGGATGCACCAGAGGGTGATATGTGCCAGAAAGCGGCACAGGAATGGAGGATTATTATGGGTATTTTAACAAGATTCAAGGACATTATGAGCGCTAACATCAATGCACTTCTCGATAAGTGTGAGGATCCAGAGAAGATGATTGACCAGTACATGAGAAATCTTGAGAGCGACCTTGGAAAGGTTAAGGCAGAGACAGCTTCAGTTATGGCTGAGGAGACAAGATGTAAAAGAGAGCTTGATGAATGCACAGCAGATGTTGCCAAGTATCAGTCATATGCAGAAAAGGCTCTTAAGGCTGGCAATGAGGCAGATGCAAGAACATTCCTTGAGAAGAAGCAGCAGTTAGTTTCTAAGCAGGCTACATTACAGCAGACATATAATATTGCAGCAGACAATGCAGCTAAGATGCGTCAGATGCATGATAAGCTCTGCAAGGATATCCAGTCTCTTGAAGCGAGAAGAGATGCAGTTAAGGCTAAGGTTGCAGCAGCTAAGGCTCAGGAGAGAATCAACAAGGTTGGTTCAAGTGTTAACAGTGTTGGAACAAGCATGGATGCATTCGGTAAGATGGAGGCTAAGGCTAATAAGATGCTTGACGAGGCTAATGCAATGGCAGAGCTTAACCAGACACAGCTTGAGGCAGATGTTGACAGTCTTGCAGCTAAGTATGATGCAGAGCCGGCTAACACAGCAGTTGATGATGAATTAGCAGCACTTAAGGCTCAGATGGGCTTATAATTCAGAAGCATATTTATAACAAGATAAGCAATACATAGATAAGGAGAGGGAACATGGGATTATTCAAAGGGCAGTTTGCCAATGTAGTTGAATGGGAAGAGTACAGAGATGATATAATCTTCTGGAAATGGACCAACAGAGAAATCAAGAAAGGCAGTAAGCTGATTATCCGCGCCGGCCAGGATGCAATCTTTATGTACAATGGTAAGATTGAAGGCATTTTTAAGGACGAGGGAAGCTTTGATATTGAATCACAGATTATTCCATTCTTATCAACACTTAAAGGCTTTAAGTTTGGCTTCAACAGTGGAGTAAGAGCAGAAGTTTTATTTGTTAATACTAAGGAATTCACAGAAAAGTGGGGAACTAAGAATCCTATTCTTATTCCAACACAGGCACTTCCAGGTGGAATGCCAATAAGAGCTTTCGGTAACTTCTCATTTTCAGTATCTGATTACATTACGCTTATAGACAAGGTAGCAGGTGTAAAGCAGATGTACACTGTTGCAGATGTTAAGGAAAGAATATCAGCAGTTCTTGACCAGCTTCTTATGAAGTGGATTTCTAAAGAAGGCAAGGATATGTTTAATCTTCAGGCTAATGCTTATGATATCTCAGCGGGTATTAAGACAGACCTTGATATGGAGATGAGCAAGTTAGGAATCACAATAACAAGCTTTACTATCTCAAGCTTCTCTTATCCGGAAGAAGTACAGAAGATGACTAATAAGGCAGCTTCTCAGGCAATGGTTGGAGATATGAACAGATATACACAGATGGCTATGGCTGATAGTATCGGCAATTCAAGAGGCGGTTCGAATATTGCCAGTGATATGATGCAGCTCCAGATGGGAATGCAGGTTGGACAGCAGATGATGAATAACATGAATACTGCAATGAATAATAATGCAAATGTGTCAGGTGGCACAGCACCTAAGTTCTGTCCTAACTGTGGAACACCAACTAATGGCGCTAAGTTCTGTTCTAACTGTGGAACAAAGCTTGCATAATCTGACAATTAGTAATATGTGAATTTAATAAATAACAATCAGGGATGTTGTCATATTGGCTTGGCAACATCCCGTTGTTTTTGTATAATGTGGTAGTTGGCAGAAATAAGGTGGATATAGATTTCACATTTGCATAAAGGTGGGTATATGAGATTAGAAGATTTGAATGACAGCCAGAAAAGGGCAGTTAAATATACAGATGGCGCGTTGCTTATTATTGCCGGGGCAGGCTCTGGAAAGACGCGTGTGCTTACGAACAGAATTGCATATTTAATAGAAGAATGCGGAGTAGACCCATATAATATTATGGCAATAACATTTACTAATAAAGCTGCAAGAGAGATGAAAGAACGAGTTGAGACTACTGTGGCACAAGGTGCAGGGGCTGTATGGGTAAGTACATTCCACTCAACATGCGTGAGAATTTTAAGAAGATACATAGACAGAATTGGATACGATAATAACTTTACGATATATGATACGGACGACCAGAAGTCTGTAATCAAGGATATATGTAAGAAGATGAATATAGATACGAAGATGCTTAAAGAGCGTGCAATTATGAGTAAGATTTCATCTGCTAAAGATGAGTTAAAGACTCCTGATGAGTTCGAGCTTGAGGCAGGTAACGACTATAATCTTAGAAGAATCGCAGGTGTATACAGAGAATATCAGAAGACGCTTAAGCTTAACAATGCACTTGATTTTGATGACCTGATATTCAAGACGGTTGAGCTGTTCCAGAGTGATGCAGAGGTACTTGAGCATTATCAGGACAGATTCAGATATATAATGGTCGACGAGTATCAGGATACTAATACATCACAGTTTAAGCTTGTTGCAATGCTTGCAGCAAAGTATGGCAATATATGTGTGGTTGGTGATGATGACCAGTCTATATATAAGTTCCGTGGAGCAAACATTTATAATATTCTTAACTTTGAAAATGTGTTCACAGGCGCTAAGGTTATAAAGCTTGAGCAGAATTACCGTTCGACGCAGACTATTCTTAATGCTGCAAATGCAGTGATAAGTAATAATATTGGAAGAAAGAGCAAGTCACTCTGGACTGATAACGGAGAGGGCGAGAAGGTCAATTATACTCTGTATGAGAACGGGTATGATGAGGCAGAAGGTGTTGCGAGTGGTATTGCAGAGTATGTAAGGGATGGCTGGAATTATAATGATGTTGCCATTCTTTACAGAACTAATGCACAGTCAAGAGCACTCGAAGAAAAGCTGATGATTCACAACATTCCATATAAGATATATGGCGGACAGAATTTCTATCAGCGAAAGGAAATCAAAGATATTCTTGCTTATCTTAAAACTATTGATAATGGTCTTGATGGTCAGGCGGTTAAGCGAATTATAAATGTTCCGAAGAGGGGGATTGGTAATACTACGATTGACAGATTGCAGGAATATGCAGATTTTAATGATATTACTTTCTGGGAAGCACTTGTCAATGCAAAGGATATTGACACAATAAAGAATGCGGCACTTTCCAAGTTAGAGCCATTTGTTGACCTTATTGGAAGACTGCGTGCCAAGGAAGAATTCATGTCATTAAAGGAGCTTGCTGAGGCTGTAATTGAGGATACAAGATATATTGAGAGCCTTTCACAGAATGAAACGGTGGAAGAGGTTGAGGCAAGACGCGAGAATCTGGATGAATTCATTAATAAGGTTGTAAGCTATGAGGAGAGCTGTAAAGAAGCAGGTGAAGAGCCTACACTTTCAGGACTTCTTGAAGAAGTTGCCTTAATAGCGGATATTGATAATCTTGATGAGTCAGAGCCTCATGTAATGCTTATGACGTTGCACAGTGCGAAAGGTCTGGAATTCCCAATCGTGTATATGACAGGAATGGAGGACGGACTTTTCCCAAGCTATATGACAATTGTGTCAGATGATTCAACTGAGATAGAGGAAGAGAGAAGACTGTGCTATGTTGGAATAACAAGAGCAGAGAAAATACTTAATCTTACAAGTGCCAAGTCGCGTATGGTGCGTGGTGAAACACAGATGAATAAGGTTTCAAGATTCATTAATGAAATTCCTAAAGAATATATGCACATAGAAAACAATTCCAGTGGGTATGCTAAAGGCAGGATTGCATATGGCGGTACATCAGATGAGCCGGATACAAAAGGCATTAACATGCGTGCAACAGCCAGATCAATTCTTAGCAGCTACGGAAGTGGCACACCAGGCGGAAGGGCAGCAGGAACATATAGTTCAAGAAAGGTTAAGATAAATGGCAGTTCTAATCCGGGATTTGGGAAAGACCCTATGGAATTATTTGACCTTAAGAAACCAGAAAAGAGAAAGACACCGGCAGATTCTGTAAGAGGTGCTTATGCAGGAATGCCTACACGAAGCGGCTTATCTTCAAGAAATGTAATAGGTGCTGCAAGAGGTGCAGATATAAGTGCAAAATCTTCAGGCGGACTTGGCTACAGTGTCGGTGATATGGTGAGCCATATGAAATTCGGTGAAGGAAAGGTACTTGCTATAGAGGATTCAGCAAGAGACTATATGGTAACAGTTGAATTTGCAGAGTACGGACAGAAGAAAATGCTGGCAGGATTTGCCAGACTTAAAAAACTATAATGACAAATGTTTAACGCTATGCTATAATACATTTATTAAATCCGTGGTATGAAAGGAGATATTGTTATGAGTAAAGAAAAATTAGATGAGCTTATCGCAGCTACTAAATTAGGAGAACTTATTAGCAAGAAGGAAGATGAAGATAAGAAATGCTGCAAGAAGTGCAGCACAATTATCATAGCTGTTCTTGCTATCGTTGGTGCAGTTGCAGCAGTTGCTGGTATCGCTTATGCTGTATACAGATATTTTACACCAGATTATTTAGATGACTTCGATGATGAAGATTTCGAAGACGAAGATTTTGACGATGATTTCGAGGATGAAGACATCGAGAAGTAATGTAATAAGTGCGATATGATTGAAAGCCACAGCCGGCTAAGATATGTCCATTAGGATATATGAGCGGTTGTGGCTTTTTTATTGCATAATATTTAATTATTTCTTAATTGACATAGGGGTGTAATCAGTGTTATATTACTCAACCCTGTTATAAAGCAAAATTTAAGGGGAGGAAAGGAAAGCAGGAATTTATGACATTTTATCAGGAGTTACAGTTAAGCTCGGCTGGTTCAAAACAGCTTATCAAGAACACACAGGATTCTAAAGAGAAAAGAAGACATATTCTTATATATAATTTTAAGGTGTATCTTGTTATGATATTCTGCGTCGCAGTAGTTACAGTATTCAGTAAGCTGCTGGGGAATAATAACAGCGTTGTCGGAGTTACAGTGCTTCTTGCGGTGCTGGTATTAAGACAGGCGGATTTTGGAATTAAGACATCACATGGATTGATTTCGATAATGGGAATATATGCGATATTGATAGCAGGACCGAGGGTTTCCAATATGGTACCGCCAGTTGCTGCATTTGTAATAAATGTTGTGTGTATTATGCTTCTTATGATAATGGGATGTCACAATGTAATTATGTATAATCATTCAACATTCGTTCTTGGGTATCTTTTGCTACAGGGATATGATGTCACAGGGCATGAATATATGATGAGAGTTGTGGGACTGCTTGCCGGGATGTTAGTATGCATGATTATTTTCTATAAGAATCAGAGGAACAGACCATATAGAAGAACATTCTGGGATTTGTTTAAGGAATTTAATATTAATTCAGCAAGGACAAGATGGTACATTAAGCTTACATTTATCGTATCAAGCGCTATGCTGATTGTTTCACTGATGGGACTGCCTAGGGCAATGTGGATTGGAATTGCGTGCATGTCAGTGTGTCTGCCGTTTTCTAAAGATGTTGATAAGAGAATTGGAAACAGGGCATTGTTTAATGTTGTTGGATGTGCGATTTTTGCAGTGATGTATATAGTACTGCCAGAATCAATGTATCCGTATATAGGCATGATAGGTGGTATCGGAGTCGGATATTCCGCCGGTTATGCATGGCAGACAGCTTTTAATACATTTGGCGCATTATCAATTGCGGCGGGACTTTTTGGAATGCCTTATGCAGTTGCATTACGTATAGGAATGAATGCTGCCGGGGCTGCTTATACATGGCTGTGTGACAAGGTACTTGAAAGAATACATTCTGCAGTGCAGGCAAAGAATGCCAGCGTGGTGGAGTAAATGTGACTACTATACTTTAGCACATTTTTCTGATAAAATTATATAAGGTATGCCGTTATGTGAATAAGTGCTGCCAGAAACTATTAATATGTTAATAACAGGCACAATTCATGTGCGGAATGGAGTATAGATTGAAAAAAGGAAGCGTATACGAAGGCAAAGTTGAAAAGGTTGATTTCCCTAACAAGGCGACAGTGTGGGTGACAGATGAGGACGGACAGAAGGAAAAAGCAATCGTCAAGAACGCAATTCCTGGACAGACTGTCAGATTCTGCGTGAATAAGAAAAGAAAAGGACACTGCGAAGGCAGACTTATGGAAGTTGTTGAGAAGAGTCCGCTTGAAACCAACCCGGCATGTCCACATTTTGGCAAATGCGGTGGCTGCACTTACCAGACAGTAGCTTACGAGGAACAGTTAAAGATTAAGAGCGCACAGGTGGAAAAGCTTCTTAGCGAAGTTGTTTCGGGTGAGCTTCCATTTGAGGGGATAATCGGAAGCCCGGTTACAGAAGAATACCGTAATAAGATGGAATTTTCATTTGGCGATGAGTACAAGGACGGTCCGCTTGCACTCGGACTTCACAAACGAAACAGCATGTATGATATTGTTCCAGTTACAGAATGTAAGATTATTGATGAGGATTACAGAAAGATTCTCACATGCGTTCAGGATTATGCAATAGAGAAGGAGCTTCCTTTCCAGCACAAGTTAAGCCACGAGGGGTATCTGCGTCATCTTCTTGTAAGAAAGTCTGTAAAGACAGGGCAGATTCTTGTTGATATCGTTACAACAACTCAGATTGAGCATAATTTCACAGAGCTTGTAAACCGCCTGACATCAATTGAATATAAGGGCACTCTTGTCGGAGTTCTTCACACATTTAACGACAGCCTTGCAGATGCAGTAATTAACGAGAAAACTGAGCTTCTGTATGGTCAGGATTATATTGAGGAGGAACTTCTGGGCTTACGTTTCAAGATAACTCCGTTCTCATTCTTCCAGACTAATTCTCTTGGAGCGGAAGTGCTTTACTCTAAGGCACGTGAGTATGTGCTTTCTGGCGGATTTGGAGATGTGGCTGGCAGTAAACCGGTTATATATGACCTGTATACAGGAACAGGTACGATTGCACAGATGTTATCGCCGGTTGCCAGCAAGGTCATCGGTGTTGAGATAGTTGCGGAAGCTGTTGAGGCTGCCAAGAAGAATGCAGCCCAGAACGGTCTTGCTAACTGTGAGTTCATTGCAGATGATGTCTTAAAGGCACTTGATAATATTGAGATTAAGCCTGATTTCATCGTACTTGACCCACCTCGTGACGGAATTCACCCTAAGGCGCTTGAGAAGATTATTGACTACGGTGTTGACAGAATGGTGTACATATCATGTAAGCCTACTTCGCTTGCAAGAGACCTTGTTACTCTGCAGGAGAGAGGGTATAAGGTGGAGAAGTGCTGTTGCGTGGATATGTTTCCTAATACGGGGCATGTGGAAACTGTAATTTTGTTGTCCCGAAAGGCTCCAGATGCCGAAATTAAGGTAAGATTGGATATGTCGGAATCAGACATAACAAGTGCAGAAAGCAAGGCAACATATAAAGAAATACAGGAATATGTAAAAAATAAATATGACCTGCATGTAACAAATTTATATATAGCACAAGTAAAACGTGAATTTGGAATTATAGAAAGAGAAAACTATAACACAGGTGAAGGCAAGGCAAAAGTGCCACAAGTAACTGCTGAAAAAAGGGAAGCTATTATAGATGCACTTAAATACTTCCAGATGATTGAATAAAAGCAAAGCGGAAGAAAGTTGGGGTATAAGCGAAAAATGAAATTTTCATTTTCGGTTTATACCCCTTTTCTTTTCGGTTTTCTATAAAAATTACTGGTAATTCGGTTAATTTTTAAGAAAAAAGGCTATACAGCAAAATATTTATGAATGTTACTTTGTAAAACCCCAACTTCTTTCCACCTTAAAAAATCAATTTTTGATATTCTTGATGCTAAAGTGTAAGTTTTATAGTTATTGTGAATGATTCTGTGTATTTTGGATTTTTTACACTTTATGGAGTCAAGTCCAAATTTGTGTGTAAATTCATCTTTCAGTTATGTGGTTTTATCTAC
>OGFW01001282.1_pt1 | contig 20378 bp, 18 predicted proteins | sample 1570991 | NCBI WGS metagenome assembly OGFW01 (sample SAMEA2582074, study PRJEB24529) | metagenome | biome: Human gut stool | place: China | collected 2011
TAGGATTGATAAAGTTTGTAATATGAGCATACAAACCACCACCAATACCGGCGATAAATGCACCGATGATGAAAGCCATCATTTTATAGTACACTACATTAATCCCCATCAACTCAGCAGCATGATCATCCGCCTTAATAGCGGCAAAGGCACGACCGACACGGCTATTGTTGATACGTACACAGAAAGCAATAATAAAAATCAAAACGATTAGTAAAATAATGATAGCCATAATGTTGCCCCATGCAACCGCATCGATTCCCATAAGGCCATCAATATCGATTTCATAAGCAAAATTTGTCAATTCTTGAGGAATAGATGGAATGCCGGATAGACCAAGAGCACCATTTGTCACATCTAAGTTCAAGAAGATAACACGCACGACTTCACCAAAACCAAGTGTGGCGATGGCAAGATATAGACCTTTCAATCGAGTTGTTGGCAAACCGATGATAACGGCAACTAAAGCGGCTACAAAGCCACCTACTAAAATACCAACTACGATAGGTAAATCAGCTTTCAAAGAAAGCAATGCACCCACATATGCACCAACACTCATGAAACCAGCTGCCCCAAGGGATAACTGTCCACTAGCAAGGGTGAAATAAATAGAGATACCTAGGATGGCATTAATGATGAAAAACATCACAATTTGTAGATAATAAGGGTTAAAAATATCCATTATGGTCTGCCCCCCTTATCTTTAGAACCAAATAAACCTTGTGGTCTCCAGAATAATAAGACAATGATTAAACCAAAGGCTACCGCATCACGGAATGTAGATGCACCATAAGCAACGGAGAAGATTTCCGCAATGCCCAAGATAAAGCCACCTACCATGGCGCCAGTAATATTGCCAAGACCACCTAGGATAAGTACAGCCAAGCCTTTAAAGCCTATGATAACACCCATAGTAGGCTCAATAGCATTGAAGGAAAGGCCAACAAGTACACCGGCAGCTGCACCTAAAGCGGAAGCAATCATAACGGTAACAGAAATAATCATCGTTGGATTGATGCCTAAGAGAGCTGCTGTTTCCGTGCTCATGGATACGGCACGAATGGCTTTACCAATCTTAGTCTTTTTAATAACCACATTCAAAATAATCATTAAGAGAACAGAAACACCTAAACCGATAATTTGCACCATGGAGATTTTAAATACCCCAAAGTCGATAAGGCCACCAATATAATCTGGTGGGAAGGATCTCGTTTGAGGGCCCCATAATAATAATGCCAAACTTTCAAGGAAGATGGAAACACCAATGGTGCTGATAAGTGGTGCTAAGTGAGACACCTTTTTCTTACGTAGTGGGCGTAACGCCACAAATTCTAATAAGTAACCTAGTACGGCACCTACAGCCATCGCCACGATAAGGGCTACAAATATGTTTACGTCAAAAACAGTTACCATAAAAAGACCAACGAAGGCACCTATCATAAAGATGCCTCCGTGTGCCATGTTGATGATATTTAAAACGCCAAACACAAGTGTTAAGCCAATAGCGAGTACAGCATATAAGCTACCGAGGGTTAACCCGTTAACTAATTGTTGTAAAAACACTATACTACCTCAACTTTTATTTTTTTAATGCGTCAAATTGACCGTTTCTAATTTGCAATACTTGAACTTCCATGGAAGGATCGCGGTGGTCATTGAATTTGAATTGACCTGTTACACCAACGAAGTCGGCAATATTTTTCAATGCTTCGCGGAATTTTTCACGATCTGTGGTGGAGCCAGATTTTTTCAATGCTGCTTCATACAAGTAAACTGCATCGTAAGCTTGCGCTGCGAATTGATCTGGTTCTTTACCGTATTTATCTTTATAAGCTTTACGGAAGTCTTTTACCTTTTGGTCATCTTTGTTAGGGAACCAAGGTGTACCTACGATAACGCCATCAGCTGCAGCACCTGCAATTTTAATGAATTCAGGGCTGTTAAAGCCATTGGAACCAACTACAGGTTGTTTCATACCCATTTCACGCATTTTTTTCATAATCAATGCGCCTTCTTGGTATAGAGAAGCAACAACGATTACATCAGGATTAGCTTGTTGAATCTTAGTTAATTGTGCAGAGAAGTCTGTATCTTTATCTGCGAATGTTTCAGTATCAACGATTTGTACACCTTCAGCTTCCAATGCTTTACGAGCTGTATTATTTACAGATACCATTTGGTCATTGTTGTTGGAGTACATAATAGCTGCAGTTTTAAAGTTCAAAGTTTTATGTGCTTCTTTAATTGCAGTATCTACTGCCAAGGATTCTGGTACAGCATTACGGAAAATGTAATCGCCGATATCTGTAATACCTTCAGCAGTTGTAGATGTGCCAAGAGCTACGATTTTGCTTTTGTTTGCTACAGGACCTGCTGCCATCATTTCGCCAGATAACATTGGGCCAATAACAGCTACAACTTTATCTTTAGAAATTACTTTATTCATTGCATTGATAGCTTCGTTTTTATCACCTTTAGTATCTTCTACTAACAAGTTGATTTTTACAGCATTTGCATCAGCGTTGATTTCGCTTACTGCCAATTCTGCACCAGCTTTAATGGATTCACCATATGCCGCTGCACCACCAGTTGTTGTTGTTAACAATGCAATTTTAGCTTCATTGCTATTTGCATTACCTGCATCTTTATTACTGCCACAACCAGCAGCAACTGCCATTACACCAGCAAGACCAAAAATGGCTGCTTTTTTTAACATGGATTTATTCATGCTACACCCTTCCTTTGAAACATAAAACTTTAAATCTATATCTATATTATTAGAGTTTTTAATTTTTTGTCAATTAAAATAACTCTATAATAATATATACTATTATAAGTTATTCAGATAGTCGTTCCCATTTTTCATACAATGCATCTAACTCACTTTGTGTTGATTCAATTTGTATGGAAATTTTGGACATTTCATCTAAATCTTGCTGTACTACAGGATTAGCTAATTGAACTTCATACATTTTCATAGTTGCTTCTAATCGAGCAATTTCAGATTCCACCTCAGCTAATTGCTTTTCTATCATATAGGCGTTCGGTTTCTTCTGCGATGCCTCTGTAGATTCTTCTACTGAAAGTATAGGTTCATTAATAGAAGTATGTTTATTATCACTAACACTGTTTTCTAAGTTTTGCTCGTTAGCTATGGCTAACAAATCTTCCTGTTCTTTTAACTTTTCTTTGTAATACGAGTAATTACCGAGATATTCAGTAATTTTTCCATCATCTAGAACAATGGTTTTTGTAGAAACTTGATCCAAAAAATATCTGTCATGAGAAATAATAAAGCAAGTACCTTCAAATTGTTGTAATGCTTCTTCCACAATTTCACGCGTTGGAATATCTAAATGGTTTGTCGGTTCGTCTAAGATAAGGAAATTATCTCCTTGAAGAAATAATTTTAACAATGCTAACCGAGCTCTCTCACCACCGGATAGGTCTCCTACTAGCTTAAATACATCATCCCCTTTAAATAGGAATGAGCCTAATACATTGCGGGCTTTTTCTTCAGTATAGTTAAAATGGTTCATAACCTCTTCTACTACCTGCCAAGAATCATGTAATTCCTCATGCTCTTGTGAGAAGTATCCCACTTGTACGCGGTTACCGATATCTACGTGACCATTCTCAGGGAATAATTCACCTACTATAGTTTTTACCAGAGTCGATTTACCAGCCCCGTTAGGTCCAATAAGGGCTACTGATTCGCCTCGTCGTACTACGAGTGATATATCATCAATGATAGGACTTTCACCATACCCTACCGATAAATGATCTAGGACGAGAACCTTATCTGCGCTCATCGCAGCAGGAGGAAAAGAAAATTGTAAATGATGTGAAGTTACCGGTGCATCAAGTCGTTCTAAACGATTCAATTGAGACTGACGACCACGAGCCATTTTAGATTTAATACCTGCGCGGTATTTATCTATATAAGCCTCTGTCTTTTTGATGTACTCCTGTTGTTTCTCATAGGCTACCATATCCGCTTTCAACCGTTCATCTCGTTGTTGAATATAACGACTGTAATTACCACGATAAGTTGTAGCCTTATGGTTATCCAATTCTACAACGCCAGTGACAATACGGTCTAAGAAATAACGGTCATGGCTTACAATGAGAATCCCACCACGATAGGCAGACAAATACCCTTCAAGCCACTCTAACATGTCCATATCTAAATGGTTAGTTGGTTCGTCTAAGAATAAAAAATCTGGACGCCGTACCAATGCTTTAGCTAAATTAATTCGAGTCTTTTGACCACCAGAAAAAGCGCTTGCTGGTTTATCTAAATCCTCATCAGTAAAGCCAAGACCATAAATGATACGCTTAGTCTTTTGCTCGTAATCATAGCCACCTAACCATTCAAGGCGATTTTGTAAATAATCTAATCGTTGTAAATCAGATTCACTCGCCGCTTCTGTTTCTAAGCGTGTAGTAAGTTCTTTAAGTTGTTCTTCCAATGCATGTACATCAGCCCATGCCTTTTCAATCTCAATAGCTAAACTATCATCACCAAGATTTACATCTTGTTGTAAGTAGCCAATGCTTGCAACAGGCGACTTAACTACATTACCCTCATCAAGATCTTCATAGCCTAATATACATTTTAATAAGGTCGATTTCCCAGCCCCATTAGGACCTACTAAGGCTAAGCGATCACCTTCTTTTATCTCAAAGGACACATTGGAAAATACTTGGCGCACCCCAAATGATTTCCCAAGGCCTATCATTCGAATGCGTTCCATTCACAACCTCCTAATCATTTACCCTTTATTATACCACAGTTGCCCGTACTAACATCAACATTTCTATAGAGTCTTTTGATTTTCTGCTATGACGAAATAATTTGCCTAATAACGGAATATCTCCTAATATTGGTACCTTTTGTATTTGATGCTGGTCTCGATTATCCATGAGTCCACCTATGACAAGTACTTCCCCTTGTTGTAAACGTACTCTTGTATGAGCCTGCCTTGTACTAATTTTATAAGCTTTCATTTCCGATACCATAATCGGTGTACTTACCTCGGCATGTATTTTTGCATCTACACCGCCATCAGCAGTAATAATAGGAGTATAGTTTAATTTAATCCCCACCTCTTCATAGCGAGTAGAGCGCTTGCGCTCTCCATTCACCTCTGACTCTTCTATAACGGGAATACGTTCACCTATTAATATATGTGCCGTCTCACCATTAAGGGCCATAATAGATGGTTTTGCTATTAGAACAGCTTTTCCAGAACTTTCCATAAGACTTAGTTCTGGTTTCACAAAAAACTTATAAGCTTCTCCACTAGGTGTTTTACCAAAGGTAACGGCTCCATAGGAATTAGTCTTATCATCCCCATGGCCAGTCAAGCTGAGCCAAGACCAGCGAAAACCTTGTTCTTTTGCATAGGATTGCTCCATAGCAATAATGGTAGCTTCTAATTGCACTTGTTTAGGCTCTTTATCGATCGCACGGACTAAGGTTTCTACCCGCCTTTTTTCACCGCTCGTTAAATGCATAACCACCTCATTTTGTTCTGAAAGTACGGCCATTTTATCATTCTTTACTACAGTGCCCATTACAGCTTTCAAAGATTCTGCTGGTAAGTGTTCTGGGGATAGTACATAGAGTTCTCTGTTCTCCAGTGCCGACTCATCAGATTCAATAAGTAATGTATTATGTTGCTTTGATACAGAAAAATGATATAGCTGCCCTAACGCTTTAATAACATCTTCTGGAGACTCCCCTTTTACGGTGGCCGTAATATTTCCCTTTAATGACTCTACACCGATAACTGATATACCATAACTGCGACAAATGCCTAACACAGTATCCTTTAAAGAGGCATTACGTACAGATATTGTAATTGGTTCTTTATCTTTATTAATCTCAACGCTATTGGTTACACTATTGCTTTCACTATTATTTTCATTATTGCTTACACTATTTGTTACATTATTTCTTAAATTATTTGTTGACATTTCTTCTTTAGTATTTCCTAACACAACTAATGGTCCTACTAAAAATAAATATGTCAGTAGAGCTATTAGTGTAACTATTTTTATGATTACTCGATTTTTAGCCATCGTGATGAACCTCCTTCAACGATTTCTACACTATTTTCAGTAATAGCAGATACTGATATCCCATGCCAACTACTTCCAATCGTAACCATTTGTTCCTCTAAGCCTCTTCGTAAAATAGCAACCTTTTGATTGCCTTCAATAATTCCCACAAGTTCAAGCGGTTGTTCTGGGTTCATATTGCCATTCAAACCTGTACTCTTTCTATCCGTTTTTATAGTTTTATTCTTATTCCCTATTTGTCGCTGCGTAGTTCTTTTATTACGTATGTCTTTACTATTACTAAGGGATATTCCATCATTGCTAATGATATCCAACTCGTTAGCTAAATCGTTATCCATATCTTTAGTGTCATCATTTAGACTTAATACATAGCTACTAGAAATATCTTTAAAGACTTCTTGCCAAGGATGAGCCCGTTCTACACCGCTCACATCATATAGTAAGCGGCCTTTAACAATAGAGTCGTCTTTCCCATCATGTATGGTCTTATTATCCATCCCATCTTTACTAGATTTTCCATTAGTGTTATCATTTCTTTTTTTATTAGATTTCCTTTGTGGTTGCTCTTTTGTATCTACCATTCTTTGATTATCAACACTATCCTCTAATTGAGCTGAATTAATATTGATATGTTCCTCTTCATGGGGATAAAAAATGCCAGCTACTATCATTGCTAAAGCAAGTATAAAGAAAATAAAAATTGCAATTCTATAGTGTCGTACAAGAAAACATTGTCTACAAACCCAATCTTTAAGCTGTTCTATATAGTTTTGTAAGTTCATAATTCACCTCCTTCAAACTATTTCTAGGAGACCCTTTTAAAACCCTACAAAAAAATGACTCTACCAGTCACCTAGGTGACTAATAGAGTCATTCATTATATTGACAAATCAAAAGGATTTGTTCTTATTTTATTTGCTGTGAAAGCCCTCTGGATGAGATGTATGCCATTTCCAAGCATCTTTAATAACATCAGCTACATTGCTGAATTTAGGATCCCAACCAAGTAAGTTTTTGATTTTTTCAGAAGAAGCAATCAAAGTACCTGGGTCACCAGCACGACGTTCACCATATTGAACAGGAATATCGATACCTGTAACCGCTTTTGCAGTTTCGATGATTTCTTTTACGGAGAAGCCATTACCACTACCAAGATTAAATACTTGGGATTCGCCACCTTTACGCAAATAGTCCATAGCTAATACGTGAGCAGCTGCTAAATCATTAACATGAATATAGTCCCGCACACATGTACCATCAGCTGTATCATAGTCAGTACCAAATACAGTTATATATTCTCTTTTACCACGAGCTGCATCAAGCACAAGGGGAATCAAATGAGTTTCTGGATGATGGTCTTCCCCAATCGTACCAGATGGATCGGCACCTGCCGCATTGAAGTAACGCAATGCTACGTATGTAGAACCATAAATTGAACTATAGTCAGATAACATTTCTTCAATCATTAGCTTAGTACGACCATATACATTTGTTGGTTGTAATTGAGCATCCTCTCGAATTGGTACCACCTCAGGCTCACCATATACTGCCGCCGTACTAGAGAATACGAAATGCTTCACACCTGCAGCACGAGCAGATTCAATAAGGTGATACGAACCGACCACATTATTTTCATAATAAATAGCTGGGTTTACCATGGATTCTCCAACTTGAGAGTGGGCTGCAAAATGCATAACACCAATGATATTATGGTCTTTCATAATATGGACTAACTTAGGATCTGCAATATCCATATTGTAGAATGTAACCCCTTCAGGAATAGATTCCACATGTCCGCGAGATAAATTATCTACAATGATTGGTGTATAACCTGCTTGTTGTAAGGCACGTACAGTATGACTCCCAATATAACCAGCACCACCTGTTACTAAAATATTCATAGTTCCCCCTTATGAATTATGTGTATCCTTTGCACGAGCTAATTTAGGCCCGATGAGACGTTTGTAGACCTCAACACCTGGTTGGTCAAAGGCATCAACACCTGCAAAAATAGACTCGAAATAAACCGCCCAACAATGCATAAACATAATTTCCCCTAAATGGAATGCATTAAGCGTTGGTACAGTTATAGTCATGTTGAAGCGATTATCACTGGATAAGGCCTCTCTATTGGCATCTAAGGCAATATTTAAAATATCACAAATACCTACATTTCCAAGTGCTTGTAATCTTTCATATTGACTATGTGTATTAGGCACTACGAGATTATGTTTCCAATCCTTAACCTTAATAAATTGAACCACCTTATTAAGACGGCCCTCTTGATGCTCTTGTACTTGAGCATGCATATCCATAGTCCCTACTGCAGCAACCGGCGTACGACCATATGGTAAGCAAGTATTACTCATCTTCCCTAAAGATTCGGATAATAGTTGTACATACCAATCAGATAAGGAGTGAAGAGCTTCACCATAAGGCATAAACACCTCAATAATACGACCGTACCGTTCAGACGCAATATATTTTAATAAAGCACTTAATAAAGCAGGATTCTTAAAAATATCCTCTTCTTGACAAGCCGCATCCATTGAAGCTGCACCTGCCAAGAAACCTTCAATATCAAATCCTACGAGAGCAGCTGTAACAAAACCTACTTCAGTAAATACAGAGAAACGACCACCTACACCATAAGGAATACTGTAGGTCTTCCAATGATTCTCTATTGCCATAGAGCGTAAAACTGTAGGATGTTCATCATCAGACATATCGGTAACAGCTACCACTTCATAATTTATATTACGATCTTGTAAAGCTTTTTCCAAAATCATGAAGTTAGCCATTGGTTCGATGGTAGAACCAGACTTGGATGTAATAACGAGCATCACCTTATAGTCTGATCCTTTTGTCTGAGCTTGGTACTCTAAAGTGCGAATAAGACCAGCTAAATAGTCACCATCTACATTAAAGCCTGCAAAGTACATCCGTGGATATCCGTTTCGTTCTTCTGTACTTAGATTATTCCAAAATGCACCACATTGAACATCAAAAATAACCTTACTACCCAAGTAAGAGCCACCAATACCTACAGATACAACTGTGTCAATATTATGGCGAGCATAGTCCCGCAGTTCATAAAGTCGTTTCAACATTGCAGGTGTATTGATACCATCTTCTGAAATATAAGGAAGTTGGTAAAACAATACCGGTTCAGGCAAGCCATCCTTAGAAACATGGCCTTCTTCAAAGCCTGTAGAGCGTAAAATATTTGTATGACGCCAAACATTTTGTATAGCACGCTCAAAGTTATTTACGTCTCGTTCTTGTATGCAACTTTCATTATATATGTTAGCGTAATCTAACTCGAACCCCGATTGTAATCGCAACATCAAATATCTCCTTCACTGACATTTTATGTACAATATTCTACTCATTATACCATAAAACAATGAATAAAATATTAGTTTATACAATCATTTTACCCACAAACCATAGCCAAACCCCACTGCATAGACAGACCATAACAATGCGATAGGGATAGCCAGTTTAAATTTAACCTTTAATGTCTTATGGCGCCACAGAACCATGCCTAATAAAGCACCTACACCACCAAAGGCAAATGCTAAAAATAATAAAGTAAACTCTGAAATTCGTCCATATTCCTTGATGGCACATAATTTATCATAGCCATACATACTAAATACGATAAGATTCCAGACACCTACAGTTACCCAAAATTGTGTATCACTCATATCCCCAAACCTTGTATCCCTTACTTATGATGAGCCTTAAAATACTCTAATGTTTTTTGTAAGCCTTCATCTAATGTTGTGGACGCTACAAATCCAAAATCGCGTTCCGCCTTGACATTGCTTAAACGAGAATGCTTGATATCCCCAACCCGCTCAGCCTCATAGTGCACCATAAAGTCTGCACCACTAATAGCACGGAATCGCGTAATCAACTCATTAACAGATGTTCCCTTATTGGTAGATACATTATAAATACCTGTACATTGACTATTCCTCATAGCCTTAATATTAGCATCTACCACATCATCTACATAAATGAAGTCTCTAGTTTGCTCGCCATCACCGTATACGGTTAAAGGCTGACCTTCAACGATTAAACGGTTAAAGACACTGATAACGCCACCTTCACCACCATCACCTTGACGTGGTCCATATACATTGGCATATCTAAAGCACACTGTATTTAATCCAAAGGCTTCACGATAAATACGTAAATAACCTTCTGCAGTAAGCTTTGTTAGTCCGTAAAAGGAAGAAGGCATCCCACTTAATTCCTCAGTTAATGGCAATACTGCTAAATCCCCATAAACAGCAGCGGACGAAGGCATTAAGAATTGTTCAACTTTCACCTGACGACATGCATCTAAAACATTAATAAGACCCAATAGATTCACATCACAGTCATAACTAGGATTCTCCATAGAGGATTGAACCATAGTTTGCGCTGCCTCATGGAATACAATAGAGGGCTTAAACTCTTCAAAAATAGATACTAGCTTTGGATCTCGTACATCCATCTCAATAAATTGAGCTGCTTCATGTACAAAAGAACGCATACCAGTAGATAAATTATCTATAACAAGCACATTGTGCCCTAATTCAATTAATCGATCAACGAGATGAGAGCCAATAAATCCAGCCCCACCTGTAACACATATATTCATAGTACCCTCCCTTCTTATATTTCTAAATACCTGCACCTTGTTTAGCTAGTGCATCGGCCATTTCATTATATGTATCGCCCGTATGAGCAGCTACCTTGTGAAAGTGTACGCGCACACGGTCTTTTATGGAGTCATAAAATGCTGCGTACTGTTGAGTAAGCGCATTATTCCGTTTCCAACCCTTCGTAGCCCACATTTCAATGCCCATATAGTCATAATAAAGTGAACATTCAGAAACGCCGCAATCAACAGCATATTTCATAACATACATAGCAGCTAATAGCTCTCCAGCTACATTCCAAAATGATGTATATCGTTCATCCGTAGATGGAAATGAAAAGGTCTCCCTATTTCCATTCAAGAAGATAACACCACCAGCTCCAACAGTATTTGTCCCTTTATTATAACTACCGTCAATATAAGCAACTACATGGTTTGGCTCAGTAAAATCTGGTTTCACAACACTTGTTGATACTTTACTTTGAGCCTTAGAACTAGAACGTACTGATCTAGAACTTATCGATTTAGACTTCACGTCTTGAGATGATTTAGGTTCGCTCTTATTAGCACTCATAAAGTCGCTTAAGGATAAGCCTGAGTCCTCCACAAAAGCAAGAGCTTCTGCTTCCGTAGGGAAAGACTTGTAGATAGCCCCACCAAAGCCTTTTACCTGTTTCTCACAGTCAGCCCATGTGGTATATACACCTGGTACACGACCCTGACGAACTGCATAATACTTCTTTGCCATACGTACCTCTTAATGATCCATTGTAAGTGCTATAAATTCAGCATTAACAACAGATGCCAAATCTTTTGGATTTACCTTCATTTGCATCCCTCGGAGACCAGCACTTACATATACAAAATCTTGAGGCTCCATAGTAGCATCAAAATATGTGGGAAATAATTTTTTCATTCCCACTGGAGAACATCCTCCTCGTAGATAGCCCGTAATACCTAGCAGGTCCTTGACATGAACAAGCTCTACAGACTTATTATGACTGACACGAGCAGCTTGTTTCATATCTAATTCAGCTGCAACAGGAATGCAAAATACTACATATCCTGTTTTGTCGCCCTTACCAACTAATGTTTTAAAAACTTGTTTTTCATCAAGCCCTAATGCGTCCACTACATGAAGACCAGCTGCCCGCTCTTCAGACCACTCATATTCACTAATACTATAAGGAACCTTATGGGTGTCTAAAATACGTAATGCATTTGTTTTTTTATGTTTCTCTTTACTCACTATATTCCACCTTATATATTAGCGTAACAAATAAATCTTATCAATATATAATAAATTTCTATATATCAATAGAAATAGCTTTATTCTTATTTATTTACAATTTTATTAATATTTTTCAATTCAATGCGTAAAGTTCCATCATCATTAGTTTTAATTTCAATGAATTCACGATTTTTCATATATTCTACAGGAAATGAAATTTCGATTCCCGTATCAGTTTTAATTTTGTGATGCTCACCGACCTTCGTAGCAAACTCACGGTTTACAGGTAATGGACGCATCATATCTGCATCAGCTAATTCCTTTTTAGCCACCTCTTGTTGAATGGGATTCGCCTTAAATACCTCTTCCACAATACGAACAGGATCTACTGTATCAGATACTTCAGCATTTTTAGCAATCATAGACTTTGCCATCGTCAATTCAACGACGCCATCCGACTCGTGTGCTTGAGCTACTTTGTCTACAATGGCTTTTACCTTTTTCACCGTATCTCGAGAGGATTGATTAGTACCTAATTGTAACACCTTATCGGCTAAGATATAGGATGCTTCACCATCAAATTCACCTTTCGGTTCAAAAATACGAACACTAAAATCAAGTAGATTAATAGATGCAAAAGCACGTAATTTCTGTGATGGCATCGGCAATACAGCCTTATGAGAAACAAGTTCTGTGGCTAAGCTGCCATCATCTTCACTAAATAGTTGATGTGTAAAAGCATCATGAGCTTGGCACAAAAGAATACAGATATAAGATGCATCTGTAATAGCTTCACAGATAATCGTATCAATAACAACAGAATCCGTTGCTTGTTTCATATAGGTAAACAAGCTTTCACCTAAGTTCTTAGATAAATCTATAAACTTAAGATTTCCATTTTTATAATCAACCAATTGTTTACCAAATGGACTTGCATCATGTAAGGTACCTGTTCTAGCAGCTGGATCTTTGAACGCCTTAACTACATGATTGGCAATATAATCTTGTATAGCTTGATCTCCAACCTTTAATTCATGTTCAGAGTATACGGCTAAAGAGGACGTAAAGTCGAAAATCTCTAGTGCCGCCTTGTTAATCTGCATGACGCCTCCTTATAATAGCAAAAACGATTACCCTTTATTATACCACTCTTTTAGTTTTCGTTTATCAACTTTTGAGCATTCTGTAAGTGGTAACATAGGAATTTCTAGAACTGCTTTTGGCCATTCAACTGAAGGTCTTTCGTGATGAATAATTTCTATAATTTTACTTAATTCAGTATTATCCTCTAATACCATATAAGCAACAAAGTCTTCCCCACGTATATCATCATTAATGGTAATAACAGCCACTTCAGAAACGCCCTGTAAGGATTGTAAATACAATTCCATTTCGGGAATAGAAATTTTATATCCCCCTTTATTGATGACATCACCTTGTCGTCCGTTAAACATAAGGTATCCATCTCTATCAATATAGCCACAATCATTTACAGTATAAGTATCAGGAATCCCTTCAATATGATATTTTGTCGTTACATAAATAACGTCATCAGCCTCTGTAATTTTAACGGATGGAAACGGTCTTCCCACAGTACCTTCTCTATCTAACCACTCTTTACCTGTACAATATGTTATATAGTTAAGCTCAGATGCACCATAATAGAGAATAAACTCCATGTTCGGACATATTCGTTCTAACTGTTCCATCAACTGTCGATCCAGTACTTGTGATCCTGCGATGATATAGTTAATAGAGTCTAGTTTACTTTTGCAATGACGTACTAGTAATCGTAATTTTGTAGGTAATGCATATATATGGTCCACATGATATGTCTCAATCAGCTGTATCCATCGATTTGGACGCAAAGAACTCGTTGTAATAACTGTTCCTCCAGACCATAGTACAGCGATAACCATATTACTAACACCAGTGAAACTAAAGCTTCCATGTAAGAATATTTTTGTATCTTTGTTTATATGAAAAATATCGTTTTGGATATCAAAGAACTCTCTCCACGAGCTCTCACTACGCCACAAAGGTTTTGGACGCCCAGTAGTTCCAGACGTAAGTACACCAAAATCAGCTAAAGGCGCCACCCCTTTATATGCTATAATACGAGCCAATTCCTCTACATACTCTGTATCCATCTCGTTATGGCATACCATAGGAATATAACCGGTATACAATACACCCAACCACTGTACAAGTTGTTCCACAAATGATTGACTCTGAATTAAAGCAACTATATGTTTCGGTGATTCTTTAGTTTGAGCAACATTTACTATACGACTAGTATCATTAATATCTATGGATAAAATAGCATCATACAAATCACCATATGTATACTTTTTATCATCTACAATTAGAGCAATCTTGTGAGGATCTAATTCTTTATATTGTCGTAAACGTTCAATAATTGTCATTTTACATTCGTTCCATAATCAAAGCTGTACCTGTGCCCCCTGCACCTGCAATGGCACACAAGCCGTATCGACCATTACAGGATTCTAAAGCAGCCATGCAATGAAGAGCTAAAATAGCCCCAGAGCAACCATAAGGATGTCCATAGGCTAATGCACCACCAAGCATATTATATTTCTCCATATGATCAGGGTAGGACTTCTCAAAGAGCGCATCAATGATGGCGAAGGCTTCATTCCATTCCACCACGTCTATATCATCCATGGTTAAATCTGTCCGTTTTAAAATAGCTTTAGTACTTTCAAGAGCACCTTCTGGACTAAACTGAGGATTTCCAGCCCAAGGCATGATACTATGAATTCTAAACGGCCCTTTTTCATTAGATATGTATACAAAAGCAGCACCATCATGAGTTAAACAAGCATTGCCAGCATTTGTAATAGAGTCCTTACCTAATAATGGTTTCATCCTAGATAAAAGTTTTTCATTCATCTTTGGCCTAATACATTCGTCTACACACTCTTTTCCATCTATAGAAAAAGGCATTATATAAGATTGCAAAAATGAATTGTCTAAAGCTTTAGTAGCTCTCTGATGACTTCCAATAATATATGGATATAACTCTTCCTTAGTTATATTGTGCTTATGGATGGTTCTTTCTGCCCCTTCTAACATAGCTAAAGGAGACCGATCTTGAGGAGTAAATTGAGCTACCTTATATAAACCGTCTCGATCATCTTCAGTTGCATAGATTCGATCTGGTTGTAATGAAGAGCTTTCAATGCCACCAGCAATAGCAGAATTCATCACACCTGATGCAATATGTGTATAAGCCATTTCAATACTCATCAATGCTGATGCGCATTGCATATCAATTGTTACAGCAGGCGTCGATACCGATAAATTAGACATTAAACCCATTAATCGTCCAATATTTCCACCTGTACCAACTGCATTACCACAAAAAATACCATCTACAGAGTTAATTTCTTGTCCTTTAATTAACTCATTAATCAATTGTGCACCCAATATCTCAGGTCTTGTATTTTTATATTGGCCGTTTAACACGCCTATAGGGCTTCTAAGCCCACCATGAATATATACTGACATATAAGCTCCTATAACAAAATGCACAAAAGAGGCACCCCAAGGAATGCCTCTTTTCATTATTACATGCTAAATTTTAATTTTAGTTGCTAGCCAGGATGCAACGAGACATTTTACGATATCCCCAGGAATAAATGGGAACATAACTACAGGCAACGCCGCCCAAAGTTCTGTTTTGGTAACAATCATAAAGCCTGCCACACCAAATAGGTATACTACAGGAATTGTAATTACAAGAGAGCGCCATGCATAAGAGAAAAAGCTCTTTTTAGGCCCTTTAAATACACTTAGTAAAGTATATGCTATTGGCCAAGAGAAGATAAATCCCCCTGTAGGTCCCAATAATTTACCAAGACCAGCTGTACCCCCAACGAATACAGGTAGACCAACGGCTCCTAGCAGAACATATACGACAAATACTATAAAAGCATCCTTTGGTTGCAATAATAAGCCTGTTAATGTCGCCACCAAAGTCAATGCGGTTACCATTGCCGGACTAAACGGCAATGGAAATGAAATATATGCTGAAATACATAATAAGGCTGTCAATAAAGCCATTTTTGTTAAACGTCTTGCTTCCATAATTACCTCTAACTAATACATCTTTGTTTCAAAGATGTTGAATCTTCATTTTCACCAAAAAAAGTAGCAGAGAATGCCAATGTATCACCTACATAACCTTCTACATGAGCATCCTCAGGGACTTCCACTAAAGTCACCATATCCCCTGCAATGACAGGGGCATGAAAATAAATTGCCATCTGCTGTGCAGATTTACTAATATTCCAATAATTCCACAATGTTTCAAGAATCATGCATCCAGGTACCACATAAGGGTCCTCTCGATGAATTGGATTCGTATCATTAATGTCATTTACGAATTGTACTATATCTTTCTTGGAAAACGATATAGCGCCACTAATTTCATCATGATGTACGGTAGTGCGAATGCTAAATTGTTTCGGCACCGGTCGTAAATCAACCATTAAAAAACCTGATTTATCTAGAATACCAATTGTAGTAGTTTTAGCAATTTGATATAAAATACCACAAATCGATTGATCACTTCCTGAAGCATCATAATGCATATGCTTAATAACACTATGTCCTGGTAGATCTAAGTCATTATTACATAATGCTTTAAATAATGTTCTCATATAATCACAGTCCTTTATTTATTCAATAAATTGATTATAATCAACATCTTTTCATTCGTCAACAAAAGTCATTATCCATTTGTTAACAAATATAAAATAATATATCTATATTAGCTAAATGTACTACCAAAAGAAAAGAACCCATGATATATCATAGGTTCTTTCATAAGGTTAAATCTTATAGATTTGTTATTTAAGATCTAGCTCTTTTAAGTATGCCTTGAAGTTTTCACCTAATTCTTCATTGCGCAATGCATACTCAACAGTAGCTTTCAAGTAACCTAGTTTATCACCTGTATCGTAACGAATGCCTTCATAGGCCAATGCATACGTGTCAGTTTTAGATGCTGCTAACGCATCAGTCAATTGAACCTCATTACCTACGCCTGGTTTTGTATTTTCCAAAATATTGAAAATATCTGGCGTTAAAATATAACGACCTAATACAGCAAGTCTAGATGGAGCATCTTCTTTTTTTGGTTTTTCCACCAAGTTATGAACGCGATATAAATTATCCGCTAATGCTTCGCCAGATACGATACCATAAGAGCTGACTTTATCTTCCGGTACAAATTGAGCCCCTAAAATAATACCAGGATGTTCGTCATAACACTCAATTAACTGTTTTAAGCATGGATTTTCAGGATTATATACAATATCATCACCAAGCAATACAGCAAATGGTTCATCACCAATAAAGGCTTTGGCACATAGTACAGCATCACCAAGACCACGTGGTGCCTTTTGGCGGATAAAGTGAACCTTAATATCTGCTAAATCCTTAATCATAGCCAACTGTTTATTTTTACCTTGGCTTTGTAATAGTAATTCTAATTCAACACTACTATCGAAATGGTCTTCAATAGCGCGTTTATTACGACCTGTAATGATTAGGATTTCTTCAATACCAGAATCTAGTGCTTCTTTCACAATATATTGGATAGCTGGTGTATCTACAATAGGAAGCATTTCCTTTGGTTGTGCTTTAGTAGCTGGTAAGAACCGTGTACCAAAGCCAGCTGCTGGAATAACGGCCTTTCTAATACGTTGCATAGTTATCTCCTAATTAAAAGTCTTTGCCAACAAATTTGATCTTCCATTGATCATTATTGCTTCTATGTGCATCCTTATAAGTTAAGTATAGATCAAAGGAGTGTAAATCACGATGCCATGTATAATATACAGAGTCTATTTGACCACTCATCATATTTGTTTTCACACTAACAGAAACATCATCCAAGCGAGTTAATTTATAAGAACCACCATAAATGAGCTCCTTAGGAAGCTCTGTCGTATCGAATCGATATGGAGAGTTATTATAAGAAATATTACGTTGATTATAACTAACCCATACATTAGCACGACTTCCCACTTTGGATTGGAAACGAGCGCCCCAATAAGGCATGCTACGAATCGTACCATTATAACCATAATAATCTCGTTGATAACCACCTAAGAAACGTAAATCTGCATTTTTCCAAAGCTTAATTGGATCATGAGATACTTCTGTATAATACTCTTTATGAGAACCTTTTACAGAACCCTCTTTCCAATAGCCCGCATTTACACCACCACGTACAGTAACAGGAGATTTACCAACATGATATGTATGAGTATCTAAACGAGCTTCACCAATCTTTTCTACCCATACAGTTTCATCGTTATACTCATTAGATTCTTTACTGTAACCTATGGATGCAGTAGCCCAAGGCAAATAATGTCTATAGCCTACTTTTGGTTTAAATCCAGACTTTGAATACCAACGGTAATCAATATAGGCTTCACCATGCTTACCGATTGGATACTCTGTACTACCATGCAAACCAATGCCATCATCACTACTATATGTAGGTTTTGGAACCAAGGAGAAAATACTAAATTTACCCTCTTTATCATGACGAAGGGATGCTGTATAAGAAGGCAAAGATAAAACCTTGAAGTTTTTAATATAGAAGGATGGTTTTTTGATAACTACTTTATCACCAGGATATACCTTGATATCTTGACCTTCTACACGATAGTCAGGTGTATGTTTAAAAGCCATCGCATGTTTTGTGGTAACCATGCCTTTTTCCATATGACCAGTTTCACCATCAAATGTAGCATTTTGCCCTTTTACATAGTAAGGGTCATTCCAACCAAAAGCTTGATCAGCTGTAAAATGATGATCACTAGTACGATATGTCATATTTTGACCTGTAATATCCTTAGTTTTACCGCCATTTTCTAAAAAGCGATATCCACCAACAGTACGATATTCTGTAGTTTTCGTGTTACCTTCTATACGCGGAGACATCAAGGTTTGATTACCTTGAGTCACTACTACATCACCTTGTGCATATACATCACCAGTGGACCCTATATAGGACATTTTATCTGCATCAATACGAGTCGGCAATTGTTCTGTAGGTTGATCAGACTTTGCCTTTTCACCACGACGTACAACACGGATATTACTATTGTCAGGTGTAGATGCTTTAGAGATTTCTCCAAGATAGGATTGATCAACGCTATCCAATTGATCTTGATATACCGTGGTTGACTCTGTAGCAGCCCATACTGGTTGTGCTAAACAGAAAACACATGCCGCTGCCAGCCATTGTACTTTACGTTTCCTCATGGTTACTAGAACTCCTCTTGCTTTAAGAATTTGTTAATTATTGATTACGCTTTACAACCACGATAGGTTGAGAAACATTTTCTACTTGCTCTTCTTGTTCTTCTACTGCTGCTGGTTCCTCTGTTGTTGTTTCATTTTCATCAACAGCCGCTTCATTAGTATCTACAGTTTCTTCAGATTCATCTGCTGCATTCGGTACAGTTACAGCTTCAGCCAATTCATCATCACTATGAGCTAAACCGTCACCACCAATTACAAGACCTTGAATTGTTACAGAATCTTGAGGTTGTACATAAATTGTTGCACCAGCAGGGTACTCAATATTTTTTCCCTTAACAAAAGCGCCACCTACTAAACCTACTGGTCCAAGTAAAACAGCACCAGCTACGGATGCACCTGCAGCTTTAACTTCATTACGAGTTTTGTCTTTAGCTTCTTTACCTTGTACAGCAGTGAATTCTGTACCATCGATAGCAGGAATAGTATCGAATGTAATATCTAATGCACCATTACGACCAAAGGAACGAGCCTTTTTCAAAGAAGTAATTGTACCAGAACCTACGGTACCTGCAGGAACTAATAACACATTGCCATCCATAACATTTTCAGCTACTGTGAAAGCAACAGTGTCGCCTTCATGGCTAGTTTTTGAAGAAACAGCATCATTCAATGTAACTTTGAAAACTTGATTGCCAGCTAATGTACCCACTTGATTTGTGAGCGTTACATTGCTACCATATACTTTTGTTTTTAAAGAAATGATACGTTTTTGTAAAGAGCCACTACCAATACGACCATTAACGCTACGTTCCATCTTTTCTACACGATCAACAAGAGAACCTGCATTAATGCTATTTTGATATGTATATTCAAGTGCGTCCATTTCTTCGCGCAAAGAAATATTTGTACCGCTACCTTCTACGGAGTTATAAAGGGAATCGACACGTTTGCTCAATGTAGCAGAATTGCCATTGAAACCAGTACCATACACGGTTTCATCAAGTTGATTAATGCGGTCCACTACAGCACCATCTTGTACAGCGCCATATACAGTAGTTTCTAAAACATTTGTTTTTTCTGTAACTGTACCAGGAGCAG
>OGFW01001298.1_pt1 | contig 20213 bp, 17 predicted proteins | sample 1570991 | NCBI WGS metagenome assembly OGFW01 (sample SAMEA2582074, study PRJEB24529) | metagenome | biome: Human gut stool | place: China | collected 2011
TATTAGCTAAATCGGCAAATGGTGATTTTAATTGCTCTTGATATTCTTCACTTAACGGTAAACGCCAAGCTTTATCAGTAGTTTGCTGTGCGGCTTGTAATAACTGTTCTGCTAAGGCATCATCAGTTGAAACTAAGCCACTGTTATGCTGACCTAAAGCAACCACACAAGCGCCTGTTAGGGTGGCGACATCAATCACATATTGTGGTTCAAAACGTTCAACATAAGTTAATGTATCACAAAGTACTAAACGGCCTTCCGCGTCAGTATTTAACACTTCTACGGTTAAACCGTTCATTGTGGTGAGAATATCGCCTGGGCGATAGGCATTGCCATCAGGTAAGTTTTCACAACCCGCTAATACACCAATGACATTTAATGGCAGATTTAATTCTGCAATGGCTTTCATTGTGCCGAAAACAGAGGCCGCACCGCACATATCGTATTTCATCTCATCCATTTCTGCGGCTGGTTTTAACGAAATACCACCCGCATCAAAGGTCAATCCTTTGCCCACTAATACGATAGGTTTCGCATTTTTATCTGGGGCGTTGTTGAAATGCAAAATAGATAGGTAAGCGGGGTGTTGAGAACCACCAGATACCGCTAAATATGCATTCATGCCTAGTTTTGTCATTTCTTCTTCATCAATCACATCTAAGGAAAGTGCGGTTGATGTTTCGGCTAAATTTTTAGCTTGTTCTGCTAAATAAGCCGGTGTACAAATATTGGGCGGCATATTCGCGATATTACGCGCAGCTTTTACACCATTTGCAATGGCTTGCGCTTCTGCGATGGCTTGCTGAGCTTGTGAATCATCGGTATTAAAAATGATTTCTTGAAGTGAGATAGCATCCGCTTTTTTACTTTTAAATTCATCGAATTGATAGAGACTATGTTCGATGGTTTCAACAGTAAAACGTACATTCCAAAATAGATCGCGATCTTTAATTTCCACATCCGTTAAATTATTTATCGCTTGTTGAATATTTAATTCTTTTAATGTTTGGGTCACTCGTTGGATGATTTGTTTAAATTGGCGTTCAGTCGTTTCGCCTTTTTTGCCACAACCTGCGACTAATACGCGTTTAGCTGCCAGATTTGGTAACGAATGAAGCAGAGTAGCTTGCCCAATTTTACCTGAAAGATCTTGGCTTTGAGCTAATTGGCTGAGGTAGCCTTTTGTGATTTGATCAATTTCATTGAAACTTTTTGTCAATTCATTGTTCTCATAAATGCCGATGATAAGGCAATCGGTTGATTGAGAAAGTGCGGTTGAGTTTGCTTGATATTTCATGTTATTTCCTTATGTTGCTAATTTGCTATTTAAATCAGTGAAAATAAGGTATCATACGCCATCTAAATTAGCCAGTTTCCCGTGTTTTTTAGTTAGAAAAAAAGAATGATATTAACCCGATATTTAACAAAGGAAGTCTTTAAAAGCCAGATTGCAATTCTGTTTATTTTGCTTTTAATTTTCTTCAGCCAACAACTTGTGCGCGTACTTGGTTCAGCGGCAAATTGTAAGGTACCTGCCGATCTGGTGTTCTCTTTACTCGGATTAGGGATGCCAACCATGGCGCAATTAATGTTGCCATTATGTTTGTTTATCGCCATTTTACTGACTTTCGGTCGTCTCTATGCAGAAAGTGAAATTACGGTAATGCGTGCTTGTGGTGGTGGACATCGCCTTCTTGTTCGTGTGGCGTTAATTCTTTCTTTATTCACCGCTGGCTTGGCTGCTTACAACGCATTGTGGCTTTCTCCATGGGCCATTCAAAAGCAAGCGGCGATTGTCGAAGATGCTAAAGCGAACCCAACCATGGGGGCATTGGCTTCTGGTCAATTCATGTCCACAAGCAACAATAATTTCGTCTTATTCATTGATAAGATTAACGGTAATCAAATCAGTGATGTTTATCTTTTCCAAATGAAAGCCAAAGGTCAAACGAAACCATCAGTGGTTACCGCTGAAAAAGGAGAGTTAAAAGCGTTACCGAATGGCGACCAAGTACTGAATTTACAAAATACCTTGCGTGTAGAAGGTACATCGGTACTGCCTGATTTCCGTATTACGCATTTTGATGATTACCAAGCGTATTTAGGTCATCAAGAGACAAATACAGAAAGTGATGAAGCGGCTGAATTATCTTTTGAGCAATTATTAAAAGATAAAAGTGCAGCCGCAAAAGCAGAGTTGCATTGGCGCATTACCTTAATTTTAGCGGTGCCTTTAATGGCGCTCATCGCCGTGCCAATGAGCAAAGTGAATCCTCGTCAAGGTCGTTTTGCGAAAATCTTACCGGCATTATTGCTTTATTTAATTTACTTCTTATTACAAAGCTCATTTAAATCTGCGGGTGGCGCAGGTAAGCTTGATGCCGGTTTATTAATGCCGTTGGTAAATATCGCCTTTTTAATTTTAGGGATTGTGCTGAATAGTTGGGATAGTACCGCTATGCATAAATTCCGTCGTGTATTCAGAAAAGGGTAATAACAATGTTGATGAATACTCTTGATCGTTATATCGGTAAAAGCATCTTAGGGGCAATTTTTGCCACGTTATTTACGTTGGTTGGCCTTTCGGCAATTATCAAATTTGTAGAGCAATTCCGTAGCGTAGGGAAAGGTTCTTATGATATTTGGCAAGCCGTGGCTTATACAGGATTAACCATTCCTAAAGATGTGGAAACATTTTTCCCAATGGCAGCCTTGTTAGGGGCCTTAATTGCGTTAGGTAATTTAGCCAGCCGCAGTGAATTAGTGGTAATGCAATCTGCGGGTTTTTCTCGCTTTAAAATAGGATTAGCCGTCATGAAAACGGCACTTCCACTGGTGCTTTTTACCATGATTATTGGTGAGTGGGGGATTCCACAAACTGAACAGTTTGCCCGTGATATGCGTACTCGTGCACTTTCCGGTGGTTCAATGCTTTCGGTAAAAAATGGTGTATGGGCAAAAGACGGTAATAATTTCGTGTATGTTCGTCGAATTAAAGATGATGCACAATTAGAAGATATTTATATTTATACCTTTGATGAACAGCGTAATCTCACTCATTTGAAGCATGCAAATCAAGCACAATATTCTGCTGAAAATAATCAATGGCAGTTGCGTCAAGTGAATAATTCAGCGGTATCAAAAGAACAAATTACCACAACAAACCGTTTAACAGAAGATTGGGCGACGAGCTTAACGCCAGATAAATTAGGTGCAGTTTCATTACGTCCAACATCATTATCTATTTCAGGTTTATATGAATATATTGCGTTCTTAAAACAAACAGGACAGGATTCTCGCCGTTTTGAATTAACCTATTGGCGTAAGATTTTTCAGCCCCTTTCTGTAGGTGTAATGATGATGCTTGCGTTATCTTTCATCTTTGGTTCATTACGTAGTGTCACTGCAGGAGCGAGAATCGTAACGGGGATTTGTTTTGGTTTCTTGTTCTATGTCGTCAATGAAATTTTTGGACAAATGAGTGTGGTATTTAATGCGCCAGCTTTTTTAGGTGCACTAATGCCAAGCCTCTTGTTTATGGCGATTATTTGGTGGCTACTTGCAAGAAAACGAGATTAATACAAAAAATGAAAAAGGCGAACATATAAAGTTCGCTTTTTTGTTCGCTAAAAAAGTGCGGTCAAAATTGACCGCACTTTAGGAATTTAATCTTCTTTAAATTCTCTCATCATTTCTTCGGCTTTTTTCACCATTTCTGCGGAACCGATGAAAAGTGGTACACGTTGGTGAAGTTCAGTTGGTTGAATATCTAAAATTCGATTGTAACCATCAGAGGCAATACCCCCCGCTTGTTCTGCTAAGAATGCCATTGGATTGCCTTCATAAAGCAAACGAAGCTTACCATTTGGATAGTTGGTTGCACTTGGGTAAATGTAAATACCGCCTTTTAATAAGTTACGGTGGAAGTCTGCCACTAATGAACCAATATAACGTGACGCATAAGGTCGGTTAGTTGCTTTATCTTCCTCTTGGCAGTATTTAATGTATTTTTTTACCCCTTGTGGGAATTTAAGATATTGTCCTTCGTTGATGGAGTAAATTTTACCGTCTTTTGGCATTTGCATATTTTCATGAGAAAGACAGAATGTACCGATAGATGGATCATAAGTGAAACCATTTACACCATGACCAGTGGTATAAACCAACATAGTGGACGAACCATACACGATGTAACCCGCAGCCACTTGTTTATTACCCGGTTGCATAAAGTCTTCTAAGGTAACAGGTGAGCCAATCGGTGAAACACGACGGTAAATAGAGAAGATCGTACCAACAGAAACGTTCACATCGATATTGGATGAACCATCAAGTGGGTCGGTCAAAATAATATATTTCGCATTACGAGCACGTTCAGTATCAAAAGCGATAAAGCTTTCTTCTTCCTCTGAAGCAAAACCTGCCACTTCTTCACGTGACATGAGGGCCGCATTCATGGTGTTATGGGCGAATAAGTCCAATTTCATTTGGCTTTCACCTTGTACGTTTTCGACACCAGACTGACCAAGGATATTTGTTAAACCAGCTTTGTTGATATCACGATGAATGATTTTTGCTAATAAACGAATAGAAGACAAAATACCACTAAGTTCCCCTTTTGCATTTGGGTACTCTGCTTGGCGTTCAACAATAAATTCACTCAATGTTTTCATTTTTATTCCTTTTTTATCATTGTTAAGTAACAGATATTTTAATTATACGCTATTTCATAATTTTGATTGAGATCAAAATATAAATAATGAGATCTGCATCACACTTTATTTTCAACACAAAGCCTTGACAAAACTTATAAATATCCTTTAAAAGAGAGGTGTAACAAAAAAATAACAAACAACACAACATCAAAATAAAGGGTATCCTATGAATATAACCCCGATTAGCGAGTCAGCGGTGGTTTGCTCTTTACCACCACCGGCTTCACTTCAACAACAACGCCAACTCTGGGCGTTTGCCAACCAACTACAGTCTGAGCAAGATATTGTAGAAGTTGTCGTGGGAATGAATAATCTTACGGTCTTCACCGATTTTTATATCGATTTTGCCCCGCTTATTCAACGCTTAGAACAACGTTGGACAGAATTGAAAGTCTCTACTTTTCAAGGTCGTCATATCGAAATTCCAGTAATTTATGGTGGCGAATTAGGCCAAGATTTATCTGAAGTGGCCAAATTACATGACACCACACCAGAACGAATTGTTCAAATGCATAGCGAACCGATTTATACGGTATATATGATTGGTTTCCAACCTGGTTTTCCCTATTTAGGTGGTTTACCTGAAAGCCTGCACACGCCACGTCGTGCTGTCCCAAGAACACTTGTTCCTGCCGGTTCTGTCGGTATTGGTGGGGCTCAAACGGGCATTTATCCCTTTTCCTCTCCTGGCGGATGGCAATTAATCGGTCATACCAAGCTAGCACTCTTTGATAAAAACCAAGCTCAACCCACTTTATTGCAAGCAGGTGATACGGTGAAATTTGTCGTGGAGGGCATTGAACTATGATTCATGTTATTGATGTGCAATCCCGCGCAACAATTCAGGATTTAGGCCGTTTTGGTTTACGTCGATTTGGGATTAGTCAATGCGGAGCAATGGATAAATTGGCGTTACGCGCTGGTAATATTTTACTAGGTAATGCAGAGGATGCCCCAGCAATTGAAGTTCCTTTAGGTGGTATCACATTGCAATTTCAGCAGGATATGAATTTTTGTGTCACCGGGGCATTTTATGAAATGACCTTAGATGATAAACCGGTTTTTGCTTACTGGCGTTATCAGGCACGAGCGGGGCAAGTTCTGAAAATGATACGTGCAAAAATTGGTATGTATGGCTATTTATGTGTTCAAGGTGGTTTTACCTTACCCCAAGAATTGAACTCTTGTAGTACAGATCTCCGAGCTCAAATAGGCGGTGTAGAAGGGCGTTGTTTACAAGTTGGCGATCAACTGCAAACGGTAAATGATCCTATTTTGCGTAGTGAAATTGGGATTGCACCTATTCCACTTAAACATACTATTCATGCGTTACCGTCCTCTGAATATCAAGCGTTTAAACGAAAATCTCAATATTATTGGTGGCGAAGTAAATGGACGTTGCAAAGTAGCAGTGATCGCATGGGGTATCGTTTTCAAGGGCAAAAATTAGAATTAAAGCAACCGCTGGAAATGCTGTCTCACGCGATTCAATTTGGTAGTGTACAAGTTCCACCAAGTGGTCAACCAATTATTTTGATGGCAGATGCGCAAACTACGGGCGGTTATCCCAAAATTGCTAATGTGATCGATGCGGATCTTGGTGCATTGGCGCAGGTACGTTTAGGCTCAACCATTCAATTTGAGGCAGTGAGTTTAGAACAGGCCGCAAAATTACGTCGTAAAAATGAGATATACCTCGATCAAATTAGGAGAATTGTCGATGAAAAAAATTGATTTAAATGCCGATATTGCTGAAGGTTTTCCTTTTGATGAGGCCTTATTAAAATTGCTTTCTTCTGCCAATATTGCTTGCGGTTTACATGCCGGTGGAGCAAAAGAAATGCAAAGTGCGGTCAGATTTGCGAAAGAAAACCAGGTACGTATAGGGGCTCATCCAGGCTTCCCTGATCGAGAAAATTTTGGGCGAACTCAGATGGATTTACCTGAACAGGAATTAATTGCATATTTGCGCTATCAGCTTGGTGCCTTAAAAGCAATTTGTGATGGGGAAGGCATGGAAATTAGTTATGTTAAACCTCACGGTGCTTTATACAATCAAGCTGCTAAAGATGAAAAGTTAGCCCGTTTAATTGCACAAACTATTTATCAATTTGATCCGAGTTTAAAATTAATAGGATTAGCAGGCAGCTTAATGTTACGCGTAGCTGAGGAAGAAGGTTTACAAACCATTTCTGAAGTATTTGCGGATCGTCATTATATGCCTGATGGAAGTTTAGTGCCTCGTTCGCAACCGAATGCAATGGTGGAGTCTGATGAGGAAGCCATTCAACAAGTGTTACAAATGGTAACAGAAGGTCAAGTCAAAGCCATTGATGGAAGCCTTGTGCCAGTAAAAGCAGAAAGTATCTGTTTACATGGCGATAATCAACATTCTCTACAATTTGCGGCACGCATTGTGGAAGAATTAGAAAAAAATCATATAACAATAACGGCATAAGCCGAATAAACATAACACACAACATCAACTTAACAAGGGAGGTGCTTTATGGCATCAATCAATCACCGCCGAAATGCAGTGCTGGGTGCGGCATTTTTAATGGCGACTTCAGCAATTGGTCCTGGCTTTTTAACTCAAACTGCAACCTTTACAAACACCTTATTAGCCAGTTTTGGCTTTGTGATTTTATTATCGATTTTGTTAGATATTGGTGCTCAGCTTAATATTTGGCGAATTGTGGTGGTATCAGGAAAGCGAGCGCAAGATATTTCTAATTCGGTTTTCCCAGGCGCAGGATATTTCCTTGCGGCACTGATTGTGATGGGCGGGTTAGCGTTTAACATTGGTAATGTTGGGGGAGCTGGCCTAGGGCTTAATTCTATCTTTGGTATCGCCCCAGAAACAGGCGCTGTCATCAGTGGCATCATTGCAATTTTAATTTTTTTACGTAAAGAAGCGGGATTGTTAATGGATCGCTTTGCCCAATTAATGGGTTTTATCATGATTGCACTGACATTTTATGTCATGTTTAAAACGGAACCACCTGTTGTTGAGGCGGCATATCGCACCTTTATTCCAGAACAAATTGATCCGATTGCTATTGTGACATTAGTTGGAGGGACCGTAGGGGGCTATATTACCTTTGCAGGAGCGCATCGTTTATTAGATGCAGGTGTTCAAGGTGAAAAAGCCATGGCAGAAGTGAGTCGCAGTTCTGTATCGGCTATTTTGATCGCCTCAACTATGCGAATTGTGCTATTCCTCGCGGTACTGGGCATCGTGGTAAAAGGCGTTCCCCTTAATCCTAAAAACCCTGCTGAAACACCTTTTGAATATGTGGCAGGCAATTTCGGTCAAGTGTTATTTGGCGTCGTGATTTGGGCGGCTTCGATTACATCAGTGATTGGGGCGGCTTATACTTCAGTTTCTTTCCTAACCAGTCTTTGCCCAACTATTGAACGTAACCGTAATCGTTGGATTATCGCCTTTATCGTGATTTCTACGGTTGTTTTGGTGACTGTCGGAAAACCTGCAGCGGTATTAGTCTTTGTGGGTACATTGAATGGTTTAATTCTCCCAATTGCACTCGCATTAATTCTGCTAGCCGCTTACCGAAGTGACATTGTTGGAAGCTATAAACATCCAATTTGCTTAGCTTTTGCGGGCTGGTTTGTAGTGATTATCATGGCGATATTAAGTGGAAAAACCATAATTTCTTATGTGTCCAGTTTTCTTAGTTAACGATAAAATGCCCGCAAAAGTGCGGGTATTTTTATATCTATTTTTTGCTAAAACAATATGCGCAAACGTTTGCTTTTGTGTTTTTGTCGTATTAGAATGCCTCGATTTTTTATTCGGGAGGAGATTATTTCATGAGTTCGGAAAATTTTAGTTTAAAACCTGTTCCTTTAAATGAGCGAAAAGGTGCGGTAGCGTTAACATTTGTTATGTTAGGTTTAACATTCTTTTCAGCGAGTATGTGGACAGGGGGAACATTAGGGACATCGTTAACCTATAATGATTTCTGGCTTGCCGTTATTTTAGGCAACCTAATGTTAGGTATTTATACCTCTTTTCTTGGGTATATCGGGGCTAAAACAGGATTAACCACGCATATTTTAGCGCGCTATTCCTTTGGTATCCGAGGCTCTTGGTTACCCTCCTTATTGCTTGGTGGCACTCAAGTTGGTTGGTTTGGTGTTGGCGTGGCGATGTTTGCAATCCCAGTTAATAAAGTAACGGGTATTGATGTGAATTATTTAATTCTTGGCTCGGGTTTATTGATGACGATTACGGTCTTCTTTGGTATTTCAGCACTGACGATTCTTTCCACTATTGCGGTGCCTGCTATTGCCGTATTAGGTTCTTACTCCGTTTATCTTGCTGTTACTAATGGCGGTGGTTTAGAAGTATTACAACATATTGTGCCAAAAGAAAGCATTTCACTCTCAATGGCGATCACCTTAGTTGTGGGCTCTTTTATTAGTGCAGGCTCATTAACTGCCGATTTTGTTCGATTTGGTCGAAAAGCAAAGCAAGCAATCATTATTAGTATGATTGCTTTCTTTTTAGGTAACTCATTAATGTTTATTTTTGGTGCTGCAGGCGCGGCAGTGACTGGAATGGCAGATATTTCTGATGTGATGGTTGCTCAAGGCCTTATTATTCCAGCCATCATTGTACTCGGCTTAAACATTTGGACGACAAATGATAATGCGCTTTATGCTTCTGGTTTAGGTTTTGCGAATATTACGGGATTAAGTAGCCGCACTTTATCTGTCGTTAATGGTATTATCGGAACCTTATGTGCCTTGTGGTTATACAATAATTTTGTTGGCTGGCTGACTTTCTTATCTTCGGCAATTCCTCCTGTTGGTGGTGTCATTATTGCTGATTATATTTTACGTCGTAAAGCCTATGAAAATTTTGAACAAGCTAAATTCTTAAATATAAATTGGACTGCTATCGTTTCAGTTGCAGTTGGTGTGGCTTGCGGTAAATTATTACCAGGCATTATCCCTGTGAACGCGGTGATTGGTGGGGCAGTTACCTATTTGGTTTTAACACCATTACTCGGTAAAAAATTAGCGATGAAATAAGGAAAACGGATGTTAGTTAAAAATGTACATATTCATAATCGCAAAGGGTTATGGCAGATTTTAATTGAAGAAGGAAAAATTAGTCGAATTTTTTCTCAAGATGAGGTTTTTAATTATTCAGGTGAGATACTCGATGGTGAAGAAGGTATTGTTTATCCTCCATTCGTAGAGTCTCATATTCATTTAGATGCGACACAAACCGCAGGGCAGCCTAATTGGAATCAATCTGGTACCTTATTTGAAGGGATTGAACGTTGGGCTGAGCGTAAATCATTGTTAAGCCATGAAGATGTAAAATCTCGCGCATGGAAGACATTAAAATGGCAGATTGCAAATGGGGTTCAGTATGTCCGTACTCATGTTGATGTCTCTGATCCAACATTAACTGCGCTAAAAGCCATGCTTGAAGTCAAAAAAGAAATCGCACCTTGGGTGGATTTACAGATTGTGGCATTTCCACAAGAAGGTATTTTGTCTTATCCAAATGGTGAGAAATTATTAGATCAGGCTATGGAGATGGGCGCTGATGTTGTTGGCGGTATACCTCATTTTGAATTTACCCGTGAATATGGCGTGGAATCCATGCATATTGCTTTTGATATTGCTCGTAAGTACAACAAACAGATTGATATCCACTGTGATGAAATTGATGATGAACAATCTCGTTTTGTTGAAACGGTTGCGGCATTAGCTTTGAAATATGACATGGGTGAAAAAGTGACAGCAAGTCATACAACGGCGATGCACTCATATAATAATGCTTATGCATCACGCCTTTTCCGATTACTAAAAATGTCAAAAATTCATTTCGTGGCAAATCCATTAGTGAATATTCATCTTCAAGGACGCTTTGATACCTATCCAAAACGTCGTGGTGTAACACGAGTAAAAGAGATGCTCAAAAATAATATCAATGTTTGTTTTGGGCATGATGATGTGTTTGATCCTTGGTATCCACTCGGTACAGCGAATATGTTACAGGTATTACACATGGGATTACATGTTTGCCAGTTAATGGGATATGGTCAAATTAATGATAGTTTGAAATTGGTCACTGAAAATAGTGCGAAAGCATTAGGTTTAACGGATTATGGAATCCAAGAAGGTAACAGTGCAAACTTTATTGTATTGCCTGCAGAAAATGGCTTTGATGCTGTACGCCGTCAAGTTCCTACACGTTATTCTATTCGTCATGGTAAGGTGATTTCTGAGACACAGCTGGCAAAAACTACCATTCATTTATCCGATAGTGAACAAGTAAACTATCGTTAATTACTGAAAGTGCGGTCAAAATTTAAGAGAAATTTAAACCGCACTTTTTCTTTTTAATGTTATATCAATTCCATTCATATAAAATCACAATAAAATTCACATCCATCTAGACGTCTAAATCTTTAATGAAGACGTTAGTTTTGTTACACTCAGTCTATCATTAAGATGAATTAAATATAGGAAAGCAAAATGAGTAAACTTTTTCCAAATGCCACTATTCGTACTTCTGCGCCATATCGTTTTGATATTGTTGGCAGTTTTTTACGTCCAGAGACTTTAAAACAGGCTCGTCATCAATGCAGTTGTGGTGATATTTCTTGTGCTGATTTAACGCAAGTTGAAGATGCAGAAATTGCAAAATTGGTAGAGCATCAAAAAAATGTCGGATTACATGCGGTGACCGATGGTGAATTTCGTCGTACTTTTTGGCATTTAGATTTCTTAGCCGCATTAGATGGCGTGAAAGAAGTAGATGCTGAAAAATTCTCAGTGCAATTTAAACACGATAATGTACGCCCGAAAACATTAAAAATTGTGGATAAGATCGGTTTTTCAGAGAGCCATCCTTTCGTTGAACATTACCGCTCATTGCAAAAGATAGCAGGGGAGACTGAAGTTAAATTAACAATTCCTTCTCCATCAATGCTACATTTAATTTGTACAGTACGTGCCACAGATTATCAGCCAATTGAACGTTATAAAGATAACAATCAGTTGTTATTAGATGATATTGCTGATGCTTATATTGATGCGATGAATATCTTTTATAAATTAGGCTGTCGTAACTTACAGTTGGATGATACAAGCTGGGGTGAATTTTGTGCGGAAGATAAACGTAAAACCTATACTGAGCGTGGTTTAGATTTAGATCAAATCGCCAAAGATTATGTGTATATGTTAAACAAAATCGTGGCAGCGAAACCAGCAGATTTAGCGATTACAATGCATATTTGTCGTGGTAATTTCCGTTCAACTTGGTTCTCTGCTGGTGGTTATGAGCCTATCGCAGAAACTTTATTTGGCCACTGTAATGTAGATGGTTTCTTCTTGGAGTATGACAGTGATCGTGCAGGAGATTTCAAACCTTTACGCTTTATTAAAAATCAACAAGTGGTATTAGGATTAATTACCTCTAAATCGGGCGAGTTAGAAAACCGTGATGAAATTATTGCTCGTATTAAAGAAGCGGCGCAATATGTGGATATCAATCAACTTTGCTTAAGTCCACAATGTGGTTTTGCTTCAACGGAAGAGGGTAATATCCTGACTGAAGAACAACAATGGAAGAAACTCGAATTTATCCGTAGTATCGTGGAAGAAGTTTGGGGTAAATAATCTAGCTTAGAATGTAAAAGAGATAATCGTAAAGGCGGTTATCTCTTTTTTTCATGAAAGTGCGGTTAAAAATGACCGCACTTTTACACAATAAAAAAGGAAGTCTGTAGACTTCCTTTTAGGTTATTTTAACTTAATTATTTTTGACGCATTGCAGGGAATAGGATCACATCACGGATAGATGGTGCATTAGCATAAAGCATTGCTAAGCGGTCGATACCTAAACCTTCACCTGCTGTTGGTGGTAAACCGTGTTCAAGTGCCACAACGAAGTCATCATCTTTAAACATCGCTTCATCATCACCCGCTTCTTTCGCTGCAACTTGTGCATCAAAACGTTCGTTTTGGTCTTCGGCATCGTTTAATTCTGAGAAACCGTTACCAATTTCACGTCCGCCGATGAATAATTCAAAACGGTCTGTTACTTCTGGGTTTTCATCGTTACGACGTGCAAGTGGAGAAATCTCTGCTGGATGTGCCATTAAGAAAGTTGGTTGAATTAAGTGATGTTCAGCCACTTCTTCAAAGATTGCATTTACGATAGAGCCTAAGCCCCAAGATTTTTGTACTTCGATACCTAAGCGTTCAGCGGTTGCTTTTGCACGATCGAAGTCGTAAAGATCTTCTTTTACGATACCTTTATCTGCACCATATTTAATGGTTGCATCATGTAATGTGATACGCTCAAACGGTTTGCCGAAGTCAAATTCTAAATCACCGTATTTCACAATGGTGGTACCAAGAATATCAATCGCGAGTTTGCGCAATAATTCTTCCGTATTATCCATTAAATCGTGATAATCCGCATAAGCTTGGTAGTATTCAAGCATTGTGAATTCTGGGTTATGACGAACAGAAACCCCTTCATTACGGAAGTTACGGTTTAATTCGAAGACACGTTCAAAACCACCAACCACTAAACGTTTTAAGTAAAGTTCTGGTGCAATACGAAGATACATATCAACGTCTAATGCATTGTGGTGAGTGATAAATGGACGAGCAGATGCACCGCCTGGAATCACTTGTAGCATTGGGGTTTCAACTTCCATGAAACCTTTAGAAATAAAGAATTCACGAATACCAGCTACCACTTTTGAACGAATCACAAAAGTACGACGAGATTCTTCATTAGAAATTAAATCTAAGTAACGTTGACGATAACGCGCTTCCATGTCGGTTAAACCATGGAATTTGTTTGGTAATGGACGAAGTGCTTTGGTTAAAAGTTGAACTTCTGTAGTTTTGATAGTCAATTCATTGGTTTTGGTTTTGAAAAGTGTACCTTTCACCCCAATGATATCACCTAAATCCCAGTTACCTACATCTTCAGCATAAACGCCTTCAGGAAGATTATCACGAGCAACATATAATTGGATTTTGCCGCTCATATCTTGCAAGGTAATAAAGGTAGCTTTACCCATTGCACGACGGGTCATAATACGACCTGCAACGGCAACTTCAATCGCTTTTTCTTTTAATACTTCACCATCTTCGGCTTCGTACTTATCATGTAAATCTTGAGCAAGGGCGTCACGACGGAATTGATTCGGGAACGCATTACCTTTTGCACGTAATGCGGCTAATTTTTCACGGCGAACGAGCATTTCGCCATTGAGATCTAATTCTTTCACTTCTTGTTCTGACATATCCTTTACCTCGCTAGTTTGTAATTAGAATGTGATTTATTGAAAATAAAAAGGTTTCTTCTATTCTACCCATAGCATGGTTTTTTGTTAAGCCTTTTTTAATGAAGTCATCTGTTTTATAGGGAAAGCGTTGGTGATAAATGCAGGAAAGCAAAATTGTGTTATTTTTTTAATCAAAACGTTTATCATCATGTCTTGATATTCATACAAACAAAAAGAGCGGTCAATTTTCCAAAGGTTTTAAACGTTGAAAATATTGCCCGCTCTTTACGTAGAATGATTAATTAAAGATCGAAATCACCAAAATCATTGGTATCGACTTTAGAGTCAATTTGACCAACAAGGTAAGAACTCACTTCAACCTCTTGTGGTGCTACTTGTACGTTGTCAGAAACAAGCCATGCGTTAATCCATGGAATTGGGTTAGAACGCGCACCAAATGGTAATGGAAGACCTACTGCTTGCATACGGATATTGGTGATGTATTCCACGTATTGCACCAAAATGTCTTTGTTCAAACCAATCATTGAACCGTCTTTGAATAAGTAATCCGCCCATTCTTTTTCTTGTTCCGCTGCCGCTAAGAATAAATCATAGGCTTCTTGTTTACATTCTTCCGCAATTTCTGCCATTTCAGGATCATCTTGACCTGCAGCCATAATATTTAAAATATGTTGCGTACCGGTTAAGTGTAATGCTTCATCACGTGCGATAAATTTAATGATTTTCGCATTACCTTCCATTAATTGACGCTCTGCAAAGGCAAACGAACAAGCAAACGATACATAGAAACGAATTGCTTCAAGTGCGTTCACACTCATCAAGCAAAGGTAAAGTTGTTTTTTCAGATTACGTAATGTCACCACACATTCTTTACCATCTACCGTGTAAGTTCCTTCACCATATAGGCTGTAAAGTTGGCTATCACGGATTAAATCATCGTAATAAGAAGAAATGTCACGCGCACGTTTGATGATTTCTTCGTTCGTCACGATGTCATCAAACACGATAGATGGATCGTTCACAATGTTACGAATAATGTGTGTGTAAGAACGAGAGTGGATGGTTTCAGAGAAGGTCCAAGTCTCAATCCAAGTTTCTAATTCAGGAATAGACACTAACGGTAATAATGCCACGTTCGGGCTACGGCCTTGAATAGAATCTAATAAGGTTTGATATTTTAAGTTACTGATGAAAATGTGTTTTTCATGCTCAGGTAACGCGGCATAGTCGATACGGTCTTGAGACACATCCACTTCTTCCGGACGCCAGAAGAAAGAAAGTTGTTTTTCAATGAGCTTTTCAAACGTCTCATATTTTTGTTGATCGTAACGCGCAACGTTAACGTTTTGACCAAAGAACATTGGCTCTTTTAATTGGTCGTTTTTAGTTTGTGAGAAAGTGGTGTATGCCATAGTTTTTTCCTATTTTTTCTTTTGTGGGCTAACGGGCGGGGTTGTTGGTCTACTGGTAGATGGTTGATGGCTAACTTTAAAATTAGCACCTTCCATACTAAGTCTACTATTTAGGGGAACGACGTTAGTTCTAAGGTTCACACCTTCATTTAAGTTTATTCCATCTTGTACAAAGGTTACATGTGTGTTTTTATTATTACTCATTTTGACCTCATTAGTTAGGTGAAGTTGATATCATTAAATTATCATATTTTTCAGATATGCTAATATAATTGACTCTGTATAAGAAATTAGTTGATTCGTCATTAAAATTAAAGATTTCAGCATCATATATACATAGTTCACATAATCCATTTGATTCATGAATAGAATCAGGTATACCACGAATAATTATTTTCTTGTCCCAAATCGTGATATCCATACAACAATCTTCATTAGCTCTTAAAATTTGTTGATAAACACCATAATCACCATATTTTCTTGTTATTTTTAGCTTTATAAGCAATTTTGCAAGGCATTCTCGATTATCCATGTATGTTAGTAATAAACCAAGGAAAAAAGCTGTAATACCTGCCATTAGAATTTCTCCATAAGGTAAATTTAAATTTTGATTTATTTGCCATACCTGAAGAAAATCGAAGTTCTCAATTGAGAGATTTCTTTGAAGTATACAAACTCCATGTTTAATAAGAAATGCAACTTGCAATACTAAGTAAGATAAAATCCCATAGAAAATGATGAAGAGTGAATATTTATAGCTATTCCATGGTTTATGTTCTGTAAACTTATCTATAATCATTGTTACGATAATTCCAGGGAATAGGATCATAACAATTTTTATTGTTAGCTCATTCATAAAATATCCTTACAATGATTCTGATCCCCCCTAGGTTGATACATGGGGGGGATTGATTATTAGATCTTACATGCCCCACCTGCACAGCCGTCATCTAAATCTTCTTGGTTGTCTTCCGCACCATCACGGGTGTTTTGATAGTAGAGAGTTTTTAAGCCGTATTTGTAAGCAGTTAAAAGATCTTTTAACAACACTTTCATTGGTACTTTACCATCTTCAAAACGTTTTGGATCGTAGTTGGTGTTGGCAGAGATCGCTTGATCCACGAATTTTTGCATAATGCCGACTAAGTGTAAGTAACCATCATTGCTTGGGATATCCCAAAGTAATTCGTAGTTTTCGCTTAAGTTCTCATAATCTGGCACGACTTGTTTTAAGATACCATCTTTTGACGCTTTAATACTTACATGACCACGTGGTGGTTCGATACCATTTGTTGCGTTAGAAATCTGTGAAGAGGTTTCTGACGGCATTAATGCGGTTAAGGTTGAGTTACGTAAACCAAACTCTTTGATTTCGTGACGTAACGTTTCCCAATCATAATGCAATGGTTCTTGCGTTAAGCTATCGATATCTTTCTTATAGGTATCGATTGGTAAAATACCTTTCGCGTAATTGGTTTCATTGAAGTACTCACATGCACCTAATTCTTTTGCTAAGTTCATAGAAGCTTTCAATAGATAGTATTGAATCGCTTCAAACGTACGGTGAGTTAAATCGTTCGCTGAACCATCAGAATAACGCACGCCATTTTTCGCTAAATAATACGCATAGTTAATCACACCGATACCAAGTGAACGACGACCTAATGAAGAACGTTTCGCCGCAGGAACAGGGTAGTCTTGGTAATCAAGTAATGCATCTAATGCACGTACTGCAAGATCTGCCAAGTTATCTAACTCGTCTAAATCATCTAATTTACCCAAGTTAAATGCAGAAAGTGTACAAAGGGCAATTTCACCATTTTCATCATGGAAATGTTGTAATGGTTTAGTTGGCAATGCAATTTCTAAACATAAGTTAGATTGGCGCACTGGTGCAACAAGCGGATCAAACGGTGAGTGAGTATTACAGTGATCCACGTTTTGGATATAAATACGACCAGTTGATGCACGTTCTTGCATCAATAAAGAGAATAACTCAACGGCTTTTACAGAACGTTTGCGGATATTTGGATCCTGTTCGTATTTCACGTAAAGTTCTTCAAATTTATCTTGATCAGCAAAGAAGGCTTCATAAAGTCCAGGTACGTCTGAAGGGCTGAATAAAGTAATGTCTTCGCCTTTAATTAAGCGTTGATACATTAATTTGTTTAACTGTACGCCGTAGTCCATGTGACGAACACGGTTATCTTCCACACCACGGTTATTTTTCAATACTAATAAGCTTTCAACTTCTAAGTGCCAAATCGGGTAGTAAACTGTCGCCGCACCACCACGTACGCCACCTTGTGAACAAGATTTTACAGCACTTTGGAAGTGTTTATAGAATGGAATACAGCCAGTGTGGAATGCTTCACCACCACGAATTGGGCTACCTAACGCACGAATTGCACCTGCATTTACCCCGATACCAGCACGTTGTGAAACGTATTTCACGATGGCTGCAGAGGTAGCGTTGATAGAGTCTAAGCTATCACCACATTCAATCAATACACAAGAGCTGAATTGACGCGTAGGCGTACGAACCCCCGCCATGATAGGCGTAGGTAAAGAAATTTTGAAGGTTGATGTCGCATCATAGAAACGACGAATGTAATCCAAACGGGTTTCTTGCGGATATTTTGAGAATAAGCTCGCTGCAACTAATAAATAAAGGAATTGCGCAGATTCATAGATCTCACCGGTTACACGGTTTTGAACTAAGTATTTCCCTTCTAATTGTTTTACTGCGGCATAAGAAAAGGTCATATCACGCCAGTGATCAATAAACCCATCCATTTCATCCCATTCTTCACGAGTATAGTCGGCTAAAAGGGCAGGATCATATTTGCCCATGCGCACTAATTTTTTCACATGATCGTATAAACGAGGCGGATCAAAATGGCCATACGCTTTTTTACGCAAATGGAAAACCGCAAGACGTGCAGCAAGATATTGATAATCAGGGGTATCTTTGCTGATTAGGTCTGCTGCAGCTTTAATAATCGTTTCGTGAATATCAGACGTACGAATGCCTTCATAAAATTGAATATGAGAACGCAATTCAACTTGAGAAACAGAGACGTTTTCCAAGCCTTCAGCCGCCCAAGTAATCACACGGTGAATTTTGTCTAAATTGATTTGTTCAAGCGTACCATCGCGCTTTGTAACCATTAATCCTTTGTTCATGGAAGATAAACCTACTAGAGAAATGAATTGAATAAAACACAAGATATAGTGTTATAGAAAATGACGCTGCACAAGATAGAGTGTTTTAAAATTGAATTCAAGCAGTAAATTTTTTACTTACATTATTGACAAAAGATAAGTCATTTAAAATAAATAACTTTTTTTCGAAGTGATGTTTTTTTAAGCAGGATCTTTTTTGTAAATCTTTGTAAAGAAAAAAGTGCGGTCAAAAACGAGATGATTTTTGACCGCACTTCAATGTTTAAAAGTTTAATTAATTCAAGTATTTAAATACTTTGACGACTTTTTGAACACCGGTGACTTTACTTGCAATTTCTGCCGCTGAGTCACCTTGTGATTGAGTGACGTTTCCGAGTAAGAATACTTCTCCATTTTCGGTGATCACTTTCACATCTGTTGCTTTTACATTATCGCCAACGAAGAGTTTTGATTTAATTTGTGTGGTAATCCAACTATCTTTGGTAATTTGACCAAAGTTAATTTTATTGCCTACGCGTAATTCGTTATAAACATCACTTACACCTTCTACGCCTTTTGCAAGGCTGGTTGCAGTTTCTTTTACACTTTCATTCGGAACTTGACCAATTAATAATACGCGACCACTATAGGAAACGGCATGTACACGACCTTCAGATTTAATCTGTGCATCTTTATCTAATGCATTTTCGACTTTTACTTCTAATGTTTCATCATCGACTTGCGTCCCCATTGTACGAGGATCTGTTGCAACTTTAGCACCGGCAGCCGCACCACCAAGCACAGCAGCTACACAGCCCTGTAACATAATCGATACACCAAGTACGAAGGCGAGTTTTTTAAATGGGGTTAATTTCATCATTAATCTCCTTTTTATAAATGAGTAAGTTAACTAATTAGTCAATTAATTTTAGAAATAGTTTGGTTGGAAAATCCTTTAATGTCAAGCTCTTGGGAAAAGTGTGCTATCAACAAGCTCACACAGTGCATTTATGACGAATAAATGATTTTCCAAAATACGCGCTTCTTTCGTCGCGGGAATAGAGATTTCTAAATCTGCTTCAGCTAACACACCTTGAATCGCATCATTGTTTGCACCGGTTAAGGCAATGACCTGAATTTCTTTGTTGACGGCATTAGCAATCGTATTTAGCACTGCTTTTTCTGTTCCAAGAGGCGCAAAGGCTATCAATAAATCGCCAGGTTTTGCGATAGCGTTAAATTGATGTTGATACAGTTGATCGATAGGTTGATCAAAAACCAGTGAAGAACCGACCGCACTTTCAAGGCTAAGATGTACGGATGGCAGGCTAGGGCGCTCAAAATCGTAGCGATTAAGCAGATTTGATACTAAAAATTGGGCATTAGCGTAAGAACGAGATACCCCGCAAGCAATGACCTTGTTACCGCTCAGTAAACATTGCATCACCATTTGTGCGGCAGTGGCAATATTTTCTGATAGTAGGCTAGACGCAGAAATTTGAATCTGAATACTTTCGCTATAAATATCTTTGACTTTTTGTAACATAATTAGAAACGATTAATCGAGGAAATTAGGAAACCATTGAATATCGCTGGTCGTTTTACCAAAG